>WBZR01000523.1_pt1 | contig 60744 bp, 60 predicted proteins | sample 5204231 | NCBI WGS metagenome assembly WBZR01 (sample SAMN12412403, study PRJNA552823) | activated sludge metagenome | isolation source: activated sludge from anammox sidestream of wastewater treatment plant... | place: USA: Virginia | collected 2017-08 | reverse complement strand
CTTTTTCGCTGGGCAGTTGGATTACGCTCATTGAACTTATTTTCGCAGACCTTTATCTTTTTGACAACCCACTACTCTTTTCTCGCTGAGTAGTTACGTGAACCGCGGCAGTTTTCAGCGTGATGGATGCGAATGATGGTTGTTTCATTGATTCTCCTTAGCAGTGAATGTGTAGCGGGCGTTCTCTAACGTCTGCCTATCTGGGTCGGCACGAACCACGCGCACAACGCGCCGAAGATTCCAGTGGAGATCGAAGTCTCCCAAAAGTGAGACAGGCTGATTTCCGCAGGCATGAGCGGATTGGCAAACGACAACTGCGCGGTGGGAAGCAATGCGAGCGCGAACGCGGAAAGCGCGACCAGTTCCACGCGTCCGCCAGAGAAACCTTTGAAGAGCGGAATCAGGCACAAAATCCAGACAAAGCCGCGGGCATATTGGAAGAAGGGCATCTCAGGCTTCGACATCAACGTAGTCAGAATCTGATTCGAAAAGGAATTCAACTCGGCGGGACCTCCGTAGAAGAGGCGCAGTTCCTGCGACTGCCATGCGACGTAATATCCGAACAGCAGGTAGATGATGAAATAAATCCCTGCCAGCCACGCGCCTGCCTTGATCGTTTTATCCGCAACGACAGTGAAGTTTGTTGACGCGCGTTCCCTGCGCGAGAATCCGCCCGTCATCCAAACAAGCAGGAGAACGAAGAGGGCAGACGAGATCGCGCCGCGCAGGATGATGTGATACAACTCAAAGTTGCCGTTCAGAAGCGGAAAGGCGGAGATGAAATAACCCGTCTCGATTTGCGTCTGGAAAGTTTGCGCGCCGAACAAGAGGACGAACAATTGACCGAAAAGCGCAAATCTCTTTAGGCTGGAACGCCGTGCCGCCCACAACAGGACAGCCGCGATGACTGCGCCAGTGAAGAGCATCGCCGCGCCCTGCGGCATGAATCCTGATTCGGGAATCTCCTGCATGATGAACGCGGGGAGCGGAGAAAGCATGTCCGCAATGATCATGCTGGCGATGAAGCCGACGGACGCGCCAAGCCATTGAAAGAACACAGCCAGCGACGATTTGAACAAAGATGTCTTTGCGACAGGCGTCGACTCGAACGAGATGGTTTTCATGGGTACTCCTTTTGGTTCTGTAAAAATTCTTTTCAACCACGAAGTACACAAAGGGATTGAATCTGTTTACCTTTCGATAGGCTCAGGACAAGCCTTCGTGACCCTTGGTGCCCTTTGTGTTTAAGTCAGTTGTCTTGCAAACTCACAAGCGCCAGCGCGGCGAGTCCCATGCCGAGCATGGACACGCCCGTTTCAACGTCCAGCGTCTTGAGCGTGGACATCACAATGACCGCGACGCCCATCGCGAACGCGACACCTTTCAATGCAATTTTGGTGATATTTTTAGCCATGAGATTCTCCTTTGCTATGCTCGCATTAAAGCATTTTCCCCATCTCGTTTGGTCAGAGTTGCCCGTACAAAAAGCCGTACAAACGCAAACTGAAGTTTGCCGTACGACAATCTTCAGATTGTCCACGCCAAGGCAAAAATAAATTAAAATACCCTCATGCCCGCCGACCTGCCCTTCGGTCTCTGGCTAAAGAAACGCCGCAAAGCGCTTGACCTCACGCAGAGCGCCCTGGCAGACCGCGTCGGATGCTCGCTCGCCACCATCGAAAAAATCGAATCGGAAGAACGCCGCCCCTCGATGCAGATCGCGGAGTTGCTGGCAGACGCGCTGGAGATTCCGACGAACGAGCGCGAAACTTTTTTGCGGATCGCCCGCCGCCTCAAATCTGACGTTGGGCTGGCTTCTGTTTCCCCGATCCTTTCCCCGCCCCCAAAAACGAACGTCCCCATCCCGCCCACGCCGTTGATTGGACGCGAATCCGAACTCGACGGAATCCGTCACCTGCTGGCAAATCCCGAATGTCGCCTCGTCAGCCTCACTGGTCAGGGCGGAATCGGCAAGACGCGGCTCGGAATCGAGTTTGCGATCCGTCAGCGCGATTCATTCCCAGGCGGAGTCTATTACGTGGCGCTGGCTTCCATCAAAATCCCCGACCTGATCATCCCCGCGATTGCCGACGCATTCTCCTTTTCATTTTCAGGACCGCTCGACCCGAAGGAACAATTATTCAATCACCTCGCGCGAACGGTGAATCAACCCGCGTTGCTGGCGTTGGATAATCTCGAACATCTGCTGGGAGAGTCGTCCGTTGCGACAGATTTAATCGCCGAGACGCTCCAACGATTCCCACAGATCAAAATTCTTTGCACCTCGCGCGAACGACTCAACCTGCAAGGCGAATGGATGTTCGACCTGCGCGGCTTGCCCGTGCCGCCGCTGGAACGCCTCGATCAAATGGAAGAGTACAGCGCGCCCGCATTGTTCGTCAACTCAGCGCGGCGCATCAACCCCAAATTCCAATTGACCGATGCGGATAAGCCTGCGCTCCTCCGCATCTGCCAACTGCTGGAGGGGATTCCGCTCGCGCTCGAACTCGCCGCGGCATGGACGGGCATGCTCGCCTGCGAAGAGATCGCCCGCGAGATCGAATCGAATATGGATTTCCTCGCCACATCCATGCGCAACATCCCCGAACGGCATCGCTCCTTACGCGCCTCCTTCGACCATTCGTGGCGGCTCATCTCCGATGCGGAGCGCGACGCGCTCAGCCGACTCTCCATCTTTCACGGCGGCTTTGATCGGACTGCGGCGGAAAAAGTCGCGGGGGCGAATCTGCCTCAGTTGTCGTCGCTCGTCTCAAAGTCGCTGGTGAGGCGGGACGAATCAGGGCATTACAGCCTGCATGAAGCGATTCGTCAATACGCCTATTCCCATCTCGAAGAAGCCGAGCCGTGTTGCCGCCAGACCTGCGACCGTCACAGCGACTTCTATCTAAATTTTGCCGCCGAATATGAATCGAAATTGAAAAGCGCGTTACAACAAATCTCCATGCGCGAAATGACCGCCGAGTTGGATAACCTGCGCGCCGCGTGGGAGTGGGGCATCAACAATAAAAAGTTTGAATCGCTTGGGAGATCCGTCCGCGCCTTTGGCTGGTATTACGAAGTCTCAGGCATGATCCGCGACGGCATCATGCAACTTGAACTGCTCGCGAAGGCGCTGAACGGACAGGAACGCGGCGCGCAAGCCATCAGGACTCTCGGCGCGTGTTATGTGCAACAGGGCTTGCTGTATTTCCGCAGCGGGCAATTCGCGCGAGCGCAGGGACATTATGATCAGGGTATTGACCTTCTTCGTTCAGTGGACGCCCAATCCATCCTCGCCGACGCGCTCATTTTCAGCGGCGCGCTCAAACATCTCAACGGCGATTATCTCGAAGCCAAAGCGCAGATCGCCGAAGGTCTCACATATGCCCACGCGATGAAAGACGACTGGTTCACCGCCTACGGCATTTACAATCTCGGTCACGTGGACAGTTTGATGGGCGATTGCCAAAAGGGCTACGATCAAATGATCGAAGGTCTCGCGCTTTTCCGCAAAATCGGCGACCCGCATTCCATTTCGCTCGGCTTGAACTTTCTTGTGGATACGCAGATCGCGCTCAAAAAATATGAAGAAGCGAAAGCATCCATGCGCGAGAGCATCGCCCTGTGCGAGCAGACGCAAAACCGCTGGGGCAAAGGCACGGCGCATCGTTATCTCGGCCTCGCCATGCTCGCCGACGGTCAATACGACGACGCGCGCGATTGCTTCCAAAAGAGTCTCGAGATCTTTGGCGAATACTTCGAAGGCTGGGACATTTCCATCACCCTCACCTATCTCGCCGACGCGACCCTGCTCTCAGGCGATGAAACCGCAGCGAGAACAATTTACCTGGACTCTCTGCGGCACGCGCGCCGAATCAACTCCGCCCCGCTGATGTTGCTGAACCTCGCGGGACTCGCCCAACTCGAATCCCGCCTCTCTCCCGACGTTGCGGCTGGCTGGCTGACCCTCATCCTGAACCACCCCGCAGCGACTCAGGAGACTCGTCAACGCGCGGAGGAGTTGCGCGCGAAACAAAAACAGCGCGTCCCTGCGAACGCGCTGTCGTTGGAAGAAGTGGTGGACGCGATCTTGAAGTGACTGTGCGAAAAAAATTTCCTAAAGCGGCGATCCAGTCCGCGCATTTGGCGGAGGCGTTGCAGACTTCGTGTTCGTCCGAAGCGGGCAGCAGGGTAAGTATCTAGTATTACCCGTTCAACTTGATCAACTTCATTTTCATAGCGGAAAGTACCGCCTGGGTCCGGTTGGGCTGTTTCATCTTCTCGAGGATATTCTTGGCATGACTACGCACCGTTTCCTCGCTGACGCCCAATTGAACAGCGATTTGCTTATACGTGTTGGGGGTCGCCATCCAATCAAGGATTTCCATTTCGCGCGGTGTAAGCAAAAGAAACGGCGCGATCTGCGGTTGAATTTTCCCCAACACTTTTTTCATGACAGCAGGATGCAAGTATGCCTCTCCATTTACCACCGCATGGATGGCGCGCACCAGTTCGGCAGGTTCGATATTTTTGAACACGTAGCCTTCGATGCCAACAGAGAGGAGGTCGAACACGCGGTCATCCACTTCTGTACCGGTCAACATCATGATCTTTATTTGTGGATCCGATTTTCGCAACGCGAGCGCCATCGCCTGCCCATCCATTTCAGGCATGACCAGATCCACAAGAGCGATATCAGGATGGAGGCTTAGCGCGGCTTCCAAGCCGACTCGTCCGTTCTCCGCATCGCCCACCACATCCAGATCTGGTTCCAAACGAAGAACCATCGCCAACCCTTTGCGGACGACGGCGTGATCGTCCACGATGAGGATGCGGATCGAGTCAGGCATGCTGATCATCTCCGTTGATGGGCAGGTTGATCATGATGCGCGCGCCATTGTTTGTCTGGCTGGCGATCTCGCAGTCGCCGCCTAACGCGCGGGCTCGCTCTTGCATGCCTTGCAAGCCAAAATGTTCGCGGCTCTGACTGCGCGACAATGCTACGGTCGGGTCAAAGCCTTTGCCTTGATCAGAAATATCGAGGAACACTTCGCGGCCGGCAATTGTCAGGCATAGACGCGCCGAGTCTGCCCCTGAATACCGCGCAGAATTTGCCAAAGCCTCCTGCGCCATTCGATAGATCGCGCGGCGCAAGCCCGAGGGCAGGGAATTGAAATCGCCGTGATGGTTGAAGATGATGCTGAACGAACGCGGACGACAGCAACTGCTGATGTAGTTCGAAAGGTCAGCCATGAACAATTCAATGGTCAATGCAGAGGGCCACAAGTTAAAGATGGAACGACGCACTTCTTCATGCGCGCTGTTTGCCAGCGCGCGCAACTCGATTAGTTCCTTTTTTACATCGTCCGCTTTCTGCGGAAGCATGGTTACGCACGCGTCGAGCGAATAGATGATGCCGAAGAGCGATTGCGCGACCGTATCATGGATATCGCGCGCGATGCGGTTGCGTTCGGTCTCGACGGCGAGGCGCCGGGCGCGGTCGATGCACAAGATGGTAGTACCAAGCGCAAGAGCGGCCTGATTCGCAACCATGGTGATGGCCTCTTCGCGTTGGCGCGTCAATTCCGTCCCCTTATCCAGTTCCACCAGTAAAATCCCAACCGCATGTTCGCGAAGTGAAAGAGGGTAAACGTACCATTGACAGGTTTTCAGCCAAGAATTCAGCGCAATTTGGTTGATGAGTATTTCGCCGCTTGTTCCCGTTGTAAACGATTTTCGATCCAACAACGCCTTGAAGATCTCGCCGTTTTCTGATTTGAGCGGGAGGGGATCAATGGATGGAAAGGATGAATTAACGGGATATAGCATCCAGCCACCTATTTCTTCGCGAGCAGGGTCAACCACGCTAACAACCGCTCTACGGAAGCCTAATCCGGTTGTCACCGCGCCAAGCACTCGTTGCTGCACAGAGATCAAATCGGGCGCGGCTTGAAGCAGAACGGTCAGGTCGTGAATGACCTTTAATTGGCGGTGAGCAATGGCAAGGTTTTCATGCTTTTCCGCAAGTTCATCGCGCGCGGCGGATAGTTCGTCGCAGGCACGATCTACCTCGCTGAGTAAAACTGCTGGATAGGCAAACAAAGCCGGGATCAACCAGATGCCTGCCAGTTGCGTGATGAGCGTAACGCTTTCAGGAGGTCCCGAGTCGGTTAGGCGGCGTGTAATGGCATCGGCGGCAAAATAGAGAGGCGTAAAGGATGCCGCCGCTCCGAGCGCCCCGCGCACCTGAAAAAAGAACGCGCCTGCCAACAACGGGCTGAGTGTGTATAAATAATAGGGACTACGCGAGCCGCCGCTGATTGCCAGAACGAGAGCGCAGAAAATCAGATCAATGCCTATGACGAACGGTTGCTCTGTGACAAGCCTGTTTAGCGAACGATTAAAGAGGGTGATGATCAGATTGACAAGGACAACCAATAGAAAAGTCCATAGTGGTGAAAAGACCGAATGCGACTCGCTCCCTCTTCTTTGAATTAAGATCAGCAGCGCGGGGATGAGCGAAACCCAGCGAAAGAACACGAGGAACGGGAAGATGCGGTACGAGTGGAAGAGCATCTTAATCTTTGCCATGATATGGAGATTATATTCTCAATCCCCCGCGCGGGGGAGGCGTGGCTCACTCGTTAACGGGATGGCGCGAAGCCGCCGGCGAGGTTATCATCGTGGCAATCAAGGAGACTGCAATGGATGTGATTAAAGAAGATCAAGTTCTCGACTGTTCAGGGATGCTTTGCCCTATTCCTGTGGTGAAAACATCCAAGGCGATCAAGGCGATGGAGGTAGGACAGGTATTGAAGATGATCGCCACCGACCCGGGCGCGCCGCCCGATATGGAGGCATGGAGCCGTCAGACGGGGAATGAATTACTGCGCTCGATGCAAGAGGACGGCAAGTTTGTTTTCTACATCAAACGAATGAAATAACCTTGAGGCTTGCGCGGGCGTTCTCTCACGCCCGCTACACATTTTACCTAGATGAAAGCCAAAGGAGGCTGACATGTCGAAATCCGATCCGAACGCCCCGAAGCGACTCGCTCTCATCGCTTCAAAAGGGACCTTAGACTGGGCTTACCCCCCGTTCATTCTCGCAAGTGCGGCAGGCGCGATGGGTTGGGAGGTAGGTATCTTCTTCACCTTCTACGGGCTGACGCTTCTCAAGCCGGACCTCACGGCTGCCGTCTCGCCATTGGGCAACCCCGCCATGCCGATGAAGATGCCGTTTGGTCCCGAAGGTTTCCAAAATGTCGCCTGGCCCATGCCGAACATTCTGATGGCAAATGTGCCTGGCTTCGAAGCGCTGGCAACCACATTAATGAAGCAGACCTTCAAAAACAAGGGCGTCGCTTCCATTCCCGAACTGCGCGATATGTGCATTGATCTCGACGTGCGCATGATCGGCTGTCAGATGACGATGGACGTCTTTGGCTTCAAGCGCGAGGACTTCATCAAGGAGTGCGAGATCGGCGGCGCGGCAACCTTCCTTGAATACGCGGCGGACGCGGACGTGCAGTTGTTCATTTGATGCGTAGCGGACGTTCTCTAACGTCCGTTCTCTGATGGATCGGGCGCATACACCTGCCTTGGCGGGCGGCGCCAGAGAGAATGCGCCCTACGCTTGATATGTTTTGGAGAAATCTCAACCATGAGCGTCTGGAAGACGAACGACCCCGATGTGAAAAAGATCCTCTACGTTCAGACTCACGGGGAGGCTGATCCTGAACGGACGGCGACTCCCTTCTTTCTTGCCACGGCGGGCGCGGCGATGGACAACGAAGTGTGCATCTACTTCACCATGAACGGTCCGCAGTGTGTGGCGAAGGGGAACGGCGACAAGATCATTATTCCGCGCAAGGGGGGCGGCGGCAAGGAATTGCAGTTCTTCATCGAGCAGGCGCGCGAGATCGGAGTCCGTTTTCTCGTCTGCCAGCCTTCGCTCGACCTGCACGGCTACAGCATGGACGACATGATCGAAGGCGTGGAGATGATCGGCGGCGCGGCGTTCAACGACATGGCGTGCGATGCGGATGCGGTGATCGGGTTTTAGGCGTAACGCAAGATTCATCTTGCGCGCCACGCAAAATAAATTTTGCGGTACAGATATGTCGAACTTTATGCTTGTCCGCAGTTGTGTTTTGCCGCAGGGACTGTATTACAAGATCGAGGAGCATCTCTGGCTGAGGCCCGAAGCGGATGGGAGCGTGACGCTCGGTTTTACGGACGTGGCGCAGACCACCGCTGGCAGGATGCTCGTGGTGAGTTTTCGTCCGATTGGCGCGCGTTATAAACAGGGCAAGACGGTCGCCATCGTGGAAAGCGCCAAGTGGCTCGGTCCGTTGCGGGCGCCGATGGAGGGGACGCTGATCGCGGGGAACGAATCCCTGCTGGAGGATGCGGGATTAGTCAACCGCAGTCCGTACAACAAGGGCTGGATCGTCCGCTTTCAGCCCGACGATTTGGACTCTGGTTTGAAGCAGTTCGCGGCGGGAACGGACGCGGCGCAGTTGTATGAAGATTATATGTCCCGCAGAGATTTGGATGATTGCATCCACTGCGAAGGGTATGAGTTTCCTGATGATTGAGATTCGGCGGGGGGATGAATCCCCCGCCTCAGTACATGGAAGTCGGATAAATCCGACTCGGCGCGCAGGATTTCCACTGCGAAGCGCTCTATGGCAGCCCCGACGACTTGCGTTGAGAAAGTAACATGATTGAGATTCGAGTATTCACCCACCCAACCTGCGCGACGTGCCCGAACGCGATCCAGATGGTTCAGCGATTGGCGGAGCAGGATTCGCAGGTGCAGATGCGATTGGTCAGCCTGGCAACGGCAAACGGACGCGCGATCGCCAAGTCGCTGAATGTGATGTCCATGCCGACGATCCTTGTCAACGAGACGCGGTTTGTGGGCGTCCCGAAATGGGATGATCTGCTTGAAGCGGTCGCCCGCGAAAAACAAAATATGTCCGCGTAGTTTGCGTTCTCAGGCGCTGGCGTTAGAGAACGCCAGGTACGCATTAGGAGTATTGATGCCGACCACTCTTGAAAATTGGAATCCAGGCAAGGCGGTAGACCGTCACCCCGAGGCGACGTACGAAGAGAAGGAGAAACTCTTTCTCGAAGTCAAAAATGACGTGCGCTATTCGGATTTTCTCTACGGCTGTTACGAGTGCGGCATCTGCGTCTCGACCTGTCCCTCAGCGCGGTTCTATGACTTTAGTCCGCGCGTGATCGCACAGGCGATGGCGCGCGAAGATGTCGAGCGCGTGTACGATATTCTCACCGAGGATGTTTGGAACTGCGCGCAGTGTTTCTCGTGCGTGCGCTGTCCGCGGCAGAACAACCCTGGGGGATTGGTCACGATCCTGCGCGAAGTTTCTCTCAAAAATGGATTACAAGAATCAAAAGATGCCCTGCAAGGTTACAGCCGCGTCATCTACAAGGTCATGCTCAAAGGGAATCAAGTCTCGCCCGATATGCTCCAGCCCGATTTCTTTCCCGATTGGGGTCCGTGGGTGACAAATTTCTCCCAGAACATGCACGTCTGGCGCAAAGCGATTCCGATGGATTCGATCCGCGGCCTCACCGATGTCGCCTGGCGCACGGATAGAAAGACCCTGCTCGAACTGTATACGATTTGGTTCGAGTCGGGGAATATGGACATCATCAAAGAGTTGGATGAAAGTTTGTATGACTTGTTGGTTGAAGTGATGCAGGAAGAACTTGAGGAGGGATGAAGGATGAATTATGAAGGATGAAGAAGAAAGACGAAAGAGGAAAGATGGTTGCGATGGTCGAGTAGAGCGAGCGTTCTTCTCGCTCGTATCGGGGCCGAGTAATCCGCTTCAGCCTTGTTTCTGTTTTATAGATTTTGTGTCTGCGTAAGAGACGCTCTCTGGCGTCGGCGTTTGTGAACGCCTTCTACGCAAATATTTGGAGATGAATGATGACCGAGCTAACCACCGTCGAACAGATCCTCGAACGAAAATCGCATCCTGTAATTCGCGACGCAACGGTTGCGCCGACCGACGACATGCACGACCGCCTGCTGGAACTCGAAGCGAAGGGCGAGATCGTCCTGCAAAGAATGAAAGGCGACTATATCGAGTTCCCCACAAAGTATGGACGGATGAAAAAGATTCCCATCGAGCATACCTGGCATCACAAATCCTGCGGTCACTGCGGACACATCCCAGGCTATGCTTCGTCAATCCTGTGGCTTCACCGCCAGTTCAATCTCGATTATCACGATCCCACCGACCAGACCTCCTGCACAGGCTGGAACTATTACGCCTCCGCCGCCTCCAACGCGGTGGGACAAGCCGCGGTGATGAGTCGCAACTTCGCCGCCGCGTATGAGACGGGATACTTCCCATTGATTCACTGCGGCACATCGTTCGGGCATTACAAAGAGATCCGCGAGCAACTTGTGCATCACAAGGAACTGCGTGATGAAGTCCGCCGCATCCTCGATAAGATGGGCAAACCGCTGGTCATTCCCGAAGAGATCGTCCATTACAGCGAGTGGGTCTATGCCATGCGCGACCGCTTCAAGGAACGCCAACTCGTGGACATGAGTCCGATCACGGCGACGGTTCATCCTGCCTGTCATTATTACAAAATCGTCGCCGAAGATGCGATTTACGATCCCGAAATCTACGGCGGACAGCGTACTGCCGTTGTCACTGCCATGCTTGAGTCGCTTGGCATCAACGTCGCGGACTATTCGACGTGGTTCGATTGTTGCGGCTTTGGTTTTCGTCACGTTCTCGTTCAACGTGATTTCACGCGTTCCTTCGCTGTGCTTCGCAAGATCGAAACAATGAAGAATGAAGTCAACCCCGACCTGACCGTGACTCACGATACAGGTTGTGTGACCACGCTCGATAAGAGTCAATTCGCCGCGAAGGCGCATGACCGCAAAGTTGGCATCCCTGTGTTATCCGACGCGCAGGTTGCCGCGCTGGCGATGGGCGCGCATCCCTTCCGCGTGGTGCAGTTCCATTGGCATTCCACGGATTGGCGTCCGTTTTTGGAAAAACTTGGAATCAATTGGCAGAAATATTGGGATGAATTTCAGGGCGACCTCGACGCGATCCGCGCGGGGACGAAATCTGGGATTACGTGGCAGGATGCGGATAAGCCTGTGGTGAGTACACAGGTAGACAGGTACACACGTAGACAGGTTGAGTAACTTGTAACATGTAACTCGTAACGTGTAACTCGTAACTCGGAGGCACATCAATGACATCCAACAAAGTGTTAGTCATCGGCGGGGGACCAGCGGGACTGGAAGCGGCGCGGTCTGTGGCTGAACTGGGCGGGGAAGCGGTACTCATCGAAAAGCGCGAACGTCTCGGCGGCACGCCTGACCGCGAGTCTTATGCCAAGTTGACTCATCACTGGCGCGACGCGTCGGAAGCGATGGCGGAACTTGCCGCGTCAGTCACGAGTCACGCCAATGTGCAGGTGAAGTATCAAGCCGAAGTGAAGGGAATGTCGGGGAGCGCTGGCAACTTCACCGTCGAGATCGAAGCGGGCGGGGTTGCCGAGTCGCTCCATGTTGGGTCCGTCATCATCGCCACGGGCTTCCAGCATTTCGATCCAGGCCGCGCGACGCAATACTATAACTACTATTCGTTCCCCGATGTCATCACGCTGACCGATCTCGAAAAAATGTTGAAAGAACATAACGTCGTGCGTCCGTCGAACGGCGAAGCGCCGAAGAAGATCGCGTTCATTCAATGCGTCGGTTCGCGCGACAGGCAAATTGGAAACGAATATTGTTCGAAAGTTTGCTGCGGCATTGCAAGCAAGCAAGCCATCGAGTTGCGCGAGCAATTGCCCGACAGCAAAGTGATGATCTTTTACATTGACATGCGCATGTATGGGTATTGGGAAAATGAAATTTACTGGCCCGCGCAGGAAAAATATAAAGTCAATTATGTGAAGGGCGTCATCAGCGAAGTGTTGAAGAAGGGCGATCAACTTTTGATCCGCGGCGAAGACACAACGATGAGCCGCCCGATGGAAGTGACGATGGATATGGTTGTGCTTTCGGTCGGCATGGAACCCAGCGCAGGCACGCGCGCCATTTCGCAGTTGATGGGTGTTCAGCAAAATAAATACGGCTTCATCGAAGCGGGCGGCGCGGGCGGACTCGATACGGTCGCCACATCCGTCCCTGGAATTTTTGTCGCGGGCGCGGCGGCGGGTCCCGCCGATCTGAACGATTCGATTTCATCCGCTGGTCTTGCGGCGGCGCGCGCGATGGCGTTGGTGAGGGCGTAGCGCAAAATTAATTTTGCGGTACTAAAACCATGCTCCCTCAACGACAGAGTCACATCATCAAGCAAAAGACGGGACCTGATGATCCCGAACTGCAAACAAATTTGCAGGATGCGCTCGCACAAGTATCGCCTGAAGATGTGATCGCGATTGCGGATGAATTGGCAGAACGGCACGCCCGCCTCTTTCTTGACCTTCGGCTTGACTCTGCTTCGTTGACATCTTCCTTCGCTGACATCGCTTCCGCTGTCGCGCACACGAAAGCAAACGCGCGCACTTTAGAAAATTATTTCGCACAAGGCGATTTCAAACTCGTTGTTGAATTGCTCGATGGCGACACGCCAACTCCCGTTCGAGTTGCATCCTTCGTTGAAAAGTTAAACGCGCTCGATACTCGTCTCGCGCTCGAACTTGCGACTGGACTTTTACACAATACAAATCCAAATGAACACTGGCTGTGGACTCGCTGGCTGTGGGATCCGACCGTCGGCACAGGGATTCTGCCGTTGCTGGCGGGGAGTACGCACAACCTGCTCGCGGAGAATCTCGCGGACGGCTACGCCCGCGTGGGAGCGGTCAGCGCGATGAGTATCAAATTCGGCGAAGGGACGGGCTTGTGGTCTGAAGAATTGACCAGCGATGAGAGACGCGCTCCCTTTGCGAACAGCGCTTTTCTGGCGTGTGCCTATGGCGTTTACATGTATGGCTCTACAAGTTGGCGGTTGAGCAGGGAGTTCAACGGGCTGTTGCCGTCCCTGCCGAATATGGCGCGGAGGTTGTTGGGATTGAGGAAGGTAGACACGAAAACAGGTAGACACGTAGACACGTAGACAGGTACACAAGTAGACACGTAGACAGGTCGTTACGGGATATGTGCTCAGTAGTTATGGTTTTGGCCCACGGTTGGTTCGGCGGGGATGAATCCCCCGCCTCAGTACATGAAAGTCCGTTGAAACGGACTCGCCGCGCAATCCGCAGGATTTCCGCGAACTGAGCAAGCGGCTCTGCGAAGCGCCCTGTGGGTTAGCCCCGCTCACGGGCGGACGTTAGAGAACGTCCGCTGCGCGTCCAAAATAAAATTTCCGCGTAGTGTGCGCTCTCTCGCGCACAAACAATGAAACAGGAGATCACATTTTATGCCTGTCAAATACGAAAAAGCAAAAGCGATAGAAAAAGAAAACGTCATCGTAGACGGTATTGACGTTTCGGGTCATTGGAACCGCATGTTCGAACAGCGGGTCATCACCGAGTACACGCCCGAACTGATCGAGAAGATCGCGGACATCCCGAACGCGGAGTCGTTTGCGAATTGTTATCAATGCGCCAAGTGCGTCCCCGTCTGCCCTGTAGATGTGGTCGGGAATTACGGTCCGCGCAAGTTGTATCGCTACGCCCAAACTGGCATGGACTTGACCGAAGCGCCTGAACTCTGGCTTTGCACGACATGCGCCAACTGTCTGCGCGTGTGCCCCAAAGAAGTGAACATGGTCAAGATCATGCCCGCCGCGCGCGAGCAGGCGATCCTTGACGGAAAATTTGTCCCGCCCGAATTACAGCAGGCGTTCGAGAACACCGCCAAGAGCGGCAATCCGCTCGGTCAGCCTCAACGCAAGCGCGATGCGTGGATTCAAAATGCGGGAGTGCCTGTGCCGATCATCAAAGATGTGGCGCGTCCTGTGGATGTGCTTTGGTATGTCGGTTCGTATCCTTCGTATCATCCGCGCGGCATCGACGCGGCTTCAGCGGCGGCGAGAATCTTCAACGCGTTGGGAATTGATTTTGCAATTTTAGGCAAAGAAGAAAAAGACGACGCTGACTCCCAGCGTTTGGCTGGCGAGAAGGGTCTGTTCGAGATGATGACCGAGTACAACATCGAAACTTTCAATAAATATGAATGGAAGGAATTAGTTGTAACGGGACCGCATGAGTTAAACGCGTTCAAGAATGTGTATCCGAAATATGGCTTCGAGCGCCCCGTCGTTCATTACACAACTTTTTTGGTTCGTTATCTCGATCAACTCAAGCCGATGTTGAAACACCCCATCAACAAGAAGATCACCTATCACGATCCGTGTTATCTCGGACGTCACAACGGCGAATACGAAGCGCCGCGTCAACTGCTTCAAGCCATCCCTGGCGTGGAACTGGTCGAGATGGGACGCAACCGCGAAAACGGTTACTGTTGCGGCGGGGGCGGCGGCGGCATGTGGATGGACTCGTTCACCGCCAAGCACACCACCATGCGTCTCTCGGAAAAACGCGCGATGGAAGCCGCGTCCACAGGCGCGAACGTGCTGGCAGTGGCTTGTCCCTTCGAAGTCTCGCGCTTCACGGATGCGGTCAAGTCCACGGGCAATGAGCATGTGGATGTGTTGGATATTTTGGAGTTGTTGGATAGGGCGATGAGAAGCGAGTAGGAGTAGAATGCAGCAACCTCATCACCATCAGTTGCATGGAGTAAATAATCGTGAAGCCTACTGAACATACTTTCGCTGCACTCATTGGAATTGAGGGTTTGCAATGGCATTATCATATTCCGAGATTTCAACGCGAATATGTGTGGCGCAAACATAACTGGAGCAAATTACTCGAAGATATAGATGACAACGACCCTGGGCATTATATGGGCTCCGTTATTTGTGTTCATGAAGCAGGCGAACTCTCGCCAACAAGCGAATTGATCTATGAAGTGGTAGATGGGCAACAGAGGTTAACAACAATATCTCTACTTCTTGCCGCGATATATTCCAAATTGACCAATGAGGCGATTGCAGGTAATTTAGAAATCAAACAAGATGATGACTATATTATCAAGTTGAACAACATTCGCCAACGCTTAATCAAAAAGGTCAACGTTTCAGACGGCAATTTAACTTGGGGTATTTTCAAGGCAGGTAAGATGACTTACTGCCTGCGTGTTCAACCATCTACACAGGAAAGTAACCTGGATGACTATCAATACATTCTTAGTGAGATTGGCGTCATCCCCGAACTTCCGTATCCGAAAAATTCTGGTAACAGACGCATTTATAAAGCATACAGATATTTTCGTAATCATATTCCTGATGATTTAAATGGGTTGTATGATTTATTGGAAAGGATTTATCGTCTCTCTTTTATTCATATCTCAGAAGCGAGTCAATCCAAAGCGTTCTTGCTTTTTGAAACCCTTAATTATCGTGGCGTCCCCCTTTCAGCGATAGACATTATAAAGAACAAAATGCTGTCCACCCTGGAGAGTAAATACGCTATAAAGATAGACGACGCTTATGAGGAGTGGCAGGAATTACTGGACAATCTTCCTGAAGAGAGCGATCAAGATAGATTTTTGCGCCAATACTACAATGCATTCAAATTCGACCCAGGCATAAAGATAGAAAAAATTACGAGAGCAACACGCTCAAATATTATTGTTGTTTACGAAAGCCTAATAAAAAAGGATGCAAAGCAAATTTTCAATGAATTAATTGAAAAGGCTCAAGTCTATAATCAGCTTATAGACCCAGAAGAGTACCCATCTTCAACGATGAACACTTCTTTGGTCAATCTTGAGCGTATCGGCGCAGTTCCGTCTTACACATTCTTGCTTTATCTGTTTTCACTTGACGAAAGATGTTTCGCCGAATCGAACGCAAAGGAAAAAACTGTTGAATTAATGTGTAAGTATTATTTCCGAAGGAATATTACTGATTATCCGAATACGAGAGACTTGGACGCTATAAATATTGATTTAATCGAAAAATGCCAGACCGAGATTAGTAATGGCGGAAAAATCTCGTACTCGTTCATATCAGATGTAGTTCTAACTGGGAAAGGTCAACCATCTACAATTGATTCTCTTGAAGAATCGTTGGCTGACAACTTGTTTGAGAACAACGAAGGTATGGCAAGATATGCTCTTGCCAGACTTAATGAGACTAGCAATTCAAAAGAATACGCGCCGAATTTGTGGGCAAGGAACGAGAAAGGTCTATATGTTTGGACAGTTGAGCATGTGTTCCCGCAAGGTCGTAATATCCCTGCCGATTGGGTAGATATGACAGCTAATGGGGATAAAGAGGAAGCCAAAAAGATTCAGGGTGAGTGGGTTCATTGCTTGGGCAATCTAACTTTGAGCGGCTACAACTCGAAGTTGTCAAATCAATCCTTCTCCAAAAAGCAGCAAAAATCCGTCGTCAATGTTTTTGGAAACAAAATTCACATCGGCTATAAAAACGGGCTTGCACTAAACAATATTGAATTTTCTACAAACGGAAATGTACATTCATTGGCTACTGTAAAGGAGTGGACGCAAGAGCATATTGAGGCAAGGAACAAGACCTTGGTCGCTATGCTTATTAAACTATTCAAATTTGACAATGAATGACCCTGCAAATTATGGAAATCGAAAGCGTCTATGCCTTCATTGATGAATCGGGAACCGTCGGAACGAAGACGGGAACGCGCTTTCTGATCGTTGTCGTTTTGAGCGTAAGCCAGCCCCGCATGTTGGAATTGACCATCCGCAGGGCTGTGAAGAAATACGGCGCAAAAATCGCTTCGGGCGAGATCAAAGCCGCAGATTTTGAAGAAGCCGCCATCATCCGCCTGTTGGGATCGTTGGCGAAGGAAGACCTCACGGTCATGGCAGTGATCTTGGATCAACATACACTCCGTCGCGAGCCAAAGCGCGTGGAAGAAATCTATCGGCGCGTGACGGCGCGGGCAGTCCGTCATCTTGTCAAGCGGTCGCCGCGTGTTGAAATTTGCCTTGATAAACGCTATACCAACGAGCGCCAGCGCCATTTGTTGGAAAAGGCGATCCGCGAAGAGATCGCAGACCTTCCGCAAGTGGCGCTGATCTCGCAGGAAAATTCTTCGTCGCGGAAAGAATTGCAGGCGGCAGACGCGGTTGCCTGGGCGTTCTTCCAAAAGTACGAGCGTGACGACCCGCGCTTTTACAACATTATCGCTTCAAGAGTTGTCATCGAAGATGTTGCAAATGGAAAGGAATTGTTGGATGATTAAAACGAAAATCCCTTTTGCAAGGGATTTCGCGGGAGCGGCTCACCCTGGGCTCTGATTTCAGTCTGGTTGGGTCCCGTTCCATTTCAGAAACGGCTAGGACACTCTACGAGTGACCGAAGTCACCAGGCGTTACGATACCGCTCGCAATTATTCTAGCACTTTTGAGAATGAGCGTCAATCAGAAAAATAAGGAGAAAGAATAGATGAACATAGTTGTAACCATCAAACATATCCCCAGCATTGCCGATGACCTGCCCGTCAAAGGTGATAATGTGGATTTCGACTCGGTGGATTTTGTCCTCAACGAATGGGACGAGCATTCCATCGAGCAAGCCGTGTTGATCAAGGAAGCCGTCGGTGGGACGGTGACCGTGATCGGCGTGGACTTGATCGGGGAGTTGGACAATGCGCTTCATCTTGCGCTGGCAAAGGGCGCGGACAAAGTGACAAAGATCACCGCTGACGATCCCGCCGCCGATTCGCATACGCAAGCCAAATGGCTGGCGGAAGCGGTCAAAGGCATGGGCGCGGATATGGTCTTCGCGGGTGTGCAGGCGTCGAACGATATTGACGGGCAGATCGGCGCGATGATCGCGGCGTATCTCGACATGCCCTACATCGGCGGGACGAGCGCGATCGAAGTCTCTGGAAGCGCGGCGACGGTCAGCAAGGAATTCCCTGGCGGTGTGGGGATGAAGTACTCGATCACGCTTCCGTTCGTGGCGGGGGTGCAGTCCGCGCCGAAGCCGCCGCGTTATGCGCCCGTGAGCAAGGTCCGCCAGATGGCGCAGACTGCCACGGTGGAGAAGATTGCGCCGACGGGTGAGGCTTCATCGGGACTCGCGTTTAAGAAGATGGCTCTGCCTGTGGCGACGGGTCATGCCGAGATGATCGAAGGTTCGTCGAAGGAAGTGGCGGCGAAGATCGTGGAGTTGTTGAAGAGTAAGGGATTGGCGTAGAAGAGCAGAGATTAGAGAGTAGAGAATAGTGAGTAGTGAAGACGACTAATCTCTAATTATCTATTCTCTCTCCGAAGGAGATAACATGAGCAATGACATTCTCGTAATCACCGAACACATGGACGGAAAATTTTCGGATGTGTCGTTTGAGTTGGTGGGAAAAGCCAAAGAGTTGGCGAAGGCTTGGGGCGGGCAGGCAGTTGCCGTCGTGGTCGGAAGCGGAATCGCGTCCAACGTGTTCGCGTCCGATTCGACGATCCACATTGACGACGCGGCGTTGAGTCATTTCAATCCCGAAGCGTATGGGAAAGTTGTTGAAGCGCTAGTCAAAGAAAGATCGCCGCGGCTGGTGATGTTCGGCTGGACGGTGACGGGCATGGACATGGCGGCGTGGTTGTCGGCGCGGCTGGGTGCGGCGTGTGCGGCGTATGTCAAAAATATCGGCGCGGATCTGACGATGAGTTGCGCGGCGTACGGCGGAAAGTTGACAGCGGAGGTCGCGCCCGAAGGCGGCATGGCGATCGCGGCGTGCCTGGCGGGTTCGTTCCCTGTGGAAACGGGGCAAGGCACGACGGCGGCGTCGGCGATGGCTTCGCCCGTTGATCTGAGTTCGTTGAAAGTGAAATTTGTGGAGGCGACCAAACCCGCTGGCGGCGATGTGGACATTACGTCGCAAACGAAACTGGTTTCGATCGGGCGCGGCATCGGCGGAAAAGAAAATGTGGAATTGGCGGAAGAACTCGCGCAGAAGTTGGGCGCGGTTGTGTCGGCATCGCGTCCCGTCGTAGATGCGGGCTGGCTGCCGCGCACGCGGCAGGTCGGCAAATCGGGACTCAAGGTCAAGCCGAAGTTGTATCTCATGCTCGGAATCTCTGGCGCGCCTGAACATCTCGAAGGCATGCAGAGCGCGGAGTTGATCATCGCGGTTAACACCGATAAAAAAGCGCCGATCTTCAACGTGGCGCATTACGGCGCGACGGCGGATCTGTTTGAAGTGGCTGAGGCGATGGTGGAGTTGTTGTAGTTGGTAGGTTGGTAAGTTGGTAGATTGGGAATTGGGTTTTCCCAATTTACCTTTTCCCAATTTACCTTTTACCAATTTACCGATTACCACCTTCGGGAGGGTACGTTGCTCACACTGATTGAAAAAATCATCTTCATCATTCTCGCGCTGACATCGGCGGGTTTTACGTTTCATGGATTCAAAGTCATCATCGACTCGATCCGTAGGGGACGACCCGCGCCTGCGTTGAAGAATGTTCCGTTGAGCCTGGTCAAAGCGGCAATCACCGTTTTGTTCCAGCGCACGATCTTCAAGGCGCGCAAAGGTCTCAGCGCGATCCACATGGGATTGTTCTTCGGTCTCATCACGTATGCGTTCGTGAATCTGTTCGACGCGCTGGAAGGACTCATCCCTGGCTTCGATCTGGTCTATGGCGGCAGGCACATCCCCAACGCGCCGACGGGACTCGTCAACTCCTTCAATCTCATCGCCGACGTGATGAGCATGTTCCTGCTGATTGCCATCACCGTATTTTTTGCGCGCCGCTTCATCGTCAAGGATAAGGCGCTTAACTATCGCGAAAATATTTTATTGAATCCGAAAGTCAAAGCGGGCGGGCAAAACAGAGACTCGCTCATCGTGGATGTGTTCGTCGTCATGCACGTCATCGCGCACGTGTTAAGTCAAGCCTATCGTCTCACCGACGGCGCCGATCCGTTCATGCCGTTCGCAAGTTTTCTCAATTCCATTTTCGGCGCGTCGCAAGCGGGCGTTCATGTCGCGTGGTGGGTCAGTCTCGGCTGGGTGATGTTCATCATCCCGTATCTTTCACGCAGTAAGCACACGCATTTTTTCATGTCGCCCATCAATCTCGGACTCGCCAAACAGAATCCGCGCGGTCAACTCGACCCTGCGATTCCGCTCACGATGATCGAAGGTCAAAAATTTGATCCTGGCGCGAAACACATTCACGATCTTTCGTGGAAGCGCGTTTTGGATTCCTATGCCTGCGTGCAATGCAATCGTTGTCAGGATGTCTGCCCCGCGAATTTTTATGGACGTCCGCTTTCCCCTTCGGCATTGGAGGTGAACAAGCGTTATCTTCTCAAGGAGGCGACCTTCGGCTCTCACCCCGACCGACTCCTGCTTCCGCTTACGGAGACAGTTATCTCCCCCGAGGCGGTTTGGTCTTGCACAACCTGTTACGCCTGCGTCCGCGTGTGTCCCGTCGGCAACGAGCCAATGGCGGATATTGTGGACATCCGCCGCCGCATGTTGATTGACGGCTACGAAATTGACAGTGGCGTTCAGAACGCGCTTCAATCTCTCGCGACGAACGGCAACTGGATGAGCAAAGGCAAACGTCTGCGCGGACGCTGGGCGAAGGAGATGCAGTTCCCCGTCAAGAACGCGACCGAGGAACCCGTTGAGCATTTGTGGTTTGTCGGCGATACGGCTTCGTTCGATGAGCGCGTCATCCCGAACACAAAACTGGTGGCGCAACTCTTCCATCAAGGCGGCTTGGACTTCGGCATTCTCTATCAAAGCGAATCCAACGCGGGCAACGATGTCCGCCGTGTGGGGGAGGAAGGTCTGTTCGAGCAGTTGGTCGAGCAGAACATGGAAGCGTTCGGCAAGGCGCAGTTCAAGCAGATCGTGACGACCGATCCGCATTCGTTCAACACGCTCAAGAACGAGTATCCGCAATTCGGCGGGACGTTTGAAGTGAAGCATTACACCGTGACTTTGCTCAAGTTAATTGAAGAAGGAAAACTCACGATCAAGAATAAGTTGGCGAATTACAAAGTCACCTTCCATGACCCATGCTATCTCGGACGCTACAACGGCGGATTCACCGCTCCGCGCAAACTGCTTGAACTGCTCGGCGTGGAATTCGTCGAGATGCCGCGCAACTGCGAAAATTCATTTTGTTGCGGCGCGGGCGGCGGTCAGATATGGATGGGCAAGGTCGCGCCTGGCGAACGTCCCGCTGAGAATCGAATCAAGGAGGCGTTGTCCACGTTTGGCGAAGGCGCAGGCGGCAAAACTCAACTCTTCATCGTCACCTGTCCGAAGGACATGATCATGTACTCCGACGCGGTCAAGACCACAGGCAACGAAGGCAGGATCGAAGTCCGCGATATTATTCAGCTGGTGGCGGAGGCGGTAGATGCGTAATCGGCGTTCTCAAACGCCGACGGATCGCACATGTTTGCGCTAGAGAGCGCAAACTACGCAAAGGATGTAATTATGTATCCACGAATCCGTATGGAAGGCTCGGTGTACTACATCACAACAAACGTGTATGGGCGTTTGAAAATCTTCAACACACCCTCCTTCATCATCCCGATTCTGGACAGCCTGAATTTCTATCGTTACCAATTCAAATGCAAACTTCTCGGTTACGTTATCATGCTTGACCATTTGCACCTGCTAATTTACCCGACAGGAGATTCGTCTGTCGTCTCGGATTTCATGCGCGACTTCAAAAGATTCACATCTGGAAGAATCGCAAGGCAGGCAGAGTTGGAAGGCAAAACGGAATGGACGGCTCATTTCCAAGAATCAGGCGAAGAGACGAAGCGAGCCGAAAAGAAAGTTTGGCAGGATTCGTTTTGGGAACAGTTCATCTTTACCGAAAAGTTCCTGACCGAGAAGTTGAATTACATCCACATGAATCCTGTTCGTGCTGGGTTGGTGGATGATCCAGCAAAATACCCGTATTCGAGTTATCGGAATTACGAGTTCAATGACAATACGTTGATTGAGATTGACAAGGATTGGTAACCCGCCGCGTAGGTGGCGCTCTCTTGCGCCACAGCCGACGTTAGAGAACGTCGGCTACGCAGAGATAATGAAAATGTTCAAGTGCCCATACTGCGATTTTAGCGGCAAGCGTTCCGAAGTCCACAATCACCTTGCGGAGACTCACGGCGATACGCTGGGTGTGCGCGTGGACGAATTCACGGGTCATACGTTTTATGTGATTACCTGTCCTGTCTGCGGCGCGAGTTATGAACAGGTCACGAAGAAAGCGCGCCGCGATCCAAATTTTGTGTCAGAATATGAGCATGAGATTCGGATGGTCGTTTTTGATTTGCTTTTGTATCATTTGCAAGGCGAGCATGGAATTGATGCGTAAGCGGCGCTCTCTTGCGCCGCCGCCGACGTTAGAGAACGTCGGCTACGCAATAACATTGGAGGCACAACATGGCAACTGTTCGTGGATGTAACATCCCTGAAGACCGCTTCTATTGGGTGGAGAAACATTGTTGGGCAATGCTCGAAGCGGACGGCACGGTGAGGATCGGCATCACTGACGTGGCGCAGAATCTGGCGAAGGGAATTGTCAACGTCACGCCGAAGGAAACGGGGCGCACCGTGCAGAAAGGCAAATCTGCTGGGACGCTTGAAAGCGGCAAGTGGGTGGGACCTGTCACGTCGCCTGTGACGGGCGAGATCGTCGAGGTGAACGAAGCGGTCAAGGCGAAGCCGTCGCTGATCAACTCCGACCCGTACGGCGAAGGCTGGTTCGTCAAACTCAAGCCGACGGATTGGGCGGGCGAATCAGGCTCACTTGTCACGGGCGAGGCGGCGGCGGAAGCGTATCGGAAATTTATGGAAGAGCAGAATTTGAATTTCGAGTAAACATGACAGCCGTGACTCGCGAACGCATTGGAGCGATCCTCCGTGAGAACAAATTGGTAATCGCGGGAGAATTGGCGACTATCCTATTGATTCAATTTCTTCAATCCTCGCGCGTTATCTCTTCGGCAACCGTCTTTCTTTTCTTGATCGGATGGGCTTCGCTCTGGTTCAGAAACAGCGGATGGAAAGCGCTCGGAATGCGGCGCCCGACGAGCTGGCTTCGCACTTCTGCGATTGCCATTGCCATCGGCGTGGCGTATCAATTCGTTTCGATGCGGGTCATTGTTCCTTTCCTTCATCAGATCACGAATGAACCGCTGGATTTGAGTCAGTTCGAGTCGCTGCGCGGTAACATAGCCATGTTAGTTGTCTGGTTGGTGATTTCATGGATCATTGCGGCGTTTGGCGAAGAGATGGTCTATCGTGGTTATGTGTTAAACCGATTCGGCGATATCTTCCAAAACCCCCAAACAGGCTTGTGGATTGGAGCAATCGCCAGTTCCGTCCTGTTTGCGTTGGGACACGTTTATCAAGGAGTAACGGGAGTGATCGAGACGTTCATTTTCGCCTGTGTGATGGCGTTCATCTATCTTGCCAATCGGCGGAACTTGTGGCTGAACATTATTGCGCACGGAGTCTATGACACGGTTGCATTCATTATGATTTATCTCGGTCTATATCCGTAGAAATGATCTACTGCGCCTGCGACATTCCCGAAGACCTGACCTACGACATCGAGCGCGATGTGTGGATTCGATTCGATGGCGACTTTGCGACTCTCGGCATGACCGACGTGGCGCAGACGCGTTGCGGAAAATTTGCGGCGGTCAGTTTTCGGAGCGTCGGAAAAAAGGTGGAGCAGGGCAAGGCTCTGGCGACAATCGAATCCGCCAAGTGGGTGGGACCGTTCCCCGCTCCGTTCTCGTGTGAGATCATCGAGACGAACGAAAGTGGTTTTGCGAGAGATATTTTGTTAGCCAACAAAGAGCCGTACACCACAGGCTGGCTCGTCAAGGTGAAACCCGCGAATCTCGAAGCGGAATCCAGCCATCTTGTCACGGGCGAAGCGGCGGCAAAGAAATATAAAGAGAGAATCAAGGAATTGAAAGTCAACTGCCTCAGGTGCATTGATTGAACTGTGTACGTGTGTACTTGTTTACCTGTGTACCTTTTACCAACCCTGCCATCAAAAGGAGAATCCCAATGTCCAAGAAAATCCGTTTGCTCTACATGGAAGGCGTATCCCCGCTGCGCTCGCAGACCGTTTATCACGCGGTCGGATATGCGATGAAAGAAGACACGCCGAACACCATCATCATGGTCTCGCCGAATGGACCGTATGTGTCCATTGGCTATCATCAGGATATACAAAAAGAAGTTGATCTCGATTACTGCGAAAAACACAACCTGCCCGTTTATCGTCGTGAAGTGGGCGGCGGCGCGGTGTTTTTGGATAACGGTCAACTCTTTACGCAGTGGATCTTCCACAAGGAAGACCTGCCTGCCACGCTCGAAGAACGCTTCAAACTTTACATTGACCCGCTCGTGCAAACCTATCAGGCGCTGGGCGTCAATGCGAATCATCGCCCCATCAACGATGTGCATGTCAACGGCAAGAAGATCGGCGGCACGGGCGCGGCGCAGATGGGTATTGCGGAAGTTCTTGTCGGCAGTTTGATGTACACCTTCGACAAGAAGACCATGTCGCAGGTGTTGAAAGTCCCGTCCGAGAAAATGCGCGACAAGATTTTCGAGTCGCTCGAAGCCTACATGACCACCATGACCGAACAACTCGGCTCGACTCCCGACCGCGCGATGGTCAAGGATTTGTATATGAAGAAAGTCTCCGAAGCGCTGGGCATGGAAGTGTACGAAGGCGAATGGACGGAGGAGGAGGAAGCGATGGCAAAAGAGATCGACGCGCGCTTCGTCTCCGATGAATGGCTGTATCAAAAAGGTCAACTCAAACAGCAGGGCGTGAAGATTCATCAGGATGTGCACATCGTCGAAGCGGCGTTCAAGTCGCAGGGCGGTCTGATCCGCATCATCGCCCGCCTGCGCGAAGGACGCATTGACGACGTCGCCATCTCTGGCGATTTCACGCTGCTGCCCGTCTTCGCATTGGGCGCGCTCGAACAATCCCTGCGCGGAGTCGCCGCCACGCCAGAGAATCTCAAATCGAAAATCGAGGAAGCATATTATCGTCTCAACATCCAATCGCCTGGCGTCACGCCCACTGATTTCACAACAGCGATCATGAATGCGGTCACACCTCCGCAAGCCGCTTAAGAAATTAACCGCGAAGCACGCGAAGTCCGCTAAGAAAACCTTTAAATTCTTTGCGTTCTTAGCGGTCTTCGCGGTTCAAAGGTTTTCATGACTCAAAACTACGGCTTCCTCATTGACCAAAGCAAGTGCATCGGCTGTCATGCGTGTTCCACCGCGTGCAAGTCCGAGAATCAAGTTCCGCTCGGCGTGAATCGCACGTGGGTCAAGTATGTGGAGACGGGCGCGTATCCCGATGTGCGTCGCCGCTTTCAGGTGACGCGCTGTAATCACTGCGCCAACCCGCCGTGCGTTCGCATCTGTCCCGTCACGGCGATGTATCAACGCGATGACGGCATCGTCGAATTCGATCCGAGCATTTGCATTGGATGTAAATCCTGTATGCAAGCCTGCCCGTATGATTCGATCTATCTCGATCCCGAAACGAACACTGCCGCGAAATGTCATTTCTGCGCGCATCGTTTGGATGTGGGACTCGAACCCGCCTGCGTCGTCGTCTGCCCCGAACATGCCATCCTCGCGGGAGATTTGAACGACCCCGCTTCAGAAATAAGCCGACGCCTGTCCACTGCGCAAGCGACCGTTCGCAAGCCCGAGCAGGGGACCGCGCCGAAGTTGTTTTACATCAACGGCAACGATTGGTCGCTGCATCCTTCCGCCGCGCAAACGCACAATTCATTCATGTGGGCGGATAAGGTCACGGAGCAAAATGTTTCCGCGTTCGCGTTGCCCGTATTACAGCCATCGTCATCGTCAGCGTTAGAGAACGCTGACTACGCGGGTGGTGGGCGTAAGCGACGTTCTCTAACGTCGCATTCAGGCACACCCATCCGCACGCCGCAGCCACAAGGACAACCGCTCGATGGTCCGATCCAGATCGGCGGACGCGTCGCCGAACACATGGTTCAAACCGCGTATAACGCGCAACATCGAATCAACTGGCATTGGGAACTGCCTGCCTATCTCGTCACGAAAAATATCGCAGGCGGATTGTTCATGTTGTTGAGTCTTGGCGCGATGTTGAATCTCTTCCGCTTCGACTCAGCAATCTTCCTCGCCGCAGGATTTACCGCGATGGTCTTCATGCTCATTACGGTGATCCTGCTCATCAAAGACTTGTCGCAACCGAAACGATTCTTGAACATTCTTTTGCATCCGCAATGGAAGTCGTGGGTGGCGCGCGGCGCGTTCATTTTGGTTGGCTTCACCGCCGTTGGGGGGGTGTGGTGGCTGATCGAAGGTGCGGCATCTTTGGGCTGGCTATCGAACGACATTGCATCCGCATTGCGTCCGATCGCGGCGTGGTTAACATTCCCGCTCGCGTTGTTCTCTGTCATCTACACCGCCTTCCTGCTCGGTCAAGCCGAGGGACGCGATATGTGGCAGAGCAATTTGTTGCCGTTTCAACTTTTCTCCCAATCCATGATGACCGCAAGCGGAGTATCCCTTGCGCTGAATCTCTTCGTCAACTTCCCCGCCGATCTAACTGCTCTGCTGACCGTTCTCTTCCCAATAAGCATCGCCATCAATCTCCTCTTGACCTTCGCTGGCAAACTCAATTCCTTTCCGACCGATACCGCCATGCTCGCCTCGCGCGAAATGACTCACGGCAAATTCCGCAATCATTACTGGTGGGGCGGGATCGCGCTGGGACATGTCATGCCGCTTGTGCTGATGATCTTCTTCGCACCCGCGTTGCCTGTTGCCGTTCTCGCCGCGCTGATCGGCTTGTTCTTCTACGAATACGCCTTTGTGATGGCGCCGCAGTATATTCCGAATTCGTAGGTTAATAGTCGTGATCACTCTTACTTTTGCTGGAGACGAAGCAGGCGACGTAAGTCTGAGTTTCAATAAAGGCGCATCGCGGTATTTTGTGCCTGCTTTTATCTCCACCCAATTCCCCGACGATTTAAGGCAAACTTTGTCTAACCTGCGCCAAACGCTGGATTTACGTGAAACACACGAATTCAAATTTCATAAAATGGCATCGGCTGAAGTCCGCAATCAGGTGTTTTCAGCGCTTGCACACGCCAAGTTTGACGCATGGGCTTTGATCGTGGATAAGACTCGCCTGCCGAAAATTTTCGAGACGACGGAAAGCATTGAAATTTATACACATTTCATCACGGAATTGCTTGACATCATCCCTGCCGAATTGCAAAAGGGCGCCACCCTAATTCTCGATGAGTTCGGCTCGACCCCCGACCTGCGCACCGAGTTGCGCCGCGCCATGGTCAAACGCCGCATGCCGCGACTCTTCAAACGGGTAATTGTCCGCAGTTCGCATCGCGAATCTCTGATTCAAGTCGCTGACCTTGTGGCAGGCGCGGTCATGCGCAGGGATTCGCAAAACGACTCGGAGGCATTTGACATGATTTCAAGGAAGATCAAACGACTGGAGTTATACCGCCCTTATTAAAATAACCCGCCTCGCTAGCCCGTATCCTTCAACAGAAGGGGGCAGGCAGCCACATGGCTGCTTTTCGCGAGACAGGATGAGCGATCAAAACGCTTTTGACCGTTGGACTTCGTCCGCTGGCAAATTCATTATATACCCGTATGACTGCTGTTTGCAAGATGGAAATTGCCCTAAAAACCAAATTTGAAATTACATAACTTGTATCTCATAACCTGGACTTACCCATGACCCTCACCCCTCCAAAAACCTCCGCAGGAACCGCTCTCCCTCACTTCTCGGACTCTGACCGCAAGCCCGTCAAACTGACCGAAGTCGTCCATCCCGATAGGCGCATCAGCCAGTATCCGCCTCCCGAAGTATGGGATGACTGGGTGGAATGGGACGGCAAGGAATGGCCCCGCAAAGTGGCGCGGCGTTATACGCTCGTGCCGACCGTCTGCTTCAACTGTGAAGCGGCATGCGGCTTGCTCGCGTATGTTGACAAAGACACCTACGAGATTCGCAAGTTCGAAGGTAACCCTGTCCACCCTGGCTCGCGCGGACGTAACTGCGCCAAGGGACCCGCCACCCACAATCAAGTCTATGACCCCGAACGGATTTTGTATCCGCTGAAACGAGTCGGCAAGCGCGGCGAAGGGAAATGGGAACGCATCACGTGGGAGCAAGCCCTCAACGAAATCGCCGAAAAAATGCGCGAGAGCAAACTCCGCCGCCCGAATGGAATTGTCTATCACGTCGGTCGCCCAGGTGAAGATGGATACACCAACCGCGTCGTGCAGACCTGGGGCATGGACGGTCACAACAGTCACACCAACATCTGCTCGTCGTCGTCACGCGCGGGATATAACTTTTGGATCGGACAGGACAGACCGAGTCCCGACTTTGCGAACGCCAGAGTCATTCTGCTCATTTCGAGTCACCTCGAAACGGGACATTACTTCAACCCGCACGCCCAGCGCATCATCGAAGCGAAGACCGACGGCGCAAAACTCATCACCTTCGATCCGCGTCTCTCGAACACCGCTTCCATGAGCGATGTCTGGCTCCCGACATATCCTGGCAGTGAAAATACAATTCTCCTCGCCATTGCGAATCACTTAATCCAAAATGATCTCTACAACAAAGACTTCATGCGGAAATGGGTTAACTGGAAGGAAACACTGAAAGCAGTCGCCGAGGGAAAGTTGTCAGTAAACAGCGACCAGCTATCGGCGGAGATTCGAAGCGCACTCGCTTCCACCGACCTGACACCTGAAACCTGGAACCTGAAACTTTTCCCGCTCTTCGACCGCCTCCTTAAATCCCTCTACTCCGAATACACCTTCGAACGCGCCGCGCAAGAATCCGAAGTTCCCATCGAACGCATCCAGGAGACCGCGCGACTCGTCGCCAACTGCGAAGGGAAACTTGCCACGCATGTTTGGCGTTCCGCCAGCGTCGGCAACCTCGGCGGATGGCAGGTCTCGCGTTGTCTGTTCTTCCTCAACGTGCTAACAGGAAGTGTCGGCAACAAGGGCGGCACATCCATGACCAACTGGAATAAATTTGTGCCGAAGCCGTTCAAGGGCGCGCCCGCTCCCGAAACGTGGAACGAACTGCATTATCCAATCGAATATCCGCTCGCGCATTACGAGATGTCCATTCTTTTGCCGCACATGCTCGAAGAAGGTCGCGGCGACATTGACGTGTATTTCACGCGCGTCTACAACCCGCTGTGGGTCAACCCCGACGGCTTCATGTGGCTCAAGGCGCTCAAGCGCGAAGACTCAAAAATAAAATGTTATGTCGCGCTCACGCCCACGTGGAATGAAACCGCATGGTTTGCGGATTATGTTTTGCCCACAGGTCACGGACCCGAACGCCACGACCTGATGAGTCAGGAAACACATTCAAGCCAATGGATCGCGTTCCGTCAACCCGTGCGCCGTGTGGCGATGGAACGCGCGGGCATCAATGTTGATTTCACCTACCAAGCCAACCCTGGCGAAGTGTGGGAAGAGAACGAGTGGTGGATTCAACTTTCCGCGCGCATGGACCCCGACGGGTCGCTCGGCATTCGTCAGTGGTTCGAGTCGCCGTATCGCAAGGGCGAGATCATCACTGTGGACGAATACTATCAATGGATATTTGAAAACTCCGTGCCTGGACTCCCCGAAGCCGCCGCGCGTGAGGGCTTGACTCCGCTCGCGTATATGCGGAAGTATGGAGTCTTTGAAGTGAAGAAAGAGAATTATTCTCCCTTCGACAAAACGCTTCAGACTCAGCCTCAGGCTGGATTCGCCTCCGATGAACATGATCGCGCCTTAGACTCTTCTGGCGCAATCGTCGGCGTGATGGTGGACGGACAACCGAAGGCTGGCTTCGACACTCCCAGCAAGAAACTCGAATTCTTCAGCGACACGCTTGCGAATTGGGGCTGGAGCGAAAAAGAAAACGTCATCCCCTGGGCAGTGAAGAGTCATGTTCACCCCGATACCATCAACCGCGAAAAAGGCGAGATGATTCTTCTGCCCAATTTCCGTTTGCCGACACTGATCCACACGCGAAGCGCAAACGCGAAGTGGCTGTATGAAATCTCGCACAAGAATCCCATCTGGATGAATCCCGAAGACGCGCGCCGCCTCGGGCTTGAAACAGGCGACCTCGCCAAAGTGGAGACGGAGATCGGTCACTTCGTGGATTCTGTTTGGATCACCGAAGGAATCAAGCCTGGCATCATCGCCATCAGTCATCACTTGGGACGCTGGCGTTTGAATGAAGACTCAGGCGTGAACAAAGGCTCATCGAATCTTGTTGAACTCCATGACGACGGCAAAGGCGGATTCCTCATACGCGTCATCCACGGCGCAACGGCGTGGACATCCTCCGACCCCGACACGAGTCGCATCTGGTGGAGCAACGTCGGCGTGAATCAGAATCTTGCTCATGCCGTGCATCCCGATCCCATCAGCGGCGTACATTGCTGGCTTCAAAAAGTATTCAAGGTTAGCAAAGCCGAAGCAGGCGAAAAAGCGGGCGACTTGTTTGTGGATACGAACAAATCAATGGAAAAGTATCGCGAGTGGCTGGCAATGACCCGCCCCGCAGATCAAGTCAGCCCCGATGGCAATCGCAGACCCTACTGGCTGGCGCGTCCGCTCAAACCGACGAAAGAGGCGTATAAGTTGAAGAAGTAATGTGTGCCGCAAACTTCAGTTTGCGCGCTGGGCATCATCCAGCAAAGGAAGAAAACCCTATGCCAGTCAAATCCACGAAACCAAAAAAGAATCCGAAAGTGGAACAACCCGAAGAGCCCGTCTGGACCTATCGCGGCTATCAACTCAAATCCAGCGAATTTGTGACGGCGATGGTGCATTTCTTTCGCGCCGAAATTCAACGCGCCAATGTCTGGCGTCAACGGCTGGATACGACCACAAACTGGGCGGTGGTTGCCACAGGCGCCACGTTGTCCATCGCGTTCAGCCAGGCATCCGTGCATCACGCCATCATCCTCCTGAACACATTGTTGGTGTTGTGGTTCCTGTTCATCGAGGCGCGGCGCTATCGTTATTACGAACTATGGAGTTACCGCGTGCGCTTGATGGAAACGGATTTTTACGCGGCGATGCTTGTGCCGCCGTTCCATCCCTCCCCCGAATGGGCAGAGAGCCTGGCGGAGAATCTGCTTTCTCCCAAGTTCCCCATTTCGATCTGGGAGGCGTTTGGCCGCCGTCTGCGTCGGAATTATTTTTGGATCTTGCTCATCCTGTACGCGTCATGGGCGGCGAAGATCTGGTTGTTTCCAGAGCCTGCGAATTCGTTCGCCGAATTCGTCAATCGCAGCGCCATCGGACCTGTGCCGGGACAGATCATGATCTTGTTTGGCGTTGTTTTTTATTTAACGCTCACGGTCATTGCCCTGGCAACCATCACAATGACGCGCGCCACAGGCGAGATCCTCCCGCGTTTTGGGGATGATGCTACAGTCCATGGCTTATCTGCCGCCGAGGAAAAGCCCAAGGGTCTACGCGCGTTTCTCGCGCCGCGTAACCGCCGCAGGCAATTGCTCGCGCTCGTGATCACCAGCCAGGCAGAGGCTGTTTCGAAACGCATCCTCGCCGATCTGAGGCGCGGCGTGACCGCGATGCAAGGCAAGGGTATGTATACGGGAAGCGAGCGTTCGATCCTCGTGTGCGCGCTCACGGTCACCGAAGTCCACAACTTGAAAGCGGCTGTCGCCAAAGAAGACCCGCGCGCATTCGTCATCGTTTCTCCCGCGCAGGAAATTTTGGGGCGCGGCTTCAATCCGTTGGAGGAGAAATAAAATAGGTTCTTGACGCAGTTGCCCGGCGTCAAGATAGGCGGCGCGATTTGCCAAACCAATCGAACTGTCGCCTAGCCTTCGTGAAGCGCTGTCAACAAAAACATGTTGCTCCCCTACAACTGGGGAGCAACATGTTTAGTTTCGGAAAGAATCAGTTTTACCCTCACCCCTCCACCAACATCCACACTGGGTCTTCGAGCAACTCTTTTACCTGCGCCAAAAACTGCACCGCTTCGCGTCCGTCCACGATACGATGATCGTAACTGAGCGCCACGTACATCATCGGACGGATCACCACCTGTCCATTTTCGGCGATGGGACGTTCTTCAATTTTATGCAGACCCAAGATACCAACTTGCGGCAGATTCAAGATCGGCGTGCTGAGCATCGAACCGAACACGCCGCCGTTCGTGATGGTGAACGTGCCACCGCGCAAATCTTCAACAGACAGCGAGCCGTCGTTCGCCTTCCCCGAAAAAACTTTCACCTGCTTTTCGATCTCGGCAAACGAAAGACGGTCCGCGTCGCGCAACACTGGCACGACCAGACCTTCCTCCGCGCCGACCGCGATGCCGATGTCGTAATAATTTTTCAGCACGATCTCGTCGCCCTGAATTTCCGCATTCAAGCGCGGGAACGATTTCAACGCGCTGATGCTCGCCTTCGTGAAGAACGACGTGAATCCCAATTTGATTCCATGCCGCGCCTGAAACGCCTCATTGCGTCGGCGGCGCAAATCCATCACCGCGCTCATGTTGATCTCGTTGAACGTCGTCAACATCGCAGTGGATTGACTCGCTTCAAGCAGACGCTGCGCGATCGTGCGCCGTCTGCGGGACATGCGTTCACGTTCTTCCCGCCGTTCAGCGGATTCGACGCCCGCGGCTTGACTCGGCTTGGACGGCTGTTTCGCCGCCTCGCTCCCCGCCGACGATTGCTTCTGCGCATATTGTTGCACATCCGATTTTGTGACGCGCCCATCGGGACCCGTGCCGCGCACTTTCGATACATCCACGTTTTGTTCGCGCGCCACGCGTGATGCGACGGGAGTCACCTGCGGCTGGACGGTTTGCGGTTTTTCTTGAGGCGTGGGTAAAGGCTCAGGTTTTGGCGAGGCAGGCTTGCCCTGAGTTAGATCGAAGGGCTGAGAGCCTGTGCTGAGCTGTGTCGAAGCATCGGGTTTTGAAGCGGGTTGTTTTGCATCCGCATTGATCGAGCCAAGCACGTCGCCCACTTTCACATCCTGCCCTTCAGCAACTTGAATCTTCGCCAACACGCCCGAGGCTTTCGCGCCGACTTCGAGATTGACCTTGTCCGTTTCCAACTCGACGAGCGCTTCGCCCGCTTCGACAAAGTCGCCCTCTTTTTTCAGCCACGCGCGGACGGTGGCTTCGATAACCGATTCTCCCATTTCGGGGACGATGATTTCGATGGACATGTTAACCTCTCTCGATGCTCACGCTTTGCGCATGCGCCTGCTCTTCAAATTTGAGCGCGCGTTGCGCCAAAGCCTTTTGATTGATTCGATACAGCGTGGACGAACCTTCGGCAGGGCTCGAGCTTTCGGGTCTGCCGACATAATACAACGGAGTTTTTCCAAGCAGTTGCCGCAAGCGCGGGCGGAGGAAATCCCACGCGCCCATGTTCATCGGCTCTTCCTGAACCCAGATCACTTTTTCGAGCGACGAATATCCATTCAATAATTCTTCGATGGCTTGCAAAGGAAGCGGATAGAGTTGTTCCATTTTAACGATGGCGGTGTTCTTGCTGTTCTGCCGTTCTTCATCGCTGACGAGATCGAAGTACACGCGACCACTGCATAGAATTAAATTCTTGATGGCTTTATTGTTTCGTTTGGTCGTCGGTTCTTCGAGCAATGCCTGCCAACTTCCATTGGCAAGTTGATTCGGAGTCGAAGCCGCGAACGGATGCCGCAAGAATCCCTTCGGCGTGAAGATCGTCAACGGCAACGGATCGGTCTTCAACAGTAATGCTTGTCGTCGCAACAAATGGAAATATTGCGCCGCAGTTGTTGGGATGGCGACGCGCATGTTTCCCGCCGCGGCAAGATTCAAAATGCGTTCGATGCGCGCGGATGAATGATCGGGTCCCATGCCTTCGTTGCCATGCGGCAGAAGCAAAACGAGCGAAGGGGTTAGCCCCCATTTTGCGCGCCCTGAAAATAGGAACTCATCCACCACCGTTTGAATGTTGTTGGCGAAGTCGCCGTATTGCGCTTCCCACAACACCAATCGTTCGGGAGCCTGAAGGTTATAGCCGATCTCAAAACCGACGGGACCCGCCTCGCTGACGGGTGTGTTGTAAATTTCAAATGAGGCTTTCGCCTGCGTAATGGATTGAAGAGGCGTGTAACTTTGATTCGTCTCCGCATCGTAAAACGCGGCGTGACGCTGGCTGAATGTGCCTCGCACCGAATCCTGTCCCGTCATGCGAATCGGGATGCCGTCCTCCAAAATGGAGGCGAAGGCTAATTCTTCAGCGGTCGCCCAATCCACGCTGGAGGCGTCGGCGTCGTCCAACACGTGGCGGCGTTTCTCGGTAGCGCGAAGCAATTTGGGATTCGGGTGGAAGTCGGCGGGGAATTGCAACAGCGACTCGTTCAGGCTTCGCAGACGTTCGAGCGGGACCGACGTGTGCGCCTTTTGCGCCGCTTTCGGCGGGGGCATCGTCGGGACGGGTTCTTGCAGGGCGCGTTCCGCGTCCAGTTTTTGGTTGACTTCTTGCAGTTCGTTCAAATATTTTTGCAGGAGCTGTTCCGCCTCGGCGGCTTGGATGCTTCCTTCTTTTTCCAACTTCTCCGCCCATAATTTCCGAACAGGAGGATGCGACTCGATCTTGGCGTACATCGTCGGCTGGGTGAAGCGCGGCTCGTCGCCTTCGTTGTGTCCGTGACGGCGATAGCCGATCAGGTCAATCACAAAATCCTTGTGGAATTTCTGGCGATAGGCAATGGCTGTGTATGCCGCTTCAAAGCACGCCTCGGGTTCATCGGCGTTGACGTGGATGACGGGAATCTCGAATCCTTTTGCGAGGTCGCTGGCGTGCAGACCACTGCGCGATTCGTTTTCCGTCGCGGTGAACCCGATCTGATTGTTGGCGATGATGTGCAAACATCCGCCTGTGGTGTACGCCGACAACTGGGATAAGTTCAACGATTCGGCGACAATGCCCTGCCCGATGAACGAGGCGTCGCCGTGGATCAATATCGGCAACGATTCGTTCATCAACATTTTGGGGGCGCCGCGGCTGTCCATGTTGCTGTTGGCGGCGCGCGACATGCCTTGAATGACGGGGTCAACCAATTCAAGATGACTCGGGTTGGCGAGCATGCTCACGATCAAACCGATATGGTCGGCGCCCTCGATGGCTTTGGACGCGCCCGCGTGATATTTCACATCGCCCGTCCAGCCCATTTCGTCCCATGTGCGCGAGCGGTCTTTCGGGTCTTTGAACTCCGCCAGAATTTGCTCGTACGGTTTTTGGAGGATATGCGCCAGCACGTTCAAACGTCCGCGATGCGCCATGCCGATCATCACCGCGCGGATGTCTTCACGGTCCGCTTCACGGATGACCTCGTCCAGCATCGGGACGAGCATGTCGAGTCCTTCGATGGAGAAACGCGTCTTGGCGGGATAGATGCGGTTGAGGAAGACCTCGAAGGCTTCCACCTGGCTGAGGCGGTCGAGGAGGCGGGTCGAGTCCATCTTCTGTTTTTGCGGATGGAAACGCCGCGTCTCGGCTACTTGTTGAAGCCAGTTGCGTTCCTCGGGGTTGCGGATGTGACCGTACTCATACCCGATCGCGCCGCAATAGATCGAGCGCAATTTTTCAATTGCCTGCGATGCGTTCTCTGCCTGATGATCGCCGCGCAGTTTCACCACGTCTGCTGGGAGTTGGGACAGATCACCCTGATTGAGGTCGTGGAAATCCAGCGTCAGAGTCGGATACGTCGCTGGGGAGGCGCTTAAAGGATCAAGTCGGGCGACCAGATAGCCCTGCGAACGAATCGCGTGGGCTAGGTTCACCGCGCCGATGAGTTGGCGTAGGTCAATCCCGGATTCAATCGCGGGTTGTTGGACGGCGGGAGGAGTCCATTGGCTGAATAAGCGGCGGGTGGATTCGTCTACCGAATCGGGATCCTGTTGATAGCGGTCGTACAGTTCGAGGATGTACCCATAGTTAGGACCGAAAAATTCGTGTTCGAGATTCATATGTATGTTGCACCTGCCGAATATTTTACCCCACGATAAAACAAAACCAGCCGATTATTTCTGTGCGAGCGGCGCGCCGTGCAAAATACCGAGAAAGACCAATTCATCCTTCGCGCGGATGGAGTGGTTTTCGCCCGCATCGAATACGAGGAGCGTGTTCGGTCCGCAGGTGCGCTCGACACCGTCGCCGCCGGTGAAGATGCCTTGTCCTTGGAGCGTGACCACGAAGAACGGCGAACTCGGCGCGTTATGTTCGCGGATGGATTGACCCGCTTTGAGCGTAAAAAGGATCGCGCGTCCTTCACGATCGACATGCAGAGGCTCGGCGCGAGGGTCTTTCTCGTTGAACTGGACTTCTTCGAATATGTTTGCAATTTTCATGTTCATTCCTTTCTTGTACTGTCTGATTGAGAACTCGAATTATTGACCAAACATCCTGAAGGTTGTCCAAACCGTAAGCGGTGTGGATTAAAACCTTCAGGATGTTTTTTTTGTTGGCTTCGATGAGAGTCTTCCGCTTCGGTCTTTCCGCTATTCAGGCGGAGGCGGCGACGCGGCTGATCTTCACGCGCCAGACTTCGGGACCTTCTTCAAGGTATTCCCAGCCGAATATTCCGCCGCGCTCGTGCGAGAATTGATAGAAGAGCGGCTTCGGGTCGTGGTCGTTGACCAGCGTGAAGAACTCGCCTTCTTTCAGCGCGTCGAAGGTTTGGAAGATCTTCGGGTGGCGCTCACGCGGGGGAATTTCGCGGACGTCTAACGTGGTTGTGCTTTCGGACATGATGTATGTCTCCTTTTGGTGTATTTTTAAAATCGGCGTTTCGCTTGGCGAAGCCGTTTTTAACCAGTAGTGTACGGCAAGGTTCGCCTTGCCATTTTACGCAAAGCGAACTTTGCGGTGCGACAAGGTTTACCTTGTCATTTGTCTCGTCGCAAAATGAATTTTGCGGTACGGTCTCGCGTGCGGCAAGGTTCACTTTACCATATATCGCAAAGTGAACTTTACGTTACTTCAAGCGCTTCTCCAAAAACGATTTGAGCGCGAGGGCGTTGTTGTGTTCCGTATCGTGCGCGCTATACAATAAAGTCACATCGCCTTTTTGAGCGGCAGTCAAAATCGCCTGCCATTCGGCGGGGTTGGCTTTGAGCTCGGCTTGATAGCGCTTCTGAAACTCCGCCCATTTGAGCGGATCGTGCGCGAACCAGTTCCGCAAGTCGGCGCTGGGCGCGACGTTCTTCAGCCAGGCTTTCATTTTCAGCGTTTCTTTTTTCATGCCGCGGGGCCACAACCGCTCGACGAGAAAACGAGTCCCGTCGCTTTTTGCGGCGGCTTCGTACACGCGTTTGATCTTCAACATGACTGCACCAAACCTTTCTCTGCCAGGCTTTTCAACAGCAGATGAAAATAGATCAGCCCGCCGAATCCGTCCCAACGCATCACCGCTTCGCGTGTGTTGGCATAGGTCATCTTGCCAGGCAGTCCCAGCCACTTTTGCAGGTTGTTGCGCGCGCCCACATCGTCGGCGGGGAAGATGTGTGTGCGGCCCAGACCGCGCAGTAAAACGTATTCCGCTGTCCAGCGCCCCACGCCTTTCAATTCGCACAGACGCGCAACCGCTTCTTCATCGTTTAATTGAGCGAGCGCATCCAAGTCAAGTTCGCCATCCATAATGAGGCGCGAGATGTTCGTAATGTAGCGGGCTTTCTGATAACTGAAACTCATCTCACGTAAATCTTCCAAATCGGCGGCGACTAAATCCTGCGGGCGCGGAAAAGCGTGGACGATTTCATTTTCCGTTTTGAGCGCCATGCCATACGCTTCGGTGAGGCGGTTGAGCAGGCGAATGCCCATCGTGAGCGTCAACTGCTGACAGGCGATGGCGTTGATCAGCGCTTCAAACGGACTCAACAAGCGCGGCGGCTTCATGCCTTGAAATTGACTCGCCAACGGCTTGAGCCAGTGATCTGTTTTGCTCAGGCGATAGAACTTTTGCAAATCAATGTTGAGTCCGAGCAAACGCTCCAGCGCGGCGGTGACAGTTATCTTGACCGAAGAAGTTAATTTCGTTCCAGTCACTGCAACGCGCAAATCTTTCGATTCATCAAGTTGCATCACTGCAATTTCAAATGGCGCATCGTCTGCGATCAACACACGTTGATACGTTGTGCCGTCCCAACGGTCGAAGAGATTGTCGGGGCGGCGGCGCAGAGTCCAAACGGCGAGATCGAGTCGAAACGGCGAAACAGGCTGAAGGTCGAATGAAGCGTTCTGGTCAAGCAAGTCAAGCCTCTCAAAATATCGTCCCGAAGGTTTCTTTGAAAACACATCGTTGAATCCAGTCAACCTTCGGGACGCTTTCTCTAGCCCTTCTTCACGGCTGGATGATCGGGCTGATACGATCCCGCCAGCGAGCGGAAACTGACCGCCAGCCGATTCCATGAATTGATGGCGATGATGCCGAGGGTCAAATCCACGAGTTCTTTTTCACTGAAGTGTTTGCGCGCTTCGGCATAGATTTCATCTGGCACATGGTCTTGGCTGACGAGCGTGACGGCTTCGGTCCAGGCGAGGGCGGCGCGTTCGCGGTCGGTGTAAAACGGCGCTTCATGCCACGCGCTGACTCCATACAGGCGTTGTTCGCTTTCGCCGTTGGTGCGGGCGTCTTTCGCGTGCATGTCAATGCAGTAGGCGCAACCGTTGAGTTGTGAGGCGCGCAGTTTGACCAGTTCGAGCAGGCTGTGTTCCAGCCCCGATTTGCGGACGTAGCCTTCGAGTTTGCTCAGCCCTTCCACACCTTCAGGCGAGACTTTTGAATAATTGAGACGCGGTTCCATTTTCCATCCTTTTTCTATTTGATTTTTTAGACGTTATCGGAAATAATTTTTCGGACGCAGATTGACGCGGACTGCGAAGCGTGCGGATTTTTTCTTCTTTATCAGCGTTCATCGGCGTTTATCCGCGTCCTACAAAAGAACTTGGGCTTATTACCAATACAGTCTTTTTATTACAACTTCTTATTTTACTTCCTGCGCGAGCGCTCTTTCAAATATTTCGCGCGTGGCTTGATAACAGCCTTCGCCGCAACACGGCAATTTTCCAATCGAAACAATTTTATAATTTTGGATCTTTGGGTACGACATCTTATGGACGAGCTTCGTCCCGTCGCGCAACATGACGGTGGGCGTGCCGCGCACGCCAAATTTTTCTTTGCCGAGTTTACCTTCGGCAAGCACGGCGGCGCGCGGTTCAGCGCTGTTGAAGAGACGAGTGAAATGATCCATGTCTAAATTCGCTTCGCGGGCGAGGTCTATCATCACTTCGGGCTTGCCGATGTTGCGCCCTTCGGCAAAAAACGCGCGGCGGATACGCAAGTCAAAATCCCGCCCGATGGATTCGCCTTGTTGAAACGCGCACCAAGCCGCGTCGAAAGCGGGAAGCGTGGTCGTAGGAAAATCATCGCTGAACGGTTTGAACGTCGCCGCTGGTTCTTGCAATGCCGCGAGCCAGATTTCCAATTCGAGTTCTTTGCGGTCGGGCGGACCACCGCCATACACTTCCAACGGGAAAGCCCGCTCCACCAAACGGACGCGTCCTTCATATTCAGGCGCAATTTTTTGCAGGCGCACGGCCGCAACATAACACCACGGTCAATAATATTCAGCCCACTCCCAAATTTCGGGAATATCACCTTGTCGCATTGTCATCTTTCATTCCTTTGCAACCCGCATGCGGTAAAAAATTCCGAGCGAAGAGCCGAGTCTTCCGCGAAATGTCCGCGCCAGACGGTGGTACGTGTGATCGGCGAGACCTCGCGCACGCCGCGCATTTCCATGCACAGGTGATGCGCTTCGAGGTACACCGCCACCCCATGCGGATGGAGCATCGTCTCGAGCGTGTCGGCGATTTGGTGACCGATCCGTTCCTGCACGGAGAAGCGTTTGGCAAAGAGGCGCACGAGGCGCGTCAATTTGGAGATGCCGACGATGTTCTCGTGCGCGATGTATCCGACATACGCCATCCCATAAAATGGGAGCGCGTGATGTTCGCACAACGCAAAGAATGGGATCGGGCCCTCGATCACTTGACTCAAGCGGCAATCGGGTTCGCCGCGGCATTCGGTATCGAAAACGCGCAATAATTTCGGGTCGCCGTCATACCCCTCTGTAGAGTCGAACAGCGCTTTGATAAAGCGGCGCGGCGTATCTTTTGTGGCGGGCGTGTTCAAGTCCAGCCCAAAGGCGGAAAATATTTCCGCGGCATAGCCTTCGAACTTATGAAACTGTTCGTCTGATATCTGGCGCGACTGAAGTTTCATCGCGGTTTGATATTCCACGTCTTCGGGATCGTCATGGATGTTCATTGATAAATCCTTTCCTGTTCATTTGTTGAAATAACGATTCACCTCAACGTAGGTCGGGATGTCGCGCGCGAAACTGTACGTGCCGTGTTGTTTCAACTCGTCCGCGATTTTTCCCACCAGCGACATCGTCGCCCGCATCGGAATGGACCCGAAACTGACTCGCGCCACGCCGAGTTCTTTCAACTCTGCGATGGTCGGGCTTCCGTGCCTAGCCAGAACGTTGATCGGCGCGTTGATCTCGCGGACAAGTTCGGCGATGGTCTGCTTGTCGTCCACGCTGATCACGAAGACGCAGTCCGCGCCCGCCTCGCGATACGCATTGCCGCGCTGGATGGCTTGCGCCAATGCGGCCTTGTCGCGCTTATCGGATTTTTCGTATACGTCCGTGCGCGCGTTGATGACCAACGGGACTCCGAACGTCCGCGCGGCTTCGCGCATGGCTATTATTTTTTCCGCTTGAAGCGCGATGTCTTCCAATGGATAAGGTTTGTTGATCGTCCCATCTTCCAGATTCAACCCAACGGCGCCCGCTTCAAGCGCGAGGCGAGCGGTCTCGGCGACTTCGGCGGGCGTCTCGCCGAATCCCGCTTCCATATCCGCTGTAACAGGCAGTTCAACCGACGTTGCGATTCGCTGAACCACTTCCAGCATTTCAGCGCGGCTCATCATCTCACCATCAGGATAGCCATAAGAAGAAGCGATTCCCGCGCTGGTCGTGGCGATCGCGTCAAAGCCCGCCCGCTCAAACATCTTGGCAGAGGCGGCGTCCCAGGCGTTGGGCAAAATCAGGATCGAACCGTGATGAAGGTTGCGAAAATCTTCCGCCTTCTTGATTTGTTCCTCTTTGTTGACAGTATGTTTCGCGTTCATGAATCGGTACCTCCGCTTTGATTTCAAAGCCAATCATACCACAATATTTATGATATTTAATATAAAAATATGACTTATTTGTCATATTTTCAAGAATTCGCTTTCGTTGTGTATGGCATCCGCGCGCGCAACGACTCTGACATTTCGTCTCGACTCACCCACGTTGCCGCAATTGCATCGCTCATCAGATTGACGCCATGCTATTGAGCACATCATCTTCTCAAAACAGCCCAGCAAATTCGCGTCTGAAATATAAATCTATGTGATGTTAATTATTCCCGCGTCAAGAATCAGTAGATCACGAAAATAGGTTCTTGACGCAGTTGCACTGCGTCAAGACAGGCGACAGTGCAACTGTCGCCTGAACTTTCGTGAAGTACTGAGAATTCGTTTCACTTACGTGGTTTATCTAGTACAATAACGCCCATCAATCAATTGGAGAAAAGCAAATGGTTACTGTTCGTTCGGATGTATTCAAGATCGGCGAAAATTTCGCCACGTTGTTGGGCGATGAGGTCAAAGTGGGCGATACGGCTCCCGCCTTCACTTCAGTTGTACCGGGGTGGGGACGCGTGAATCCGCTGGAGGAGTCGAAGGGGAAGGTGATTATCCTCTCGGCAGTCCCTTCGCTCGACACCGACGTCTGCGACCGCGAGACGCGCCGATTCAATGAAGAAGCCGCGAAACTCAGCGAGGAGATTATCATCTACACCATCAGTTGCGATTTTCCGATGGCGCAAAAACGCTGGTGCGGCGCGGCGGGCGTGGAGAAAGTGAAAGTCGTGTCGGATGTGGTGGATGCGGAGTTCGGAGTCAAATACGGCGTGTTGATCAAAGAGCGGCGGTATCTGCGCCGTTCGGTGTTCATCGTCGGGCGCGATGGAAAACTCACCTACGTGAACTATCTGCCCACTCTGGGAGAAGAGCCGAATTACGACGAAGTGATTCAAGCCGCGAAGCAGGCGTTAGGATAATCTATTCAGCCCTCGCTTATGCGGGGGCTTTTTTCAAACGGAGTCACAACATGAATCTCAATGAACAGTTCGAGCATTTCCGCCAATCACCCACAGTGGCGATGGGCGACCGCATCTCCGCGCTCAAAGCCAGCGGAAAAAAAATCATCGGCTTGCAACAAGGCGACCCCGATTTTTCGACATCGCAAGCGGTGATCGACGTGGCGTGCAAAGCCCTGCAAGAGGGACTGACACACTACGGACCCTCGCGCGGCAGACCGGAGCTCCTCTCTGCCATCGCCAGCAAGTTGATGCGCGACGAAGGCGTTTCGTACGACCCCGCCTCCGAGATCATCGTCACGCACGGCGGCATCCACGCATATTTTTCGGCGATGCAATCCATTTTGAATCCCGGCGACGAGGTCTTGATCCCCGACCCCACATGGGCGACTCACGTCAATTTAGCGATGATGCTGAGAGCGGAAGTGACCCGCGTCCCTGCCCCCGTGGAGGCTGGATTCATCCCTTCGTTCGCCTCGTGGGCGCGGGCTGTTTCGCCAAAGACCCGCGCCATCGTCGTCAACTATCCCTCCAACCCGACGGGCATCGTCCCCTCGCGCGAGTATTTGCAAAAGTTACAAGAGTTTGCGAAAGCGCGCGACCTGTGGGTCATCACAGATGAAGTCTACGATAGTTTGTATTTTGAAGAAAAGCCGACCTCGCTCGCCTCGTTTGAAGGCGCGAAAGAACGGACATTGATCATTCAAAGCCTCTCGAAAACCTACGCGATGACCGGCTGGCGCGTGGGTTTTCTCGCCGCGCCCAAGCGCGTGATTTCGAACGCGGTGAAGGCGGGACAGAACAGCATCACATGCGTTGCGCCGTTCATCCAAAAAGCTTCCGCGTTCGCGTTGACGGATCCCGGCGTGCAACAAGAAACGGCGAAGATGCGCGAGGCATACACGCGGCGGCGCGCGCTCGTGATGAAATTATCCGCTGAACTGGAAAGCGACAAAGTCCGCGTGACGCCGCCGCAGGGCGCATTCTATTGCTTCCTCGATCTGCGCGCATTGAAGATGAACGACGTGGAAATGTGCGAACGGATTCTCGAAGAGAAAAACGTCGGGCTTGTCCCCGGCTCCGCGTTTGGCGATCAGGCCGAGGGATTCATCCGCATGTCCATCGCCGCGTCGGACGAGGAAGTGGAGACGGGGTTCAGGAGAATCGTGGAGTGGGCGGAGGAGCAGTAAGACCAGTGATTAGTGAGCAGTGATCAGTGGCGTATTTCGTACTGCGTATTGCGTATTTTGGTAGTGACGACTTTAGTCGTCGCATTGGAATAATAGCGGAGTCATTTTGAGAGTTGCATTTCAAGGCGAGCATGGCGCGTATAGCGAGCAGGCGGTGTTCGATTATTTCGGGGAGGTCGAGTCGCTCCCCTGCGAGTCGTTCGACGCGGTGTTCGAGGCAGTCAACAGCGGGCGGAGCGACGCGGCGTTGATCCCCATCGAGAATTCGCTGGCGGGGAGCATCCATCAGAATTACGACCTGTTGTTGCGAAACGACCTGCGCATCGTAGGCGAGTATCCATTGCGCGTGCGGCATTGTTTGATCGCGTTGCCTAACGTGAAGATGGATGAAATCAAAAAAGCCATCAGCCATCCGCAGGCGCTGGGGCAGTGCGCCGCGTATTTGCGAAAGCGCGGCATCCAAGCGGAGCCTGTGTACGACACCGCGGGGAGCGTGAAGATGCTGAAAGAGTCGGGCGCGCGCGACACGGCGGCGGTCGCTTCGCGCCGCGCGGCAGAAATTTACGGCATGCAGATTCTGGAAGAGGGAATTGAAGATAACGCGGAGAACTACACGAGGTTCCTCGCCATCCAAAAAGAAGCAGTTGTCCCGGCGGGCGAAGCGAAGACGTCCATCGTGTTTACGTTGAAGAACCAGCCCGGCTCGCTGTTCAAGGCGATGTCGGTCTTTGCCTTGCGCGATATTGACCTGACCAAGATCGAGTCGCGCCCGTTGCAGGGCAAGCCGTGGGAATATCTGTTTTATATTGATTTCATCGGTTCGGCGAACGAGGAAGCCTCGAACCGCGCGCTCGACCACCTGAACGAATACGCGCTGACACTGCGCGTGCTGGGGTCGTATGCGAGGTTTAGGGGGTGATGAAAATTGCCCTGAAAGGTTAGTAGTCCCCTTGCAGAAGTACGTTTTACTTCGCAAAAGGTCTATTATCCGTAGATCACGAAAATAGTTCTTGACGCAGCGCAACTGACGCCTGAACTTTCGTGAAGCGCCGACTATTGTTTCAATGAATAGCGCCCACTTTCAATCCGCTCAGCAAATCTGACGCCTGCTCATCGTTGATCGAAGTTCGAATTTCTTTCACGGTATTGTTCTGCAAGTAAATTTGGGTTTTCCCAAGATGTTCATCGCCAAACGCCGCGCGGTAAAGCAGTTTGGCTCCGTGCTGAGGATGTTTGTAAAATAATGTCACAAGAGGTTTCATCCAAATCGGCATTCCTTTGCCCATGGACATCTTTGTTTTGTTACCGCTGGGTGAAACGTTTATCACCCTGATTCCATCCCTGCGGAATTCTTCCGAATTGCGCTTCATTAACAGCGCGAGAGCAAGCTTCGAGTACAGGTACATGCCCATCGGGGGTTGGTTATCTTTGGGGTGGAGGAGTTCGCCGACTTTGATATTTGGGATCTGATGTAACCCATCCGTTGCGGTATTCACCACGAGCGGATCGGCGGATTGGGTCAGGGCTGGTTTCAAACTCTGAGTTAATAGACATGGGGAAAGCGTGTTCACCTCAAAGTGCATTTCGTTGCCCTGTTTCGACTTGACGATTTTTTCCAGCAACACTCCCGCGTTATTGAACAGAATATCCACCTTGCCAAGTTTTTCCCGAATCATCGTGGCAACATTGACGACCTCCGATTGGACGCTGAGATCGGCGATAAAAATCTCCAGGTTGGTTGAATGAAAATTATTTTGAAGTTCATCTGATTGCTCTTGGTTTCTCACAACAACAGCAACCCGATGTTCTTTTTCCAACAGAATCTTCAGCAATTCCAATCCAATCCCAGACGACCCGCCAGTCAAAACAATTTGCTTTGTCACTTTGCGCTCCTCATTGATCGAATACGAACCAACAGATTTCATTCCGCATTTTTTGGTCGTCAAGCGCCAGAGCGCGGATTTCGTTCGGAAGTTGCGCGCGCTGCCATTCGCATTCACGACGCCCCGCTTCCTTCTCCTGACCTTCAACTGCCGCCGCCATCGCGGCTTTGATCGCATATGCCGCCGCGCCAAGTTCGTGTGCCGCGACGTGCGGCGTCACTCCCGCCTGTCCCGCAGAAAATGCGGCGAAACGCGCGGCTCCGCTCAACTTCCTTGCCGCCGCCATGGCATGACCTCCCGCAGCGCGAGATTGTGACATCGTGATCTCACCGCGAGCCCACGCGCGAGTCGCTTCGATGGCGCGGCGGGGACGATCATCATTGGGTTGAATCTCCTCGAACAGATGCAATACATGCCCTGCGCAATCCGCCGCCCAAACCGCAAGCAGGTGATGATCCGAGTCTGTGAGCGTCCCGCCGCGACGGGTGGTGATGAATCGAGGGTCTCGTTTTTTGGGTAAGATCATTTGTTAGTTCGTAAGCGATTCTTCTGCCTAACGCTTTCTTAGGCAGTCTAATTAAAGTAGAATCCTCATCGCCCACTGCGCGTTTGTTTTACTGCGTTTTCATGAAAAAATGTTTCCAAATTTTGCTTGCATTCACTCGCAGGGTCAAACAGGCTCATTTCTTCTTCTGTTGGAACTTGAATGATCTCTGCCCACCGCAATACATCTTCACGTTTTATTGGCGGATTCTCCATGTTTCGGCGCTGAATGCGCTCGAAAAGAATTTCAGGAGGCGCAGACAGGTAATGCAGTTCGACAGCAGCGCCAAGCTTACGAGCGCCTTCACGCAATGCATCACGCTCAGATTTTCCCCATGTTCCCCATTCAACAATGACCACAAGACCAAGTTTAAGCAGTCGTTGACCTAGCTTCCATTGGAGTGATTCAATCCTTGCTCGAGCTTCTTCGTCATAAAGATTAATTGAGAGCGCATCCATCCACTCGTCTGGCGATAGGCGAACAGCATGCAGGTCTTCCTCAAGGCACTTTGCCAAAGTTGTCTTTCCTGAGCCAGGCAGACCACAAACGATAATTAATCTGGCAGAACCGTTTGACTTTTTCATTGTATTGATAAGACCCAACTCATATGGGCGACGAAGCCCAACTACCTTTGTACAAATTATACGCTCAATTCAAACCGAGAAACCAAAAACTCCCGCCGACCATTCGCCAGCGGGAGTCTCAATCTCCAATTCTCTAATCCTCTAATGCTCTGTTCTTTCCCCATACAACTTCCGATGCGCCACGCTCAATACGCAGATGGTTTCACGAGGACCGCGCATCACTCCCGCCCAGCAATCCATCAACCGATAGATCTTCGTCGATTTCCTCCCAATGCAGGCTTGCGCCGCCGTTTCCGATTTCATAGTGTTGTCTTTGCTCCGGCGTTGCTTCATAGAGAAAAGGAAACCAAATGATTGGGACGCTGACGATACGCCCATCGGTAAGATGAACTTCCATCATGTCGTCCCTGAAGTTCACAGTTTTTGCCAATGCTGTTGTAGGGCGAAATGCCTTTCGGAATTGTGGTCTTTGTTTATCAGCCAAAGCGCTCATACCATGCCTCCGTCAATTCGTCTTTATGTTCACGAGTGATCCTCTCGATCTCGTTCAATTCATGCGCTCTAAAACCGTAGTTCGCCGCCAGTCTGATCGGTTCAAGCCAGAATTTGGCTTGGTCGCTCCCGGCTTTCACGTGGATATGTGCTGGTTCATTGTTTTCATTGCTATAAAAGAAGAACCGATAGCGACCGACTCGTAAGACCGTTGGCATTAGGTTTTATCCATCCTATGGAAGCAGTATAGCACATGTCGAATTTACAAGTTTATTGCATCCCCATATAACTTCCGATGCACCACACTCAACGCGCGGACTTGCTCCGCCGCGTGATACGACGACCTCACCAGCGGATTCGACTCGACCCATTTGAAACCAATTTCTTTGCCGTAGTCGCGCAGTTCGGCGAACTCTTCCATCGTGTAATATCTCGAAATGGGCATGTGCTTCTTGCTCGGTTGCAAGTATTGACCGATAGTCAAAATGTCCACGCCCCATGAGCGTTGATCGCGCATCACGGCTTTGATCTCGTCCATTTCTTCGCCGAGACCGACCATGATTCCAGACTTGGTCAACACATCGGGGTCGAGTTTCTTGGCGTTCGAGAGAGTCGCCGCCGCCCAATCGTAGTTATCCTGCGGTTGGACTTGCTTGAACAAGCGCGGCACGGTTTCCACGTTGTGATTCAAAATTTCAGGTCGCGCGTCCATCACAATTTTCAACGCTTCGAGCGAGCCTTTGAAATCGGGGATCAACACTTCAATCGAACAACCTGGCAACAATTCTCTAATTCTCCTAATCACCATCGCAAAGATAGGAGATCCTCCATCCCGTCTCTCGTCTCTGTTCACGGATGTAATCACCGCGTGTTTCAGCTCCATAGACTTGACGGCTTGCGCCACGCGTTCGGCTTCGCCCCAATCCATCAACGTCGGCTTGCCGTGTTTGATGTCGCAGAATCCGCAGGTGCGCGTGCACACGTCGCCGAGCATCAAAAACGTGGCGGTGCCGCTACCCCAACATTCGCCGAGGTTGGGGCACATCGCTTCTTCGCACACGGTATGCAACGATTTCGAGCGCATCAACGTTTGAATGCGTTCGTAATTTTCACCCGCGGGCGCGCGCACCTTGATCCATTCGGGGCGGCGCAGAGGGCGCGCGTCGCTGGGGGGGATGATTCGGTCTCTCGTAGGGGTAACAGACATAATTAAAGTTGAAGCGTGGAGCGGGATGGTATCCCGCTTTACTTCTTTCTCACTTTCAATCGGATTCCGCTGACTTCGACGACTTCCACTTTATCTCCCTTACTGATTTTTTCAGATTCGTTCACGGATGACGCGCTCCACAACTCAGACTCCAACTGGACTTGCCCGCCCGCTTCATCCCAACTTCTAACTGTTCCAATTTTTCCCGCGAGCGACTCTACCCCCACGCTGACCGGCACGCGTAATGCGCGTAACGCGTACACGAGGATGCCGAAGAAAAACAGACCCAGCAAGATACCGGTGGCGATCACCAGCGGGACAGACACGCGTTGGAATTGCGGCGTGCCCGGCGAATTGAACAGCACCAACGCGCCGACGATGAACGACGCGACTCCTGCCGTGGTTAACGCGCCGTGAGTCGGCGCTTTAATATCGAGGATGAATAAGACGAACGCGGTTGCCATGAAAATAAATCCAAACCAATTGACAGGCAACACGCCCACGCCGTACGTTGCCAGCGTGAGGCAGACAACGCCGATGAATCCCGCCACCCATCCGCCCGGGCTGGAGATTTCGATGAGAACGGCTTGCACGCCGATGGCTATTAATAGAAAGGCGATGTTTGGGTCAGTAAGCAACATCAGGAACTGCTCGATGAAACTCACGTCGAGCGGTTCGACGTCCGCGTTTTCTGTGTTCAACACGCGCGGACCGTCGCTCATTTGCACGGTGAAACCGTTGAGTGATTCGAGCAGGTCGTCAATGTCGTTCGCAACGAAGTCAATGAGATGGACTTCGAGGGCTTCATTCGCGGTGGCGGCTTTCGCTTCGTCAATCATTGATTCGGCAAGCGCAAGCGCGTCTTTTCCGCGCGGCTCCACGAACGGACGGATGGCGGCTTTGGTGATCTCCATCGCTTTTTTTTCTTCGGTCGTTGGGAGGTCTTCGCCTGAACTGCTGATCGGGCTGGACGCGCCGATGGATGTTTCAGGCGCCATCGCCGAGGCATGACCCGACATGGTGATCATCGCGCCCGCGCTCCCCGCGATCGCGTTCCGCGGCGCGACGTACACCACCACAGGCACATCGCTCGCGCGAATCTCTTTGATGATCTCCAGCATCGTGAGGATGCTTCCGCCCGGCGTGTTGAGTTGAATAATGAGGACTTCGGCGTTCCTTCGCTCTGCCGTTTCAACCCCGCGTTTGATGTACTCGTACATCGGCGGCATGATGGGACCATCAGCAGTCATCACCAGCGCGAGCGGCTCGTCGCTTTGCGCGCGCGCTGGCTGGAAGACGCTCATCAACGCGCCGAGAAAAATTAGAAGTAAGCCGATCCGCTTCATGGCGTGGATTATAACCCCCAAACCTTAGCCCCTACTCACAAACTGTTGGGACGCAAACCGCGAAGCGCGCTGACTCACGAAGATTTCAAAAAGAAAAAAATCCAAAATATGTTCTTGTCGCAGTTGCACTGCGGCAAGGCAGGCGACAGTGCAACTGTCGCCTGAACTTTCGAGTCAATTCGGTTCTCGTAATGCGACATTTATGTCGCTCTTGTGCAAGAACAGCCTAAAACGCGAGATAAATCTCGCGTTACGACAATAAGGTTTTCTTCGCGCTCTTCGCGGCTTTGCGGTGAAATGTCCCGAAACCCCCAATTACCAATTACTATTTACTATTTACCAACTACTCCTTCACCACCACATTCAACTCTCTCGAATACCGATCCAGCCAGCGGTTCGACCATCCCCACAATGTCGCGTCACGCACGATGCGTTTCACTTCCTCGCGCGACATTTTCGCCTCGGAGTTGAACACATCTGTGTTGCGGCGGCTGATGGCGAGCGTGCGGATGGCGAACATCAGCGGGAAGATGCACGCGAGGCGGATGCGGTGCTGCCAACGCGGCAAGGTCTTGACGCACGTCAACGCGGCGTGCAGGTGGCGTTCGGCTTTGTCGGCGAGCATGTCCAGCACTTTGATCGCCTCGGCGCGATTCTCCGGCAGGAACAACTCATGCGCCGACAGGTTCACTGCCTCCAAAAATTTTTTCGGGATGTACACCCAGCCGCGCTCGTAGTCTTTCCTCAAGCCGCGAATCACGTTGACGGTTTGCAGAGCCAGCCCGAATTCGCGCGCGAGCGGGAGCAACTCCTTGATGCGGAAACGGATGAACAGCGAATACCACGCGAACAGATGCGTGAGCAAATATCCCACGCGCCCCGCCACCTCGAACATGTAATCGTCCATGTCCGCTTCGTCGTTCACTTGCGGTCCGCGCGCCACCCAACGCGCCATGCCTTGCGTGCTGTGAATCACGTGCGGCGTGATGATCTCGCGCACTTCTTTCGGCAGTAACGCCAGCCGCGCCAGAATATCCTCCGCGTGTTGCGCAACAACCGCGTCGGGGTTCGATGTGTCGGCGTCTTGAATCCGACTCGTGAGATCGTGGACGTTTGCCGAGCCGTTCAACACCTCCGCCCACAGGTCGAGCAGTTCGATCTTTTTCTCCGCGGGCATGTCTTCGTTGTCCTCCAAATAATCGGACACGCGCAAGAGCAGGTATGCCACCGTTCCCGCGTCGCATAACACGGCGGGCAATTGTTCGATGCCGATGGCGAACGTGCGGCTCGCCATTCTCAACAGGTCTTTCAATGGGATCATGATCGCCTCAAATAAACCGAGAAATAAAACCCTGTCATTTTACACCGGATGCGAGCGTAGGACTTACGATGGAGAGTCATCTCCCTGTTTGGGATGCAGTTGTACTACATCCCGCTCGCAGTGCAACTGCGAGCGAACAAACATATAGAAATTACTGATTACCTTACACAATTGAGTTTTGGGTGATAGGGATCGCCACGGGCAGTAGCCTCAGATTGGATAAGACAGCCCGAAAACTTGGTAAGTTATGAATAGCGGTAGTCAAGGCACGTTTCAACCATCGCAGGCCGAGTTGAAACAAGCTCAAAGTGCGTTTGTAGGATGGATCAACCTGGCAACGAGAATCGTCGCCCTGTTTCAGGACAAACTCACCCAATTCATGACACCAGAGTGTCGCGATGGCAATTGCCAATAACAAATGATCAATCCGTTCGGCATGTTGCAAGCAAGTATGTTCCATATCGAAGCCACCCGACTTGTCATCGCGGAAACTTTGCTCAATGCTCATGCGTCCGCCATATTCTCGTAGACGCGCGCGGCAGGCAATTTGATCTGTGATAATTGCGACCATCTCGGGCTCGCCCTTTTTATCAGTTGTCCAAGTGACAGAGACGTTGGTGCGCAATTTGGTTTCTCGTGTGAGCAGGACATTTTGGAAATAGCGGTTGGCGTTCACAGGCACTAACTGATCCAAGCGATCCGAAATCTCATCAGGCAAAGTGATGTAGGTATTGCAGGCCACGCGAATCGCGTAGTTCCAGCCTAATTTCAGGCATAATTGTGCCCAATCGCAGTCCCGAAAGCCTGCATCCGCTAAAAAGGTGACCCGTTTCACATATTTTTTCAAAAACCTTTGGACCTTCTCTAACATGCTCTTCAGTTTGGTAACTTTCACCAATCCTTTCCCTTCCACAATCGTCCATGCAATTGGAATGGCGCGACATCCATGCTGTAAAGAGACTCGAAAGATTTGCCAGCGATCTCCAAATACCATTACACCGTCCAACATGATAGTCGCCTCCACCGCCGACCAGCCCGATAACACATGTTCCAGAACCTTCTTGTAAAACAGCCAAACCTTTACATGCGGATTCATCAACCAGCGCCGAATCATGGTCACTCGAGACTCTGCTTTGGCTTCCAGCGGCAGATGGTTGGCGATTTGACTTAAGTTACAGGATTGACTTTGCAATATGCCAACGATTACCCAAATCCAGTTCGTCACTTGTTTTCCGTTTTTCACATCCACCAATTCTCTCAACTTTTCGTTCAACCGGTTGTACAATTCCTGGCTACTGCTCATCATCGGCCTCCTTTGGTCGTCAAGCAACCAAATTATGCCTTACTTGGTGAGCAGTAGTCTTTTATTCATTCTGTAAGGTAATCAGTAGAAATTATTAATTTACCGACCCTTGCGATGGAGAGTCCTCCGCGAGTGAAACGACTTCCGCGTCTTTCAACGCGCGACGAAGATCCGCGCTCTTCATGATGATCGCCGTATTGCGGACTCCCGACCCGATGGAGACTTCTTCCTCTTTCAACACGCTCGCGTCGATCATGACCTCGAACTGACTCGCCACCCCAAACGGACTCACCGTCCCGACTCGGTACCCCGTCACTTCCAGCACTTCATCCTCCGTCGCCATGCGGATGCGCGAACGCTTGACGAGCTCGCGCAGTTTCTTCCAATTCACCTGCGCGGGTCCCGCGATCAACACCATCACATATTCGCCTGCTCGTACCTGAAACAAAATACTGCGGACGACTTGCTCGGGTCGCTGGTTCCGGGCGGACGCGGCTTCCTCCAAGGAGGAAACAGCCGTCCCGTGGGTAAAGACGCGGTGTTCGATCCCCAGAGAATCCAATGCGAGGCTGGCGGGAGGCCTGAGCGGAGACGAAGCATCCATCGTGTAAAATCATACCATGCCCCAAAGCCATTACATCGTCAATAAGGAAAAATCTTTGTGAGTTACTTCAAACTCGTCACGTTCACGCTCATCCGCGTGATCCTCAACACGCCGTATCGGATGATCTATCCGTTCATCACGGTCTTTGCAAGCAGGCTTGGCGTGGATCCCCACGCCATCTCGGAGTTGATCGCGCGGCGCGCCATGGTTGGCGCATTCGCCGCGTTTGTCATCCCGCTCATCGAAGCGCGCGGACGTAAATTCGGTATGTTGTTGGGTCTGGGTTTGTTCGTGAGCGGCGCGGCAGTGGTGGCGATATCGCCCACCCTAACAACGCTCGGCATTGCGCTTGTTTTCGGTCTGTTGGCTAAAGCATTCTTCGATCCGTCGTTGTCCTCGTACATTGCCGACCATGTGGCGTATGAAAAACGCGGCACGGCGCTTGCGGTGACTGAGTTCGCGTGGTCGCTGGCGTTTGTGCTTGGAGCGCCGTTGGTGGGATGGACCCTTTCCCGTTATACATGGTCGACGCCCTATTTGATCTTCGGTTTGTTGGGCTTGCTCGCTTTCTTATATATCGCATTCACGCTGACCGATTCAACAAAGCCCGTTCATCACGAAGACGGGTTGTTTGGCAACTTGAAGCAAATTCTCAAATCGCCTGTGGTGTTGATCGCGTTTATGATCGGTTTATCCATCACGGCTGGGAATGAAGTGATCAACGTCACCTTTGCCTTGTGGTTGGAAGATTCGTTCAAACTGCAGATCGCCGCGCTGGCGGGCGCGTCGGTGTTCATCGGCTTATCCGAATTGGGCGGGGAGGGATTCGTCGCGTTGTTTGCCGACCGCGTGGGCAAAGTGCGCGCGGCGGGGATCGGCATCCTTGCGAACTGCGCGGCGGCGATCCTCCTGCCGCTCATCGGTCGCACGCAACTCGGAGCGTTGACGGGGTTATTCCTGTTCTATATCACATTTGAATTTACAATTGTCAGCATCATTCCCCTGATGTCGGAAGTGATGCCTTCGGCTCGCGCGACAACCTTGTCGCTGGCAGGCGCGGCTCATTCGGTTGGGCGCGTGCTCGGGGCATTGCTTGGACCCGCGTTATATGCTGTCGGTTTTTCGTTGGTGACCAGCGTAGCGATACTATTCAACGTACTCGGGCTGGCGGCTGTGTGGTATGTTTCGCGCCATCATGAGTAGAAAATCGGTTGGCACACTGACATGGCATGTTGGTTTATTGCCATGCCCGCACGGGTACGAGCCCCCGTGCTATTATTACAAAGCCCGCTATTGTACTTTTGAAAATTAATCGAGCAAAAAACCTACCACTGAGACACGGAGACACAGAGAAAAGATATTTATAAACTCCGCGACTCAGTGACTCCGTGTTTCAAAACAGAGCGCAAGGATTGCTCGGTTAAATTCTTAATCTAGGGCTTACGCAGTTGAACCTATTGCGCCGTAGTTGCACTGCGGCGGCGGCAGTCCAACTGCCCGCCAACTGCGTAAGTCCTGTAATCTACAAAAGCGGACTCAAATCTACCATGATCATCCTAATTCTCTACGGCTTCTTCCTCTTTCTCTTCCTCCTCGGCTTGCTGTGGGTCTTCATCCCCGCGTTGTATGGATTGCCGTCGCGTCCCACGCACCCAGACCGAATCCGCAAGGCGTTGAGGTCCGCAGACCTTCAGCCGAATGAAAGTCTCTACGATCTCGGCGCGGGCGATGGACGCGTCTTGTTGATCGCCACGAAAGAATTTGGCGCGAAGTCTGTTGGAATCGAGGTGGGACCCGTCCAATGCGCGTTGATCTGGTTGCGGATTGTCGCAAGCGGGCTTGGGAATAAAATTCAACTCAAATGGGGAAATTATCTCAAAACGGATCTGAGTCAAGCGGACGTTATTTTCATCTACGCTACATCGAGGGAAGTTCAGCGACTCGCTCCCTATTTGGAGAAACAGATGAAGCGTGGATCAAGGCTGGTTTCGATCTCCGCAGATTTCCCTGAGTGGGAACCGTCCCTGTTCGACGAGCCTGACCTGTTCTTCATCTATACTATGCCGCCGCAATATGGAAGCCTAACAACGTATCTATTAAAGCGCACCTCCTCTCCCTGAGGGAGAGGGCTGGGGTGAGGGTGAAATCCAAGTTACTCCAATTTCAAAACGAACTCATCCACCAACACACCTGCTGGATTGGTGTATGAATCCTCCCCAATGACCTTGAATCCATTCTTCTCCAGCACGCGTTTCGACCCAACATTGTGCTTCGCCACATGCGCGGATAATGGACGTATCTTTTCAACCTCCAAATATTGCGTCAATGCCTGCGTCGCGATTCCCTTCCCCCAAAATTCCCTTCCGATCCAATAACCGACTTCGCGGTGACTTTCCATTTCCCAACTGCCGATGCTTCCCGCCACTTGCTCATCGTGGACAATGACTCTGAAGATCACCGACTCGTCCGCCATGATCTTTTTTGTATGAGCGTAAAACGCCTCTTCATCCCGTGCTGGGAACGCCGCCATCGTCGTCGCTTCGGGGTCGAGTTGTTGCTTGTAGAGGATGGGTAGGTCAGAGTCGGTGGCGAGGCGGAGGAGGATGGGCATGGCGGGAGTATACCCGTTGTTCACGTGCTATAATGCGCTTGTTGTTCGATCTCATATTTTTCAAGGAGACAAATCATGTCCTACACAATCGAAGGTCTAATTGCAATGGCTCCAAAGAGTTTTCAGGTCGACCAGGCAAAAGGGGTGAACGCTTCCGTTCAATTAAATGTGACTGGTTCCCAGGCGGGTCAATGGAACGCTGAAATCAAAGACGGCAAGGTTACGATCAACAAGGGCGTTCATGCCTCCCCTGATTTCAAAGTCACCGCCGATACGGACGATATTCTGGCTGTGGCGGAAGGAAAACTCGACCCTGCCAAGGCATTCATGATGGGCAAAGCCAAGGTGGAGGGCGATATGACTGAAATCATGAAGTTGTTGCCGTTGTTCAAGCGCTGATCGACTTCGTTTCACTGAGCAAGAGGATGCCGAACGCATGGCATCCTCTTTTTGTTTGGATGCCCAATGTTTTGGAACATGAATCCCCTCGGCTATAATTGCCGACAGATCATTATTAACAAGGAGACGCGTCATGTCTGCACCTCGAACGATCCGCGCGCCGCGCGGCGCTCAACTCACCTGCAAAGACTGGCTCAGCGAAGCGGCGTATCGCATGATCCAAAACAACCTCGACCCCGAGGTGGCGGAAAAGCCCGACGATCTCGTCGTCTACGGCGGACGCGGAAAAGCCGCGCGCGATTGGGAGTCGTTCGACGCGATCCTCGAGTCGTTGAAAAATCTTGAAGCGGACGAAACGCTCCTTGTGCAATCGGGGAAGCCTGTCGTTGTTTTCAAGAGTCACAAAGACGCGCCCAAAGTGTTGATCGCCAACTCGAACATTGTGCCGCACTGGGCAACGTGGGAATACTTCGATGAGTTAGCCAAAAAGGGACTCATCATGTACGGGCAGATGACCGCTGGCTCGTGGATCTACATCGGCACGCAGGGAATTTTGCAAGGCACTTACGAAACGTTCGGCGCGTTGGCAAAGCTCAAAGGCTGGGGATCGCTGAAAGGCAAATTTGTTCTCACGGCCGGTCTCGGCGGTATGGGCGGCGCGCAACCGCTGTCCATTACCATGAATGAAGGCGTGGGGCTGATCGTTGAAGTGGACCCCGAACGCGCCGAACGCCGCCGCGCCATCGGCTACGTGGATATGGTCGTGGATAATCTTGAGGAAGCGATGACCCTTGTTGAAGAGTTCAAGGAGAAGCAAATCCCAAAATCCATTGGGTTGATCGGCAACGCGGCGGATGTGTACGACGAACTCTCGAAGCGTGGAGTCGTCCCCGATGTGGTGACAGACCAAACGTCGGCGCATGAGGCGCTGTTCTATGTCCCGACGGGTTTATCGATCGCCGCGGCGGACGAGTTGCGAAAGTCGAATCCAGAAAAATATAAAAAGATGGCGATGGATTCGATGTCGAAACATGTGCAAGCCATGCTGGCATTTCAACGCGCGGGCGCGGAAGTGTTCGACTATGGAAATAACTTGCGGCAACAAGCGTTCAATAACGGCGTAAACGACGCGTTTGAGTTTCCTGGATTCGTTCCCGCATATATTCGCCCATTGTTTTGCGAGGGCAAGGGTCCTTTTCGCTGGGTGGCGTTATCAGGCGACACGGAAGATATTTACACGACCGATCAAGCGATCATGGAGTTGTTCCCCGAGGATGAGCATTTGCATCGCTGGTTGAAGATGGCGCGCGAGAAAGTTCCGTTTCAGGGATTGCCCGCGCGGATTTGCTGGCTGGGTTACGGCGAGCGAGTCAAAGCCGGGTTGAAGTTCAATGAACTGGTTGCGAGCGGCAAAGTACAAGCGCCGATCGTGATCGGACGCGACCATTTGGATTCGGGCTCGGTCGCTTCTCCGAACAGGGAAACCGAATCGATGAAAGACGGTTCAGACGCCATTTCAGATTGGGCGATCCTCAACGCGCTGATCAACGCCGTGGGCGGGGCAACCTGGGTATCGTTCCATCATGGCGGCGGCGTGGGCATGGGGTATTCGCAACATGCGGGCCAGGTGATCGTGGCAGACGGGACGCCGGAAGCGGCTCGCAGGTTGGAGCGCGTGCTGACGACTGACCCGGGCATGGGGGTTGTCCGTCATGCCGACGCCGGGTATGAGATTGCCCTCGAGGCGGCGAAACGTCACGGTATTAAAATGCCGATGTTGAAGTAAGCGATACAACCAAGCCATCAAAAACATGAACTCACCCCGAAATGCATCTTTCGCGGGTGAGTTCATGTTTGCGCGCAACTGAAAATCATATCTGTTTGCGCCCAGTGTTACTCGTACTTAAATCTCCAAACTCCCACGCTCAAGAAGATCGCCGCGAAGACCAGCAAGACTCCCGCTTCGGGAAGAATATCAACCAAGCCTCCGCCGCGCGCAACGAGATCGAGCATGCCCTGCATTGCCCATGTGGTTGGCAACACTTTCACCGCGCTTTGAATCGCCGTCGGGAATAGTTCCAGCGGATACCAGCATCCGCCCATGAGCGCCATGACCATGCCGAACATGATGCTCACCCCGCTGGCTTGCGCTTCGGTCTTGATGAACGTTCCCAGCGTGGCGCCGAACGCCGCCGCCGCAAGCGCCGAGGCAAGCAGGATGACGAACAACGCGAGCGGATCGCGTCCCCAGTTCAATTTCATCGCCAGAATCGCAAAGCCGACCAGCAGGAACATTTGAATCAACGCCATCGCCACCTGCCCCGAGATCGTGCCGAGCAGAAATGTCGCTTTCGTGGTTGGCGTGGTGAGCAGGCGGCGCAGCGTTCCCCCTTGTCGTTCGCTTGCAAACAGGGCGGAAATCCCAAACAACGGAATGAACACCCACGTGATCAATTGTCCCGCCGAAGAGTTGGCGCGCGGGTCATAATTCACCCGGTCGGGCGTCGTCCCTTCGATGACGGTCACTCGTTCGGGCGCGTCGGCTTGAATGTCCTGCGCCAGCGTGAGCGAACTTTCGAAATAGGCTTGTTTCTCCGCGTCGGAGGCAAAGGCTTGTTTCGCTTCGCGTTGCCTCACCGCATTCTGGGCGGCGGAGACCGAACTGCTCACGCGGCGAATGGCGGTGAGGATGGCGCGTTGCGCGATGCCCGCGTTGAGGTTGCTGGGTTGTTGGAGCATCTCCACTTGGGCGGAACCGTTTTGCAGCGCCTCGATGTCAACGCCCGCGGGGATGATGAACACCGCGTCGGCGCGACGGTCGTCGAATTGACTCTGCGCCTCAGCGCGCGTCACCACCTCGGGACGAACCGCCGTCGAATTCTCCAATTCGTCAATGATCTGTTGCGAAACGGCTGTCTGCGATTCATCCACGACCGGTACACGGATGCGGTTGTCGTCGTCGTTCGAAGGCGTCCCACCGGCGAGCAGGAAGGTGAACACGATCGGGAGGATGATGAAGAACAACAACTCCGATGGGCTGGCAAAGCGGACGATGGCGTCTTTCCATGCGATGGCGAAAATTTTCTTCATGGTTGTTTTTGACCTTCTTGCCGCAGAGACACGGAGACTCGGAGATTCTTTTTTTTTCTCCGCGTCTCTGAGAGTGTTTCTTAAGTCAGAACTTACGCGGTTGGCGGGCAGTTGTACTGCCGCCGCCGCAGTGCAACTACGGCGCAACAGGTTCAACTGCGTAAGTCCTATAAGTCTTTTTTTTGGACACGGATAGCACGGAGTTCACGGAGAAAACCATTTAAAAATCCGCGTTTGATCGTGTAACCCGTCAAATCCGTGTACTTAAGAAACAGTGTCTGAGACTCTGCGTCAGATTTACTGTTGCGCGATCCCATTCCGATTGAACAACACGACCGAGGCGGCGAACAACAACGCGCCCATGATGAGCAATGCGGTGACGGGTTCGGTTAGATTCTTCAACGTGCCGCCGAGGGCGAGGGTGACGAAACCGTCCATGCCCCAGGCGTTGGGCGTGATCTTGCTGAGGGTCTGCATGAACGGCGGGAAGTTTTCAAGGCTCATGAAACTTCCGCCGAGGATGCCGAAGATGAGCATGACCGCCGCGCCTGTGCTTCCCACTTGCGCGGGCGTGCGGGCAAAGGCGGTGATCAACATGCCCCAGCCCGTGGCGCCGAAGACTGCGGCGAGGATCAAAACCAAAACGCCAAGCGGGTCGCCCCATTGCACCTGAAAGAAGATCGAAGAGGCGAGGATCAAAACGCCGACCTGCGCGACGCCCATCAAGAAGATTCCCAACACCTTGCCGCCCAACACCTGCGCGTTGGAGGTGGGCGAGATCAACATGCGCGGAAGAGTGCCTTGCGAGCGTTCGGCAAGGATGGAGCGTCCGCCGTACGAGACGGTGTACATGAGGAACATCAACGCCATGCCCGGCGCGAAGTAGGCAAGCAGGTCGAACTCAACGGCTTCCGCGCCTTGGGTGTCGGTCTTGAGCGTGATGGCGGTGGATTCGGATTCGTCCACGTTTGCGAATAACTCTTGCGCTTCGCTCGCCACGTCCTGCGGATTCAACAGTCCGCTTTGCATCAAGCCGACGAGGGAGGTCGTGCCGCTCACGCGCCCTTCTTCGACGCGCGAGAGGAATTCGTCTACGATGGCTTTGATGATGCCCGCGCCTGTCGGACGCGAGGGGTTGGCGTACACTTCGATTTGAACGGGAGCAGGCTGAACGGCGGTTGAGTCGAACGTTGTCCCCTCGGCAGGGATGACGCTGTCGGTGAATCCTTGTGGGATGACGATGGCGGCTGAGGCTTGGTCGCTGTCGATTAATCGGCGAGCCGCCTCGGGGTCGGATGAAGCGGTCGGTTCCACCAAGTCTGCCAGATCGGCGGAGTTGAATAATTCTTCGAGCGCGTTGCCCAACTCCTTTTGATCCAAATTGACGATGACGACGGGAATGTCTGAAAGCCCGGTCGAGCCGCCGCTGAAGCGACCCGTCACAAATCCCAGTCCGATGGTGAGCAGGAACGGCGCGAGGAGCATGAAGATGAGCGCGGCGCGGTCGCGGAACATGAGTTTGAGGTCTTTGATGCCGATGAGGAGGAGTTTGAGCATGAGGGGGATCCGGTTGTTAGGAGTTAGGAGTTCGGAGATAGGAGATAGGAGTTACGAGATAGGAGTTACGAGTTACGAGTTACGTGTCGACCCTACGGACATCGTGGAAAGCCCAGAACCTTACTAACCGAATAACCTTGAGGACATCGTAGAATACTTTGCAGAACGAATGAACAAATGTTGCAGCCAGTTGGTTGCAGGCTTTTG
>WBZR01000501.1_pt2 | contig 60963 bp, 52 predicted proteins | sample 5204231 | NCBI WGS metagenome assembly WBZR01 (sample SAMN12412403, study PRJNA552823) | activated sludge metagenome | isolation source: activated sludge from anammox sidestream of wastewater treatment plant... | place: USA: Virginia | collected 2017-08 | reverse complement strand
CAATTCCGGTAGGTCCTATGCTCGTCAGTTTTCGTTATTTGAATCTGATGAACGACTGGCCGTTTACCGGGCCGTTTGACTTCATCTTCTGCCGCAATGTCATGATCTATTTCGACAAGCCGACACAACAGCGGCTGGTGAATCGATTCTGGGACCATCTATCCGATGGTGGATTGCTGTTTACCGGGCATTCCGAATCACTGACCGGGCTTGACCATTCATTTTCGTATGTTCAGCCGACTATTTACCGCAAGCCATAGCGAGGAGGAACGAGTGAATGTCATTGTTGGGATATCTGACGCGAAAGTGTCGCGTGATCCGCAGAAAATCCTGGTCACGTACTCTTTGGGTTCGTGCATCGGCATGACGCTGTATGACCCGATGCTCAAGGTGGGTGGCATGCTGCATTATCAGTTGCCAACTTCGACGCTTGACGCCAGCAAGGCACAAGCCAATCCGATGATGTTTGCTGACACCGGTTTTCAGTATCTGTTGCAAAAAATGCTGGCCATGGGGGCGAAAAAAAAACGCCTGAAGGTGCATCTGGCTGGAGGAGCACAGATTCTTGATGACTCAGGCGTATTTGACATTGGCCGTCGCAATTATGCCGCTGCCCGCAAGCTGTTGTGGCAACAGGGAATGTTCATTGATGGGGAAGATGTGGGCGGTAATGCACCCAGAAATCTGAACCTGAGCATCGCGGATGGATCCGTTGTGATTAAAACCACGAGGTAAACGACCATGAAATTCAATCTTTTAATTGTTGATGATTCGGCCATCACGCGCGCCATCATCAAACGTACGATCAAAATGGCGGAATTGACCGTGGAAAATATCTACGAAGCCGGCAACGGCCAATCTGGTCTGGAAGTACTGGGGCAGGCATCTGTTGATCTGGTCCTGGCCGATCTGAATATGCCGGAGATGGATGGTTTTGAGATGACCCGGCGCATGCTGGCGGATGAAAGGCTGAAACACATTCCTGTGGTTGTGATTTCGGCTGAGCCTAATGCCGCGGATTTCGCCCGCGATGTTGGTATTCATGGTTGTTTGTCGAAGCCGTTTACACCTGAGGCCGTCCGCTCGGCGGTTCTCCAAGCCCTGGGAGTTGAACATGTGTAAAGACAATAACGCACAACTGCTCGTACAGAGTCTGGCTGAGGCACTGGAGACGATGGCTTTCATTTCGATAACGCCATTGGAACAGGCTCCGGCTCAGTTGGAGTCAGCCCTGAAAGCCAGTATCCGATTCACCGGCCCGATGTCGCGGTCGATCGAGCTGCTGGCATCGGAGGATTTTGGCCGCTATGTGCAGGGCAATCTACTGGGCGAATCGCCGGGTGAATCGAGTCTTTGCCCAAGTGGGCAGGATGCAATCAAAGAGATCATCAATGTGACCTGTGGGTTGATTCTGCGCGATAAGTCAGATCGGGCCAGCTATACGATGGCGGTTCCGCGGATTGAATCTTTTGATACTTCCGGCTGGGCGGTGCATCAATGGGAACTGCTGGACGCCGATGGTTTTATGCTGGCGGTACGCATGCGGGAGGAACAGTAACATGGCAGCGCCGGTTTCCATCTCCGCTCCGGTAATCAAAGTCCTGGTGGTGGATGATTCAGCCATTGTGCGCCAAGTGCTGACGCGCCAATTGCAGCGCGATCCGCAAATTTGCGTGGTGGGTACGGCGCCTGATCCCTATGTGGCGCGTGACAAAATCGAAGCGCTCAAGCCGGACGTTTTGACACTCGATATTGAAATGCCGCGGATGGATGGCATTACCTTCTTGAATAAGCTCATGGCGTACCATCCGATGCCCGTCATCGTTATCAGTTCGTTGACGGCGCGAGGTACGGCGACGGCGATTCAAGCGATGGAGGCGGGTGCGGTGGAAGTCCTGGCCAAACCCGGATCAGCGTATTCGGTCGGTGAGCTGGCGACGGTTCTGATTCAGAAAGTGAAACTGGCAGCGTGCAGCCGGATTTCATCCTTGGCTCCGGCAAAGCCAGGCGCAACCCAGTTGAGTCTGACGGAAACGACGGATCAGGTGTTTGCCATTGGGACTTCCACCGGCGGCGTCCAGGCGCTTTCGCAGATACTGCCCAGTTTTCCCAAAAGCTCACCGGGCATACTGGTTGTCCAGGACATGCCGCCTGGTTTTACCGCCCGTATTGCCGCACGGCTGGACAGTATTTGCGCGATGAATGTCAAGGAGGCGGCGGATGGCGATGTGGTGGTGAATGGCCGGATATTGATTGCGCCGGGTGGCAAGCACATGCAGCTGGTTCGGCGGGCGGCGCGTTACTACGTTGAGTTGAATGAAGCGCCCCCGGTTCATCATCAGCGGCCCAGTGTGGAACTTTTGTTCCAGTCGGTCGCCCATTACGCCGGAGCCAATGCCATTGGCGCCATTCTCACTGGAATGGGTGCTGATGGTGCCCAAGGTCTGCTGGCCATGCGTAAAAGCGGGGCTCGAACGTTGGCGCAGGATCAGCAGTCCTGCACCGTTTTTGGAATGCCGCACGAGGCCATCAAATGCGGTGCGGCTGAATTTGTCGTGCCATTGGCGGAAGTAGCGCCAACCATGATTCATCTTCTCCAGCAAAAGCAGACTTTGTCTGTTTCATGAAACAGGTCGTTTTGCAAGCCGTGGAAACTTTGTAAGGAATAAAATTATGCAACCCAGTCAGGCAACCCCAACTCCACCGACCATCAACCCCAAGTTGATTGTGCCCTTTGTCAATTCGGTGCGCAATGTATTTGCAACGATGGTTGGCGTCAGTACGACCATGGATCGCCCGCGAATTAAAACGGATCGCGCACCGGCGTATGACGTTTCCGGCATTATCGGATTCTCCGGTGATGTCATCGGCACCGTGGTGGTCAGCTTCCAAAAATGCGCCGCCGCCAAGCTCGTCGAGGCTTTTGCCGGTATGGCGGTTGATCCAGACAGTCCGGACTTTGCCGACGCTGTTGGCGAACTGGCCAACATGATTGCCGGTGGCGCCAAGCAGCATCTGGGCAATGCGGCTGACATCAGCATCCCCAGCGTTGTCATTGGCCAGGGACACGTTATCACGCGGCCCAGCGATGTGCCGTGCGTGGTGATCCCGTGCAAAACTGAAGTGGGCGATTTTGCCGTCGAAGTCTCAGTAAAACAGCTTCAGACGGCAGGAACCTGAGATCAAGGTTCTGGTTAAAGAGTTGGAACGATCACGACCTACAACATTAACACTCAGCAGGAGTACAACCATGAAAATATTGCTCGTCGATGATTCTCGAACGATGCGGAATATCCAGAAAAAAGTTCTGGGTGACCTGGGTGCGGTGGAATTCAGCGAGGCCGGCGATGGCCTGGAGGCGTTGACCGCGATCGCTTCCACACCGGAAGGATTTAATCTCATCATGGTGGACTGGAACATGCCCAACATGGATGGAATCACGCTCATCAGCCGCATCCGCGAAAAGGACAAGGCAACTCCTTTGATCATGGCGACCACCGAGGCGGAAAAGTCGCGGGTGATGGAAGCATTGAAGGCCGGCGTGAATAACTATGTTATTAAGCCGTTTACGCCGGAAATGTTGCTGGAGAAAGTGAAAACGACGCTGGAAAAACTCAAGGCCGTCGCCTGATAGCCACGGGCATGACGATAAGCGTCGTCTGCTTATAAATGGAAGCGAAACTATTCAAGGCATATGTAACGCCGGAGGTTGAATGAGAGGTCTTTATGAATACAACACTCGATACTTGCCTCAGTGGGCAATACCGGTTGAAGCAGTGGCTGGTGAATACGGATAAATCGGCGCAGGATGATTGCAGTCATTATGATCGCAGTCACATTCTTCTTGTGAACTGCGGCCAGATTATTGCGCATATTGCGCCGGCGGCGGAAGATACACCTGACCCGTTTACGCTCGGTTCCGGTATTGAGTTGACCAGTGATGCTCAGAGCCTGCGCGCGACCATTACGGGACAGTTGTACCGGCAGGATGGCCGGATATGGGTCGAAGATGAGCTGAAAATCGGGGGAGACGTTGATTTTTCAACAGGCAATATCAATTTTTCTGGCAATGTGATAATCGGGGGCGGCGTCGCCGATCTTTTCCAGGTGAACGCCAAAGGATCGATTCGTATCGCCGGATCCGTGGGAGCAGCGGAAATCAATGCCGGGGGAGATTTGATAACTTCCGCCGGTATATTGGGAAATGGCAAGGGCCGATGCACCGCAGGGGGCCTATTGCAATGCACGCATGCCAGCAGCGCTGCGCTTTACAGCGGTCAGGATGTGATCGCTCGCAGGGAGTTGTTCGGCTGCCAGGTATTTTCCAGTGGGGCGGTTCGCGTCGAAGCCGGCGCATTGATGGGTGGGGAGGCGGTTGCTGCTGGTGGGATCAACTGCCGTGTGTTGGGCAGTGTCTCGGGAAGCCCGACCATTGTGTGCGCCGGGCAGGATCCGGCACTTGCGCAACTGGCGCGGGAACGATTGCCCGCCCTGGAAGCACAACGCCAAAAACTTCAGCAAACCCGCCAGAGCGTCGAATCGTTTTTGAAAAATGCCAAAATGCTCAGCCCGGCCCAGAAAGAAAAAGCCACCGAAATTTTGTATGAAGTTGCGCAACAGGAGGCAGTAATTCAAAAAGATCTGGCGGCCTTGCATCGTGACTGGAAAACAAGTCAGGATCGGTCCCGATCAGAAATCCGCGTTGAACGGATGCTCCACGCTGGCGTCACGATCAGGTTTCCCGGTTTGCAGGCGACGACCACGACTGATCAGCGCGGCCCCATGCGCATTGTTCCCAAGGGCGCGGATCAGGTTGCGCTGATCAGCGATTTTGGGGCAACACGCTTACTGGCGGCGCGCCCGTTTGTTGACCCGTTGATCCAGTCGTTGTCCAAGGCGCTGAATCTGGAGAAATAGTCCATGAATATTGCCTATATCAATCCGTTCATTATCGCCACGCGCAGAGTCTTTGACACGATGATCCGTGTCCCGCTGAAACTGGGCGCCGTCTATGTAAAGCCAGCAGGTGATCGGCAATCACAGCTTTATAAAATCTGTGCAACCATCGAGATGGATGGTGCAGCGGTGGGGTTATTTGTACTGAATCTTTCCCAGCGTGTGGCTTTGGCGCTGGCCTCGAGTCTGGCAGGTCAACCCATCAACCAGCTCGACGAGGACTGCTTTGATGCACTGAAAGAGATTGCCAACATGATTGCAGGTAACGCTAAGAAAGATCTCCCGTGTGGACAGGTTAATCTCAAATCTCCGAGTATCGTCAGCATTGCCAGCCTCACATATCCTGAAAATATGCCCATAATCGCGATTCCCTATGACACCACGTACGGCCGGTTGATCATGGAAATTACATTTCGGCAACAAATGTGAGAGCCAAGGTTCCGTTGGGTGTCGGAGATCAGGGAACAATGTTCTGAGGCATCGAGTTGTCCGATTGCTCATTGCTGGCGTGTGCGCCAGCCGGTGGCGATGCGCTGCTGGATCGTCGCCAGGGGTGGAATGCCACGCACGGAATCGGTGCTTTCGACACAACTGGCGCCCACGGCGGTGGCGGTTGTCGCAGCTTGGGCGAGGGACTGGCCGGAGAGAATGCCGGCGATCAACCCGGCGATGGTGCTGTCACCGGCAGCGGTCGTGCCGGCGACATCAACTTGGAAACAGGCTTGGCGGACTCGCAGCCCCGTATCCTTTTCCCAGGCGGGATTGATCCGCGCCAGCTTCCTGGCGTCGTTTGAAGCAGCAGCGAACAGACCGGCGCTGCCGAGTTTGGTTACAAACAAACCGCACCCGTGCCCCAAGACTTCGTCAGCGAGCGTTTCCAGCACATCGGAAGTGGGCGGCGCGTCGGGGTCGCGCCCCAGGGTGACGCACAGTTCGTCATAACTGGGTACGAAGCAGTCAACATGCGGCAGGACGCGCTCGTAGAACGCTGGCCAGTTGACGCGCGCATCAGGGCCGGATGCGCTGATGCTGCACATGTCCAGCGAGGTGCAAAGCCCCTGCTGGCGTGCGCGTTGGAAAAGTCTGGCCAGGGCTGCGCCGCCGTCGGCGAAGGTGGCGCGCATCACGGGCGGATAACCAAAGTGCAGCAGCCGGGCACCGCGCAACAAGGCATCGGTGACTTCATCGGGTGAAAAGACATCGTTGACACCCGGGCAGTGCAGGAAGCTGCGGTCAATGCCCGGTGGGCTGATGACAATGGAGTAAGAAGTTGATACATCCGAGCGGGTCATCAGCGCGTGATCGACACCAGATTGCGTCAGCAGGTCGCTGGCGATTGCGCCGAAGTAGTCGTTGCCGGTGCAACTGACCAACCGGGTTTTAACGCCCAGCCGATGCAGGGCCAGGCCGGTGTTGCCGACAGCGCCGCCGGTGCCAAAGCGTGGCGGGCCGATCTGGATAAGCTGGCCGGGTTTGATCGTGTCAGGCTGGGACATGGCGGGGATGATGTCCAGGCACAAGAGTCCGGCGACGATGACATCGGGGGTGGTGGTTGGGGGAGCAGGTAAAGCCATGTTGATGATGTTTGTTCAGGGCCAGAATCAATCCGGATTTTATTCGGATCAGAGTGGTCAGAACGGGTCGATATTGGCGGCCAGATTACGAAACCGGGTGCACTTGTTGTCAAACGTGAGCTTGACCGTGCCCGTCGGGCCATTGCGCTGTTTGGCGACAATGATTTCAGCGATGTTGTCGGGGACGAAATCGGGTTCCTGCGCGTGATAATAATCTTCGCGGTGCATGAGCATGACAACATCGGCATCTTGCTCGATGGAGCCGGATTCGCGCAGGTCGCTCATGCGCGGGCGGTGGCCGTCGCGTCCTTCGCTGGCGCGATTAAGCTGCGACAGGGCAATGACGGGTATCTCCAGTTCGCGGGCAACGGCCTTGATTCCGCGGCTGATTTCGCTGATCTGCTGCTGGCGACTTTCCGGGCCGGGGTTGTCCATCAACTGCATGTAGTCAATCATGATGCACTTGATGTCGTGCTGCGCCTTGAGACGGCGGGCTTTGGCGCGCAATTCCAGCGGGGTCAGTCCGGGCGAATCATCAACCCAGATCGGCGCCTTGGCCAGTTCACCGACGACATTGGCCAGTTTCTGATATTCATGCGCCTGAAGCATCCCTTTGCGCAATTTGTGCGAATCAATATCGCCGCGTGAGCACAACATGCGCTGGGCCAGTTGTTGCTTGCTCATTTCCAGGGAAAAGACGGCGCAGGGCAGGCGTTGATCGGCGCTGATGGCCTCGATCATGTTCATGCTGAAGGCGGTTTTGCCCATGCTGGGTCGGGCGGCCACGATGATCATCTCCCCCTTTTGCAGCCCGTTAAGCATGTCGTCCAGATCGGTGAAGAGGGTTTCCAGTCCGCGCTGGCCGCGGTTTTCGATCATTTCAAAAACTTCGTGCAGCACGCTTTCCAACGGAACCATGTCTCCGCCGATTTTGCGCTGGGCGATTTCAAAAATACGTTTTTCCGCTTTATCGAGAATGAGATCAGCCTGTTCATGCGGGGCGTAGGCATCGCGAAGGGTTTCGTTGCTGACATGGATCAGCCGTCGAAGAATCGCCTTTTCGCGCACGATGCCGGCATAGTGTGCGCCATGGGCGGAGGAGGGGACAGAATTGAGTATCTGCCCGATGTAACCCACGCCGCCGACTTCTTCGAGGAGTTGGCGCTTTTTCAGTTCTTCGGTGACGATCACGGCGTCGATGGGATGGTTCTGTTCGTACAGCTTGACGATGATATCGAACAGAACCTGATGGTCGGCCTGATAAAGTTCGTCGCGCCCAAGAATCTGAACGATCTGACCGACGACATCGCGGTCGAGCATCATTGAGGCCAGCATGCACATTTCGGCTTCGACAGCGGCCGGGGGCAGGCGTGTGAACTGTTGGGAAATATTGGAATCGATGAGCTGTTCCATAGGCTCCGTCCTGTGGTGCGATGGTGCGCTGGCGCGTACGGCTTGAATCAGGCTAACACAGCCTCTTTCAATGGGCAATCGTAGCAGTCATTGCCAAATATCAATGGGGCAGATTAGTCGATCCGCCGGATCGAATGCTGACATTTTCCCTTGCGTAACAGGATATGCACAGGTTGTTAAAAAATATCTGTTTCCATCAGCGGTTGTGTCAGATGGTTGCTGGGCTACTGGCCGAGGTGATGATTGCCGGTGGGAGATGATGATGAATCACAGGAGTTTGGCGGCGGGGGATGTGCGGCAAGATGACGTACCGATCGGGATAAAATCAAGCATATTTTTCGGGTCAGAGACTTGAAATTTCGCGCAATGGAGTCAAACTGAGTAAACAATGCGGTTTGGATAATGCGTCGGAGATGCATAACCGCAGCATTCCTTCTGGGCATGGAGATTTTACGATGACACGGTTTTATCAATGGATTGGTCTGGCTGCGGTCGGCATCGCTGTGGCAGGATGTGTTCCGCAGGAAAAATATAACGCGTTGAAGCTTGATCGCGATCGTCTGGCGGAGCAGCTTCAACTGGCAGCCAATGAATTAAATGCAGCTCGTGGTGAAGCCGGGGCGTTGCGGGAAGGGATGGGCGGTATCGGCGGCGCCCTGAGTGGCAAAGATGCCATGATCGCCAATCTGCAGGCGCAAAATTCCGATCTTCAGCGGCAGTATGATGATGCGATGCGTCGCTTGCAGGATGCCCTTGGGCGCGCCGGTCAGACGGCTTTGCCCGAGGCGCTGAGCAATGAGCTGTCCGCCTGGGCGCAGCAGAACCCGGATCTGGTTGAGTTTGATGCAGCCCGCGGCATCGTCAAGTTCAAGAGTGATGTGACCTTTGCCGTCGGCGATGCCGCCTTGCAGGCCAATGCGCAGGCAGCCATCGCCCGTTTTGCCCAGATTCTGAATTCACCAGCAGCGGCACAGTATGAGTTGATGGTTGCCGGCCATACCGACAACACGCCGGTGAGCAATCCGCAAACCAAGGCCAAGGGACATCACGATAACTGGTATCTGTCAGCCCATCGCGCTATTTCGGTGGCTGAGGCGCTGATGCAACAGCGTGTGGCGTCGAACCGGATTGCCGTTGTCGGTTATGCCGACCAGCGACCGGTGGCAGCCAATGTGGATGCCAAAGGCAAAGCCGCCAATCGGCGCGTTGAAGTGTTGATTCTGCCGACAACCGTCAAAGGGAGCGTTGTTCAGCCGGGTACGGCCCAGCCGGCCGGTGCTGCCGGTGATTCGCTGAACAAGGACGAAAACGCTGCAAATGCCCGTCCGGCCATCAACAAGTAATGGGATGGTTTTTCCGCTCTGATTCGATGAATCGGGCGGAAGGATCAGGACGTGCGAGATTCAATGACCGCTCCTGCCACTTTCGGGGAGCGGTTATTTTTTGCTTTTATGGGGTGGACTGAGTACCACATTGACTATGGTCAGCCCGTTGGGTTTGATTGCCGGTGAAGGGATTTTTCCGTTTCTGGTGGCGCGCGGCGCCCGGGCGGCGGGTCGGCGCGTGGTTTGTGTCGGGCTGGATGGTTGCGTCAATCAGGATTTACGGATTGAAGTGGACCAGTTTCGCCAGGTGGGGATGTTGCGCCTCGGTCAGTGGATACGTCAGCTCCGGCGCGCCGGTGTGGATGAGGCGATCATGGTCGGGCGGGTGCGCAAGGATAAAATGTACGAGCGCTGGCGTTACCTGAATGCCGTGCCGGATTGGCGTACCGTGCGGTTGTGGTATCGGCGCCTGCGTCATGACAAACGGCCGTACGCGGTTCTCAGCGCCATCGTCGATGAATTAGCCAGCGAGGGTATTACCTTGATTGACTCCACGGTCTATTGTCAGGACCAGCTTGCCCAGCCGGGCGTGATGACGCGAACTCAGCCATCGCGGCAGCAATGGGATGACATTGCAGCGGGATGGACGATTTGTAATGCCATTACCCGCATGGATATTGGTCAGGCGATTGCGATTCTCGACAAGGATGTATTGGCGGTCGAGGCGCTGGAAGGGACCAATGCCATGATCGAGCGGGCGGGGCGGCTGTGCCGCAGCGGGGGCTGGACGCTGATCAAGGTTGCCAATTCACGACAGGATATGCGCGTTGATGTGCCAACCGTTGGTGTGACCACGGTTGAAAAATTGCATCAGGCGGGCGGCGCGTGCATTGTGCTGGAAGCGGGGCGCACGATCCTGCTCGAAAAACAGAAAGTGCTGGAGCTGGCGGATCGCTATAAAATTGCGATTGTCGGTCAGGAGACGGATCGCGGCCCGGTTGCAGTACAAGGATGAGGCGATTTTGCGCTGGTTGGGGCGGGCCGGCGCACTGGAGGAGCAGGCGCGTTTTCAATCCAGTAAAACTTGCCGGGGATTCGTCTGAAGTCTAGGATAAACCAAGGTTTAATGAGGAGTACGCCGATGAATCACCATCTCAAAAAAATCCTGCCGATTGCCGGTCTTTTTATCAGCGGTTTTGCGGTGTCGGCGCTGCTGGCGCGTCCGGGGGTGGTTCAGTTGACCGATGGGCAGAGAATTGAAGGCGAAATCACGCGGGATGATCCGGGGCAGGTCACGATGAGCATTCGCGGGATTGAAACCGTCATCTCGCGCGACCGCATTGCGTCGGTGGCGTATACACAAGATCCGGCGGAAGAATTTCAGAGTCGGCGGAAAGCACTGTCTGCCAATGATGCAGCGGGACGGATTGCGCTGGCACGCTGGGCTTTTGATAATCGGCTGTATTCCCAGGCGCGTGAGGTGTTGGACGACGTTCTGGACAACGTTGACCCCAATAGCGCTGAGGCGCAGGAGCTGCAGACGCTGGTGCGCCGGCAGATCGAACTGGAGCGCCGCTCGCAGCAGCAACAGGCGGCCAGCAATGGACAAACCGGCGCGGATCAAATGTCAGCACCTGAGGCCAACCCGAATCGTGCGCCGGTTCCCACGGCGGAAAATCAGCTCAATGCCCAGCAGATCATGCTCATCAAAATCGGAGAGACGCATCGCGGGAAGGAGAATAATCTCCGCCTGTCCGTTCCGGCGGACATGCGCACGACGATCATCAAGGCGGAAAATATCAACAGCCGGACGTTTGAGAATCTGTCGGCTTTGGACAAGCTCGATCTGGTGACGAAGTATTTCAGCAATATTGATGACTTGAACCGTGTCAAGTTGACGGGTAATCCGGCGGTTATGCAGTATTTTCAGCAGCAGATTCAGCCCACCATACTGGCGGGTTGCGCCAGTGCCGGTTGTCATAATACGCCAGCGGCGGGGAATTTCATGTTGTTTGAACGTGCGGGTGATGAGCGCACGACCTACACCAATTTCCTGATTTTGCAGCAATATGTGAAACAGGGCAGTACGGCAGATGCCGCTGGTGGCGCAGCAGCCTATAGCGCAAAGACCGACGGCGCAGCGACGGCCGATGGCATCGGGGCCGGTGGTGCAGTGGCGGGCACGTCGATTTTTGGTGATCAGACGCACCGGGTTGCGATGCTGGATCGTCAGCGGCCGCAGGATTCGCTGTTGCTGCAGTATATGTTGCCCAGTGATCAGACCGCCAATCCGCACCCGCCGGCCAGAGGATTTCGCCCGCTGGTACGTGATCGCAGCGATCGTCGTTATGTGGATGTGCTGCGCTGGATCAGCTCATTGAATCCCATTAGCCCTGATTATCAGATCAGCTACACCCCGCCGCAGAAGCCGGCGGATACCAGCGGGCCAACGACCGCGCCGACCACCGCGCCAGCCGGGGTTCAACCGTAGCGGCATGAGGTGCTGATCATGGACTGGCCACAGGCAGTCGGTCGATCAGTTGCTGCATGTCTGGCGGCAATGGCGCCTGCAGCGTAAGCGTCTGATTGGTTATGGGGTGCGTAAAAGAGATTTCATAGGCGTGCAGTGCCTGGCGCTCAAAACGAAAATCAGCCAGCTCGAAAACACGCCCGCCGTAGATGGTATCACCGACGAGGGGGAAACCTTTGTAGCTCATATGGACGCGCAGCTGGTGGGTTCGCCCCGTTTTGGGGGATAACTTGACCAGGCAAAAACGCTGGGCGGGGGCAGGATTTTTCTGATCATGCGCGTGCTGGCTGTTGGTCAGGCGAAGCTGATCGGGCGCGTTGAAAATTTTTTGTACTTCGTAAACGGTGACAGCCGGTTTGCCGCCGGAACTTTCCTTGCGCACCGCCTGTTTTTCACGGATGTAGCGATCTTTGCCAATGGGCATGTCGATCACGTCGCTCAGGAGTTCGGGCACGCCGTGACAGACAGCCATGTAGGTTTTTTTGATGGTGCGCTCTTCAAATTGTCGCGCCACGCGCCAATGGGCTTCATCACTTTTAGCCACCAGCATGATGCCGGTTGTATTGCGATCCAGCCGGTGCAAAATCCCCGGCCGCCAGTTGCCGTTGATGGTGGACCACTTGTTGCCATAATGCACCAGGCCGTTGACCAGCGTCCCGCTCCAGCGGCCGCGGGCGGGATGGATGATCAAATCCGCCTGTTTGTTCAGGGCGATGAGATGCTCATCTTCAAAGATGATGTCCAGCGGGATCGGTTCGGGCGCGATTTCATTGACCGGCTGCGGCGGAGCCACCATCTCCACCATGTCATTTTCGCGCGGGCGGTAGCTTGCCTTGACAACCCGGCCATTGACTTTGACCAGACCGTTATCGATCACGCGCTGAACGCTGTTGCGCGAAAGATACCCGACACGATCAACCAGATACTGATCGATACGCCGGGTGAGATTTTTGCTGATGCGCCACTGAAAATGCGCAACATCAGCCTGATCGCCGTCAACCTGAATGGCGTCGATTTCGTCGTTGAGCTGGCTGGCTTTGTTGGGCTGGGTCATGGAATCGATGACTCGGGTTCATCCTCCAGCACAGCGCTGAAGGGATGCGCAAGGCCTATCCATGATAGGCCAAATGACGCCAAATGCGCAATCGGCGCGAAGCAGAACCGGAGTATTTGGCGTCTTCATCATGAACTTGAGCAACCCATGGACGGCGGATAGGCTGTTGATACGTTTGGCCCGCGTAGCTCAGTTGGATAGAGCGCTGGTTTCCTAAACCGGAGGTCACAGGTTCGACTCCTGTCGCGGGTAGTTTGTAGGCTACAATATGCCTGAATCCGGTCAGCCGTGTCGGTGCGGGGTATGGGCTGGGCAGGGGGTGGTGGAAGAAAGTTCAATCTCCTGGTTGATGGCTTGCACCAGTGGTTCGAGGGTGCGCTGGGAAAAATCGAACAGGATTCCGGCGGCTTCAAATAATTTGGGCAGAGGCCGCGTGCCGCCCAGCGCCAGGGCCGAGCGGTAGTTGGAAATGGCCTGATGCGGGTCATGCCGCGACTTCATCCAGAGTTGAAGTGCCCCAAGCTGGGCGATGCCATATTCCACATAATAAAAAGGTGCGTGGAACAGATGCAGTTGGCGCTGCCAGGCGGCGGCGCGGGCTTGTTCATAACCGCTCCAGTCAATTTTGGAACCGAATCGATCCATCAGTTCCAGCCATTTTTCGGTGCGCTGGGCTGAGGTGTGATCGGGATGGGTGTAGATCCAGTGTTGGAATTGATCGATGGTTGCCATCCAGGGGAAAAAGCGGATCACACCTTCAAAATATGTCTGGCGGGCGCGGGCGGCTTCGGCGGGGCTGTAGAAAATATCGTAATGATCCGATGCCAGAGCCTCCATGGACATGCTGGCGACTTCGCAGAATTCCATGGGGGCGTGGCGCAAAAAGACCAGCGGTTCACCGGCAGCAGCCAGGCAATGAAAAGCATGTCCTCCTTCATGCAGCAGGGTTTCCACATCGCGCTGCAGGCCGGCGGCGTTCATGAAGATGAACGGGCTGCGGCTTTCCTCCAGCGAACATTGATAACCACCGGGCTGCTTGCCGCGGCGCGATTCCAGATCAAGATTGCCGGTGGCACGAAGGTTCTCGAACTGTTGCGCCAGTGCCGGAGAGAGGCGCGCAAAAATACGGGTTACCTTATCCGCAAAAAGTGGGACTTCATTTTCGGCAAAGGGGCGCAGGGGCGGGCGATTATGCGGATCAACCGCCAGATCCCAGGGGCGCAGTCGCTCTAACTTCAGATCCTTGGCGCGCCGGTCATCGAGTGCGCGCACCAGCGGCACGACCGACTGGGCGATGGCATCGGCGAAGCGATTGCAATCATCCGGGGAATAATCGAATCGTTTGTTGTTTTTCCAGACGAAGGCGCGATAGTCCTCAAGCCCCGCATTTTTGGCAATTTTCTGGCGCAGCGGTAGGAGCTGTTGAAATAGATCATCGACTTTTTCCCGATCCTGCAGGCGGCGATTGGTCATTTGCTCCCAGGCCTTTTGACGCCGCGGGCGATCCGGTTCTTCGATGAAACGCCCCATTTGCGGAAGGGTATATTGCTGGCCGTCGAACTCGACCATCATCGCCCCCATGGTCTTGTCGTATTGCGTGACCAGTTTGGTGATCTGCGTTTCGATCGGCACGTTTTGCGGGCGAAAGATTTCAATGTCCGCTTTCCATTGGCGCGCCAGCATGGCAAAACGGTGGCCGTCGGGCTGGTTAATCAATGCCGGCAGATGCGGGTTGTCGATCAATCTTTTCTGCAGTTGAAAATGGAGCGGTTTGATTCCCGGTTCGACATTTTCGATGAAATGAAAATAGGCTTTCTCGATCTGTTCATCATCGGTATGGCAGCTTTTGGCGATATAACAGCGCGAACCATATTCATCGACCACAGCGGCCAGTTCGGAAAAATCAGCCAGCCATTTCTGCAGTTGCGCAAGAGAATCAAGCGTGCGATCCAGCAGATTCTGGTACAACGGTGCAAGCTGATCGAGTTGGCTGGCGTCAAGATCAACGGGAACGAATTGGCGCGTGGGGGTGGCGGCTGATTTGCTCATGTGGTGACGTTATGACAAATCCACGATGGTGGCAATAAGCACGGGGAAAGTGGGCTGACGATGAAACTCTGCCGGATCATTATTTGATGAGGTGCGGGTATGATTGTGTGGCCGGTTTTGGGAAAATGCGGATGCACGCCTGACGAAGTAAAGGAATGAACATGATCGTTGATGCCCATATCCATATTTGGAATCGGTTGCATGGTAAAACGGGCGGCGGGTTGCCGCTGGTGGGGCTGGGTGGCGGGATGGTGCGTATTGGCGAAAAGGAAGTGCTGGGAATGCCAGCGACATTTCTGGATTCACTGGCGCTGGCGGAACGGTTTGTGGCGGAGATGGATGCGTCGGGCGTGGAGTGCGGTGTTGTGGTTCAGGGGGTGATGGATGGGGAGCAGAATGATTATTGTCTGGCGGTAATGGGGAAATATCCGCGGCGTTTTTTTTGTCATGGGCTGGCGGATTGTGGTCAGCCACAGACGTTTGAGGCGCAATGCCTGCGGTTGTTTGAACAGGGGTTTGGCGGGGTGAAGATTTGTGGCGGATATCTGCAGAAGTTGGGGTTGGCGATTGATGATGAGCTGCTGATGGGGGTGTGGCGTGTGATGGAGGCGCGCGGGTTTGTTCTGGCGGTGGATCTGTGTGCAGGAGAAAGTCAGGTTCCCCAGATGGAGCATGTGCTGAGTCGATTTCCGGGGCTGAAAGTGGCGATCGGACATTTTGGAATGCCGACCTACGATGGCTGGCCCGGCCAGTTGAATCTTTGTCGTCATGCGCATGTTTATCTGGAGATGGGCGGCATTGTGTGGTTGTATCGCCGCGAGGGGTATCCATTTGTCAGTGCCATCAAAGCCATTTGTCATGCCCGTGATGTGGTGGGGGCGCACAAATTGATGTGGGGCAGCGACTGGCCGCGAACGATGGTGGATTTTACATATCGCCAGAGTTTGAGTTTTGTGCAGTTGGCGGATGAGCAGTTACTGAGTGCGGATGAAAAACGCGCTATTCTGGGCGAAAATGCAGCACGGCTGTATGGGCTGAAATCAGGCGAGCCGCGGTTGTCTGCCCGGTTGATTACGGAAGTGTAACGGTGCTGATACGGATGAGGCTGTTATCGCTGGGCGTTTTTTGTTAGGTTAGACACAGCGTAATTGATTTGATCCAGGAAAATTTACCGGAGACCTGCGATGCGCCGTCTACTACTGAGCCTGCCTATCATATTCATTATGGCTGCTTCCACTATTGCACATGCTCAGGATTATAAACTGGATCCCGTTCACAGTTTTGTGGTGTTTCGCATTCATCATGCGCATGCGGGATACGTGTATGGACGGTTTAACGGGCCGCAGGGCACGTTCAAGCTGGATGCGGATCATCCGGTCAACAGCGTGTTTGATGTGACGGTGCAGGCTGGCAATGTTGATACGGCTAACGAGCAACGCGATGCGCACCTGCGCAGCGATGATTTTTTTGATGTCAGCGACTACGCCACCATCACGTTCAAGAGTACGAGCGTGGAAAAAACCGGCGACAATCAGTTAAAGCTCACCGGTGATTTGACGCTGCTGGGCCAGACCAGGACGATCACCACCGAAGCAACGACCAGCGGGCCGGCGACGGATCATCAGGGTGTTGTGCGTTTCGGCGTGGAGACGACTTTTACGATCAAGCGCAGCGATTTCGGCATGGATAAGATGCTGGAGGGCGTGGGTGATGAAGTTCGTCTGATCGTCAGCCTCGAAGGGATGCAGCAATAAACGGCTGGGTGAGTCCGTAACAACCATGCGGTTGCGGCGCATGAAGCGCATGCGTGTTATGTGCGCACGCGATGACCGCGATTTATTTGATGAACAGCATTTCGCGATAAGTCGGCAGTGGCCAGAGATCATCGGCGACGAGGGTTTCGAGTTTGTCACCGGCTTTACGCACCAGTGCCATGACCGGCAGCACCTTGTCGCGCATGAAGCAGGCGTGCTTGTAGGGGTCGCTGCTGTCTTCTGTGAGCAGGATTTTATCCAGTTCCGCAGTCTGTTTTTCCAAATCAGTGATGGTCGTTGAAACGATCTGCAGCAATTCGAGCGAAGGGCTGATGCCAGCCGCCTTGAGGGCGGTGACATTGTGCGCCAACTCCGTTTGATAGCGGAGACAGGCGGGGAGGATGATGGTTCGAGCCATCATGCTGGTCAGATTGGCTTCAACGTGGATGGTTTTGGCGTAGGCTTCGCAGATGATGGCGAAGCGGCTGCGGAGTTCTTTTTCGGTGTAGACCTTGTACTTGCCGAGCAGATCGATGTTTTTCTGGTCGATGATGCAGGGCAGGACATCAACGGTGGTTTTGAAATTGGGCAGGCCGCGCTGAGCCGCTTCCTGGTGCCAACCGGCGGAGTAACCATCGCCATTGAAGATGATGTGCTTGTTGTCGCGGATGACCCGGGATAAAACGCCGCGCACCGCAGCATTGCGATCTTTGCCGCCGGCGATGAGTGTTTCCAGCTCGGTGGCGATTACATCAAGACTTTCAGCCACAATGGCATTGAGGACGGTGTTGGCGCCGGCGATATTCTGGCTGGCCCCGACGGCGCGAAACTCGAACTTATTACCGGTAAAAGCGAAGGGGGACGTGCGGTTGCGATCACCGGCTTCGCGTGGCAGGCGGGGCAGAACACTGACACCGGTTTCAAACAATCCGCCCTGCTTGCTGCTGTGCGCGCCTCCTTTTTCGATCTGCATGATGATGTCATTGAGCTGATCGCCGAGGAAAATGGAGATGATGGCCGGCGGGGCCTCATTGGCGCCGAGGCGGCGGTCATTGGCAGCACCGGCGATGGCCACACGCAATAAATCGGCGTGAAGATTAACTGCCCGAATGACAGCGCAGCAGAAGACCAGGAACTGGGCGTTGTCGTGCGGCGTGTCGCCGGGGTTGAGCAGGTTTTCGCCCTTGTCGCTGCAGATGGACCAGTTGTTGTGCTTGCCCGAACCATTGACGCCGTCGAACGGCTTCTCGTGGATGAGGCAGGCCAAACCGTATTTGTCCGCGGTTTTGCGCAATAGTTCCATGACCAGGTTCTGGTGATCCGTTGCCAGGTTGGAATTTTCAAACAACGGGGCCAGCTCATACTGACTGGGGGCAACCTCGTTATGGCGCGTCTTGACGGGTACACCCAATTTGAGCAGTTCGACTTCGGTCTCTGCCATGTAGGCCAGCACGCGCTCGGGGATCGAACCGAAATACTGGTCTTCCATCTCCTGCCCCTTGGGAGGCCGGGCGCCGAAAAGCGTGCATCCGGCGGTGATCAGATCGGGGCGGGCATAGAAAAATCGTTTGTCGATCAGGAAGTATTCCTGTTCAGCACCCATCGTGGTGATGGCGCGCTGAACGTCGTGTTTGCCGAAAATTTTCAATACGCGCACAGCCTGGTGGCTGATTGCGTCCATAGATCGCAACAGGGGGGTTTTTTTATCCAGAGCCTCGCCGGTCCAACTTAAAAAAGCGGTTGGGATGACCAGGGTTGACCCATTGGGGTTCTCCATAATGAAGGCGGGAGAGGTGGGGTCCCACGCGGTATAGCCGCGGGCTTCAAAGGTGGCGCGCAGGCCGCCGGAGGGGAACGAGCTGGCATCGGGTTCGCCCTTGATCAGCTCCTTGCCGCTGAACTCGGCAATGGCTCCGCCGGAGGGTGTGGGCGTGAGGAAACTATCATGTTTTTCAGCGGTGAGACCTGTCATGGGCTGAAACAGGTGGCAGTAGTGGGTGGCGCCGCGCTGGATGGCCCAGTCTTTCATGGCGGTGGCGACGGCGTCAGCGACGGAAGGATCCATCGGTTCGCCCATTTTGATGGTGCGCTGAACAGCGTTGAAAACATCTTCAGGCAAGTGAGCGCGTTGCATTTCCTCGTTAAAGACATTGATACCGAAAATGTCGTTAAGGCGCATTTTGCGAAAATCGACACGGTTCAGAGCGTGCCGGGTGGTGGCGATGCTCTTGATGGCTTCGTGACGAATATTGGCGCTGCTCATGAATTTCCTCGATTTTCCGCGAAAATTGACCGCAACAGACCGGTTGGCGACTGGCCAACCAGTGTCCGGGTAGCCGTTTTTTACCTGTAGCGCATCATCTTGAAAAGGGGACTGGTTCAGACAAACGTTGTCAACGGGGCACATCGGCTGGTGCAGAAGCAAAAATCGGCTGGTCACTCACCGGAGTTGGCAGAACAGAGTCTGACAGGGTGCAGTTTGACGGATACTTGCTGGCGGCCGGCGATTTCAGCGATAGTTTTGGGATTGATCGGCAGCCTTAAATCGGTTTTCCGCTGACCGTCAGTGCCACGCCGGCCGGTTGGGGCGCGGGGTGGTAGCTTGGTTCGACCGCCAGTTGAAGGGGACGGCGATTGGTGGTGGGCAGGCCGTCTTTATCGATGGTTCGCTGGATGGTCATGATCGCTTCGATGAGCGTTTCCGGCCGGGGCGGACAACCCGGGACATAGACATCGACGGGCATGAACTGGTCAATGCCCTGGATGGTGGCGTAGGTGTCGAAAACGCCGCCGGTGCTGGCGCAGGCACCCATGCTGATCACCCATTTGGGTTCGGTCATCTGCTGATAGATATGTTGAAGAACGGGCATCATTTTGATGGTGACCCGGCCAGCCACAATCATCAAATCGCTCTGGCGGGGGCTGAAACGCATGGCTTCAGAGCCGAAGCGGGCTAGGTCGAAGCGGCTGGCTGCCGTGGCCATCAGCTCAATACCGCAACAGGCTGTGGCAAAAGGCATCGGCCAGAGCGAGCTGCGCCGGCTCCAGTTGACCAGCTTTTTGAGCTGGGTCGTCAAAACATTATCAGGGAGGGTCTGCGTATCGATCATCGGTGTACAAACTCCAAATTACCAGCCGGTTGATTATATCGCAACAGGGGGCTGTGAACCAGCCTGACATGCTGAAAATGTTCCATTCAGATGGAATTGTCACTGTTTGGCCCCAATAAACATGCCACCACTGATTTGGGCGAGATATTGCGGAGAATGGGGTGTTGAGTTGCCAGCGGCACGGCGGTTGTAATAATAGGGATCAGCGCGTCACGAGCGTGACGGGTCTGGATCAGAGTTTTACACCTGGAGTAGCAAAATGATGAAGTCTTTTATGGCCGCGACGGCGTGTGGTGTTGCATTATTGGTTGGTGGGGTGGCTAGTGGCCAGGCGCCGGTGTCGGTGACGGATGCAGTTAAACCGCTGGCGGGGGAGGTGGATTCAGCCAATATGCCTGAATCACAACCGGCGGCTGCGGCACAGACGCCGTCTGATTCCCAGGCTGATTCTCATACGACAGCTTCAGGTTTGACCATTATTGATCTGGGTAGCAAGCAAGTTGTGGCTGCCAAGGGGGATGTGGCGATTGTGCATTACACGGGCAAACTTCAAGCGACGGGCGAAAAGTTTGATTCATCGCGTGATCGTGGGCGGCCTTTTCCGGTGACACTGGGCGAAGGCAGTGTGATCAAGGGATGGGAAGAAGGGTTGCTGGGAATGAAACTGGGTGATCGGCGCGAATTGATTATTCCACCGGATCTTGGGTATGGGGCGGAAGAAAAGGCGGATCAGAATGGCAAGGTAATCATCCCTGCCAATTCGACGCTGATTTTTGATATTGAGATGGTCGGTCTGGTCAAGAGCATGCGTCCGTAAGTCTGTGGTGCGCGGGCATGGGTGCGCCTGACGACATCAATAGCGCACCCGATGGATCCAGCGGTGCGTCTGACGAGGTGGCGGCGCGCAGCCCTGCGGGTGAGGAGATGACGCTCCGTCGTGATGCAATATCATGACAAACGAGCGGAATTTTATTGTGGTTTAGCACGTGCTAAAACGGTAAACTATTTGCTGGCAAGAGATATCGCGCATTTTTGTTATGCGCCGATCGCCGCGCTTGGCGGGTAGAACTGATTATGGGCTGAAAATAATGAACTGTTCGTCAGCGATAACGTACTGCTTTTAAGGGGTAACGTGTGTCGTTGGGTGGTTCGGGCAGGCTCACACCGCTTTTAGGGAGATGGCGCTTATTTTGGTGAGGTGGCCGGAGGTTTGAAAGGGGCGTTGATCGTCCGATGAAGCCTTGATCGCCCACGACTACGGTGGCTAGGCGTGAGCGAGAAGCGAAATTGAGCGGATTTCCCCCGACTGACGAGCGACAGGTGAGGAATTTAGCAGAGGATTGGCAACATGGCACGACAGCACAAGCGAATGGGCGACCTACTTATCGAGTGGGGGGCGGTGACCAACGCGGACTTGGAACGGGCGCTGGCGCACGGCAAGGCCAAGGGCATGCGTCTGGGGGAGGCGCTGATCAATCTTCAACTGGCCAGCGAAGCGGCGGTTTACAAGGCGCTGGCTGCCCAGCACGGGATGGAGTATTTCGATCTGGATAAAAAGTCGGTTCCGCCGAATGCGGTCAATCTCATCCCGGATGAATTGATGCGCAAACATCTGATTCTTCCGCTGGGGATGGAAGGCAATCGGTTGAAAGTGGCGATTCATGATCCGTTGGATCTGGAGATGCTCGACATTCTGCGCTTCCGGTTGAACAAGGAAGTCAAGACGGTTCTGGCGCCCAAGAGCCGGATCAAGCAGGTGATTGACGAGCTGTTTAATGCCGATTCGTCCAAGACCATCGACAAAACGATGGACAAGACGCTGGATCGGTTGCGCGATTCGCTGGACAAGTCGATGGACGCGACGATGGACAAATCGGTCGATCGTTCCATCGACAAATCGATTGACGTGGCCGGTCTTGGCGAAGATGTGGGCAATGATCCGACGCAGGCGCCGATCATCAAGCTGGTTCATGCGATGATCGCTGAAGCGGTTCGTAACCGGGCCAGCGATATTCATATTGAACCGATGAAGGATCGCGTGCGTGTTCGCTATCGCATCGATGGCGAGTGTGTCGAGCGTGATCGCGTTCCGCTGCGCATGCGCGGGCCGCTGATCAGCCGTATCAAGATCATGGCGGGTATCGATATTGCGGAAAAACGCCTGCCGCAGGACGGTCGTATCAAGATGGTGGTCGATAAGCAGAACGTCGATTTCCGTGTCAGTACGCTGCCGGCATATCATGGGGAAAGCTGCGTGCTGCGTATTTTGCGTCCGGACAGTGTGCGTATCGGGTTGGAAAATCTGGGATTTGAGGAGGAAGACTACAAGGCGTTTGAAAAAATCATTCGCCGTCCCAACGGTATTTTTCTGGTGACCGGGCCGACGGGTTCAGGCAAAACCACGACGTTGTACGGGGCGCTGAACACGCTGAACCGGCCGGATCGCAAGATCATCACGGCAGAAGACCCGGTCGAATACAATTTTGTCGGCATCAATCAGTGCCAGGTGCGTGAGAACATCGGCCTGACCTTTGCCAAGATTCTGCGTTCGATGCTGCGTCAGGCGCCCAACATTATTCTGGTCGGTGAAATTCGTGATATGGAAGTGGCGGAAGTGGCGATTCAGGCGGCGTTGACAGGCCACCTGGTCTTCAGCACGCTGCATACCAATGACGCGCCCAGCGCCATTACCCGTCTGATCGACATGGGTGTCAAACCGTTCCTGGTCGCCAGTTCGATTCAGGCGGTGATGGCTCAGCGGCTGGTGCGGGTTTTGTGCCCCAAGTGCAAGCAGGTGGATCGTGAACCTGATCCGATGTGGCTGCGGCTGTTGGGCGTGAGTCCGAAGGACATCGAGGGCAAGACCCTGTACAAGCCGCGCGGTTGCGACCATTGTTCGGGCACGGGTTTCCGTGGACGCTTGGGCATTTTTGAGATGATGCAGATGAACAACGAAATTCGCGAGCTGGCGTTTGACCGGGCGCCGACGAACAAGATTCGCAAGGCGGCGATTGCCGGCGGTATGAAAACCCTGCTGGGTGACGGGCGCCTGAAGGTGCTCAGTGGAGTTACCACCGCCGAGGAAATTGTGAAGGTGGCGCAGGTGGAAGGAATTGTGACCTAGTGACTGCGGCGAAGTGGGTCAACCACGGAGTTGGCAGGAAAAACGGGTAATAAAAACAGCGCAATCAAAGTAGTATATTTATGGCAACCATTCAGATTGATCGACTGCTGGAAACATGCGTCAAGCGCAAAGCCTCAGACCTGCATCTGGCGGTGGGCAAGCCCCCGACGCTGCGCATGCACGGTCGCCTGCGCGAGCTGCAGACCAAGGTTCTGGAACCGGAGGACACGGTGGCGTTGATGAAGTCGATCACGCCCGAGCGTATTCAGCAGGAGTATGAGGAGGAAGGTTCGGGGGACTTTGGTTTTGCCTATGGGGATGAAGCGCGTTTTCGCGTGGCGATCTTCAAGCAGAAAGGTTGCTGCTCGTTGGTGTTGCGGCGTATTCCCAACACGATCATGACGTTTGCGCAGATCGGTTTGCCGGCGATGGCGGAGCAGATTTGCCGGCGTCCGCGCGGAATCTTCCTGGTGACGGGGCCGACGGGTTCGGGCAAGACGACCACGCTGGCGTGCATGATCAACTATATCAACGAAAATTTCGATCGGCACATCATCACGATGGAAGATCCGATCGAGTATTACCACCCGCATAAGAAATCGATTGTGGTGCAGCGTGAAGTCGGGGTGGACGTGCCCAACTTCTCCGAAGCGCTGCGCCGGGCGTTGCGTCAGGATCCGGACGTGATGCTGGTCGGGGAAATGCGTGACCTGGCGACGATCAGTTCCGCCATTACCGCAGCGGAAACAGGGCACCTGGTTTTCGGTACGCTGCATACATCCGGCGCCGCTTCGACGATCAACCGTATCATTGACGCCTTCCCGACCGATCAGCAGGAACAGGTGCGGGTTCAGCTGGCCAACAACCTGATTGCAGTTTTATCGCAGGCGTTGTGCCCGCGCGTTGATACCGATGGGATGGTGGCGGCGTATGAGTTCATGTATGTGACGCCGGGCATTCAGAATCTGATTCGTGAAAACAAGAGTTTTCGTATCGACTCGGAAATTCAGACAGGCCGGCGTTACGGGATGGTGCTGCTGGATGATTTTCTGCTGCAACTTTTTGAGCAGGGCAAGATCAGCCCGGAGGAAGCGATCGACAAGAGCAAAGTGCCCGGATACATGGCTGAGCGTCTGACCAAGGCTGGTTATCTGACGCCGGCGCAGGAAATGATGGTCGAGGAGATGGAAGACAAGATGCCGGGGCATGTTGGTGCGACGCCGCCAGCATCGGCGCCGGGTGCTGCCGGTCCGACGCCGGGTTCTGATGAAGCTGAGCGTCAGCGTCAGATGCAGCAGAATCGTGAGCGGATGATGCGTACGCAGAACAAGCGATGAGCAAAAATTGCGGTTTTGCGCATGGATATTTTCGCGAGCTGTCGATTGATGAGACCAGAGAAACGTATTGATTTTGAACCCGATTAAGTAGCAGAGGAAAGTAATGTCACGAGCCAACCCTGCCGATCCTGCCAGTGCTTCCAATTCGTCCAGCCGTACTGGATCAGGAGCTGATTCTGCCCAGCAGCCAGCGCATGGAGTGCGCCAACCCGGTGCTGCAGGTGTGGCGGGCGTGCGCCCAGCCGGCGCGGCCAAACCGGTGGCAACGGTTGCCCCTTCGGGCAGGCCCGCGACACCGGCGGGGAAACCGGGCGCTGCCGCGCCTGTGGCGGGTCCGAGAGTGCCGGGGGCGCCAAAACCTGCTGCTGGCCCAGCCAGCGCCGATGCGCAAGCCGGGGCAGCGCGACTGGGCGGCATTCCGCCGATTGATCAGTTGCAGGGGCGGCCAATTGGTCGTGTATTGACCAAGATGGGCAAGGTCACGCGCGAGCAGATTGTCGAGGCGCTGAACTTCCAGAAATCGCAAAAGCAAAAGGGGAGTGGTACGCCGCTGGGGCAGCTTCTGGTCGATATTGGTGTCATCAAGGCGTCTGACCTGAACATCGCCCTGGCAGCACAAAAGGGTTATGAACTGGTTGATCTGGGGGAACGGGAAATTCCCAAGGAGGCGATCGAGGCGGTTCCGGTTCAGATTGCCACCACGAGCAAGGTGTTGCCGCTGTCGTACGACAAGGCTAGCCGCAAACTGCTGGTGGCGATGGCCAATCATGAGAACTTTCGGGCGCTGGACGATCTGCGCTCGTTGATGGGGTACAACGTCAAGGCGGTGATTGCCGATCCTGAACAGGTCGATCGGCTGATCAATAAATACTATCAGAATGATACGGAGAGCCTGGGGCAGGTTCTGGGTGAGCTGAGCAGCGATGAAGCCCTGGGGGATCTGAAAAACCGCGGGGAATCGATCGATCTGAATTCGCTGAAAGAGGCAGCCGATTCCAATCCGGTGCGCAAGCTCATCAACCTGGTGTTGCTGCAGGCGATTAAAGACAAGGCGTCGGACATCCACTTCGAGCCGTTTGAAGATGAATTCAAGATGCGTTACCGCATTGACGGTGTGCTGTATGAAATGATGCCACCACCGGCCCATATTGCCCCGGCCATCAGCTCGCGTCTGAAAGTCATGGCGAACCTGGATATCGCCGAGCGGCGTTTGCCCCAGGACGGTCGTATCGAGTTGAACGTCAATAACCAGCCGATCGATCTGCGTGTCAGTGTATTGCCGACCATGTTCGGGGAAAGCGTTGTAATGCGCGTGCTTGACCGCAGCAACGTGGCGCTGGATTTGGATAAACTGGGCATGCGCGATGAAGACCTGACGATGGTCAAGCAGCTCATCAACAAACCCAATGGCATTGTGATTGTGACCGGCCCGACAGGTTCGGGTAAAACGACCACGCTTTATTCAGCCTTGCGCGAGCTGAACGATGTGTCATCCAAGCTGATTACGGCTGAGGATCCGGTCGAATATGACATCGACGGCATTATTCAGTGTCAGATCAAACCGGATATTGAATTGACGTTTGGCCGTATTCTTCGATCGATGCTGCGTCAGGACCCGGATACCATCCTGGTGGGTGAAATCCGCGATAAGGAGACGGCGGAAATTTCGGTGCAGGCTTCGCTGACAGGGCATCTGGTCTTCAGCACGCTGCATACCAATGACGCGCCGTCGTCCATCGCGCGTCTGCTGGATCTGGGGCTGGAGCCGTTCCTGGTGACCGCCACGCTGGAAGGGATTATCGCCCAGCGACTGGTTCGTAAAATCTGCCTCAACTGCAAGGAAGAATATGTTCCCGGCGAGGAGCAGCTCATGGAGCTGGAGCTGCGGCCGGACGATGTGCAGGGGCGCGTTTTCTATCACGGCAAAGGTTGCGACCACTGCAATAATACCGGCTATCGGGGCCGGATGGGGTTGTACGAAATTATGACGCTGGATGATGACATGCGTGACATGATCATTAAGCACGCCAGCACGCAGGTGCTTCGGGCGGCTGCACGTAAACGCGGGATGCGCACGCTGCGTCAGGCGGGTCTGGTCGCTATTTTCGATGGGATCACCACGATCGAAGAAGTGGTGCGTGAAACGATCACCGAAGACGCTTGATTGGCGCTTGTCGGCCGATCCACCCATTTTCAGGTGAAATTCAGCCCCGGTGGACGCCGGTCGCTTTGCCGATGCAATGCGCGTCATGGAGGAAGTTTCAAGCCTGACTGGGGCTACGTCCGATAAATCATTTATGGATGCGTCCATTTATCGCCTGCGTTTGTGGGATATTTTGAGTTTGTGTGTGCTGGGGCTGGTGTTCCTGGGCATTTTGATGGTGCAGTCGGCTGCGGTGAATGTCACCGGCGACCTCACCTGGCAATGGACTGCGCGCGGCAGCAAACATCTGCTGTTTGCGGGGCTGGGGATTATCACGTTTTTTGTGGTGGGGAACTGGGATTATCAACGACTGAATTCACTTTCAATCAAGAGGAACCCGATTCTGTGGTGCCTTGGGGTGGCGGCGTTTGCCTGTCTGATCGTCCTGATTCCGGGAATTGGAACGGAGGTCAACGGCGCCAGACGGTGGTTGCAACTTGGTGTTACACAGATTCAGCCGTCGGAGCTGGGTAAATGGGCGACGGTGTTGTTTCTGGCGTGGTGTCTGTCGCAGCGACCGATCGATCTGGATCGATTCTGGAGCGGTTTTGTGTTGCTGCTGGCACCGGTGGGGTTGATCAGCCTGCTGATCGTGGTGGAGGACTTTGGTACGGCAGCCTTGATCGGTCTGTGCAGTTTGACGATGCTGTTGACGGGGCGGATCAAGTTGTGGCATTTGATGGTGACGATCCCGCCGGCGCTGGTCGGCGCTGTGGGGTTTATTCTGGTTCAGCCTTACCGTCTGCGTCGGATGACGACGTTTCTCGATCCCTGGGCCAGCCCCAAGACCGATGGTTATCACTTGATTCAGAGTCTGTTGAGCTTTAGTTCCGGCGGTCTCTGGGGGCGCGGTCTGGGTAATGGCGTTCAGAAGCTGGGTTATCTTCCCGAGGATACAACCGACTTTATTTTTGCGGTGATTTGTGAAGAGCTGGGGCTTTTCGGGGCGTTGCTGACGATCATTTTGTACCTGGGCATTTTGTATGTTGCCTGGCAGGTGGTGCGTCAGAAGCGTGATGCGTTCGGGCGGATGCTGGCCTTTGGCATTGGTTCGATGATTGGTTTGCAGGCGGTGATCAACATTGCGGTGGCAACGGTTTCCGTGCCGACCAAGGGTCTGGCCCTGCCGCTGATCAGTGCCGGTGGATCAGGGCTGATTATTACCTGCGCGGCGCTGGGGTTGCTGTGCAGTATTGCCCGGCATGAACATGCTGCCGATACCTTGCAGGCGCCGTTGCGCCAGCCGGTGCGTCATCGTCTGCCGCGTGGGATCATCCTTGAGACCTGAGGCGCGGCACTGAAGGCTATGATTGAGGAGGAAGAACCAGCCATGGATCAGGCACGAACGATCATTTTCGCCGGCGGAGGAACAGGCGGGCATTTGTATCCGGGCGTTTCCGTGGCGCAGGCGCTGCGGGAAAAACAGCCGCAGATCAAGGTGTTGTTTCTGTGCACCCAGCGCGAAATTGACAGTGTGATTCTTAAGGCGGCTGATCTTCCGTTTATCGCCCAGCCGATCATTCCGCCGGTCAGGACGATTGGCGGGCTGTTAAAATTCTGGGAAAGCTGGCGTTTGACCAAGGATCTGGTCAAGCATGTTTTTCGTGATCATCAACCGGCTGCGGTGCTGGGGCTGGGCGGATATGCCGCGGGGGTGGCCGTTAAACTGGCGGGACAGAAAAAGATTCCCGCCGCCCTGGTGAATCCTGATGTTTTGCCGGGTAAAGCCAACCAATATCTGATGCGCTATGTTCAGGCGGTTTGCTGTCAGTTTGAACAGACCCGCCAGCATGTTTCATCGTCGCAGCAGTCCAAGTTGCACATGACGGGTTGCCCGATTCGTGCCAGCCTGCGCAATCTGCCGGGGCGTGAGCAGGCGCTTGACCGGCTGGAGCTGAGCCGGCGGTTGAATACGCTGGTTGTGGCTGGAGGATCGCAGGGGGCGCAGACGATCAGCCAGGCGGTTCTGCAGGCGCTGAAGGAGGTTCGGATGCAGGGGTGGCAGGTTCTGCATTTGTCGGGGCGGGATCATGCCGAGGAAGTTCGGGCGGGTTATCGTGAGCTGGATGTGCCAGCCCGTGTGATCGATTTTACGCCGGACATGGCGGATATTTACGCGGCGGCGGACCTGATGATCAACCGATCCGGCGCCAGCGGATGCGCGGAAATTACGGCGTGCGGCGTACCGGCGATTCTCATGCCTTATCCGTTTCACAAGGACATGCACCAGCGGGCCAATGCCCGCGCGCTGGCGGAAGCCGGGGCGGCGATTGTGCTGGATGATGCGCGTGATCGTCGCGCTAATGCGGCGGCGCTCAAGCCGCTGCTGGAATCGTTGTTGCATGATGCCGACCGTCGTCAGCAGATGGCCGATCATGCCCGCAGGATCGCCAAACCCGAAGCGGCGCAACAGGTCGCGCAGCTTCTGATTGATATGATGAAATAATTTTGGTCAGTGCGGAAAGCGTTGCGCCACTTCGACCGATTTTGTCAGTGCGCCGGCTGGGGCGCAGGAAAAAACCGGCTGGCGTAAGCGTTGCTTGACGTTAAAGCATCCACGCAAGCGGGTCATTATCGCAACGGTTGCTGAGCAGCGGTCACTTCATTTTCCCGCAGCAGAACATTGTCATAATGCAGCAGCGTTCCCTTGGATCGCTCGAACCGCGCGATGGCGATGTTGTAATTGGATACCGCCTGATTTTCCGCTTGCGAGGCCTTGGCCAGCTCGGCTTGCAGTTGCAGTTCCAGATTGACGAATTCGGGGGTGAGCGGTTCGCCAGCTTCGCGGCGGACGATGGTTAAATCCAGCGCTTCACGGGCAGCCAGTCGTGCCTGCTTGGTGGCGACCATTTCATCCCAACTGGTCTGCACTTCGCGCTGGGCGGTTTTGACATCCAACGCGACTTGATCGATCAATCCTTCGTACTGATCGACCGATTGCTGGCGCTGCAGGCGGCTGCGGGTATAGAGGGCGCGTGCCTGACGGTTGCCCAGTGGGATTTCAAATTGCAGGGCCAGGCCGTAACTGACCTGATGCCCCTCCCATTGATCGCTCCAGGCACCGCCGAGACTGTCATCCATCCCCTGCAGCGAAGCGGTTCCGACCAGATTCAACTTGGGTTGAAGGTTGTTCCTGAAGTAGCGTTCAGCAATGCCCGCCGAATCGATGCGGAGCTGCTGTTGGCCGAGTTCCAGGCGGTTTTCCATCGCGGTGGAGATTGCCTCCTGGTAATCAAACTGGAACGGCGCGGTAATCGCGTCGGTGGCGGGAACAATCACGACTTTGCTGGAGATGGGCAGCGCGGGGTCGCCGACCAGTCGCTTGATCGTGTCGGATAAATCGCGCACATGCGCCTTGGCGCGTACCAGCGCGGCGCGGCGCTGCTCGACGGAGGAGACGGTCTGCGACACCTGGACGCGCGAAGCATCCTGATTGATGCGGGCGGAAACGATGTCCGCGGTCGCTTCGGTTTCGCTGAGAAGCTGTTCCAGGACGGTGACATCGCGCTGGGCTTGCACCAGTTGCCAGTAGGCCTGTTCGAGGTTGAAGATGGTTTCCTCGACCGTATTGCGCAGATCCAGGGTGCTGATGCGCTGGTTGTTGCGTTCGACTTCGATGCGTGACCGGTTGATTTCCGTGCCGAAATTACGCAGAAGCGGCTGGGTCAGTTCCATCACCAGATTGCTGGTGTAGTAAGGATCTTTCGTGCCGCTTGAAAAGGAGCTGGTGTCGATCAGATTGACATGCCGCGCCTCATAACGCAGCTCAGCGGTGGCACCGCTGTAGAGATTCTGGCGGATACCGGTGGCAGCATCGATGCGATCCTGATTGGCGAAAAAGGGCGTACCGGAATCAGTATTGACCTGATCGATGTGCTGAAAACCGGTGTTGGCGAAAAAGACCGGATCGAAATTGGCTTCATTTTCGATGACGGCGGTTTCGGCGATGGCGGGTTGATAACCAGCCACGCGAATATCCTTGCTGTGCATCACCGTACGGGTGATCAGTTCCTGCAGGGTCATGGGCAATTCGCCCTCGATCAGACCGGCCGGGCCGGTGGTGGGGGGCGGGTAGTGTTTATTGGCGCGGGCGTCGGCAGGCAGGTCGGCGTCCAGATAGGGGCTTTCAATTTCGTCGCCCGGCAGGGGATTCATGGTTGGAGTCTGAACCTGGCTGGCAGTGGTTCGTTCATTGAGCTGCAGCGCCAGGGCATCAAATGCGGGCGGGGCCTTGGTGGAACACCCAGCCACAATAACCGCTGCGCACGCACTGGCGGCGCTGGCCAGAATCATCCTTGTTTTTAGCCGATCAATCATGAGCTTCCCTTCTCTATATTTAGCAAATCTTGTTTGTCAGTGGCGGCATTATAGGACGTTGGCGATTCGATTGCCAAACGACAACGACATCATGAACGCCGTTTTATGGAGAAATTTTTGCACCTATTCTGCGCCAGGCGCAACCGGCCGGCGCAATGCCGCCCGTATCTATAGCGGCGATGGCGCCGGGATATTAAATGAGTTATCGGCAAGCTGGGGGATTTTGCGCCACTTGGCGGGGGTTGCGGACGTTTGCTATCATGAAACAAATGGCCTCGGCTGATTCACCAAGCCCCAAGACGCACCAGCAACTGGCTGATCAACTGGGTATTTATCCGGCTGAAGCCTTTGATTTTGTGGTGCGTGGTCTTGGTTTCACGGTTGAGCGGTTGCATGGGAAAGTGGCCGAGGGTGAAATTCATCATGTTGACGGTCGGCAGTTGTGTGTTGGTCTGCGCGATTATGCCCTGAAACAGTGGGGGATGATGGCCAGGACAGTTCTGCAGCGATGGGGTATAACCCAAACCATGGATTTTGGTCGGATCGTCTACGCGATGATCGACGCCGGGATGATGCGCAAGCGTGAAGAAGACTCGCTGGAGGATTTTCGCGAAGTCTATGAATTTTCCGCAGTCTTCGATGGTGAATACATAATCGATTTTTCAAAATGAGCAATTTCAGCCGACGAGGAAAATCAGCATCCCGACCCAGCCAGCCGGTGGGCGCACCAGCGTCGGCATCGGTGCTGGTGCGCGGCGACACCTATCATGTGGCGATGAAACCGCGACGCAGGCTATTGGTTATCCTGAGCGCAATTTTGCTGGTGTGGATCGGGGTGTTACTGGCGATGTATTTCATGGTGATTTATCCGCAGCGTCACGGCGCTGCGACTGGTCAACCCGCGGGCAATGTCGTACGTTAAGCGTGGTTGGATGGGATGTGAGTCCGATGGCGAGTCTGCAACAGGAATAAAATTATGGCAACCCAGGTGCAAGTGCCTTCTCTTGGTGAATCAATAACCCAGGCCATTCTGGTCCGCTGGCATAAGCAGGATGGTCAGAGTGTCGCGGCGGATGAACCGATCTGCGAACTGGAGACCGACAAGGCGAACGTGGATGTACCTGCGCCCATTGCCGGTGTGATCCACCGGGTCAAAGATGAAGGGGCGACGGTCAGTGTGGGCGAAGTGATTGCCAGTATCGACCAGGGAGTGGCTGGGGTGACGCCGAAGGCGGCGGTGGAAACCCGTGTCAGCCAGCCAGCCAAACCGGCGACGGGCGCGGCCGGGGCCAAGTCTGATTCAGCCAGTACCCCCGCGTCGGTGGCGGTATCGTCTGCGGCCAAGTCATCCAGTGCGCCTGCGCCAGCCCCCCAGCCGGCCGTGTCCGCGTCAGCGGCGGGTAAACAAGCCGACGGGGTTGACCTATCAGCGTACAGCCCGGCGGTGCGCGCGCTACTGGCGGAACACAAGGTGGATCCGAGTCAGATCAAAGCCACAGGCGTTGGTGGAAGATTGACCAAGGAAGATGTGGTTCAATTTCTTAATGCCCGCTCGACCAGCCAGTCAGCGGCTGTGCCCCCGCTTGCAGCGGTGACCCCGGCCCGTGCCGCCAAGGCGCAACCGGAGGAAGCGGAAACAGAATCAGCCGCTCCGCCGGCGTCTCATCAGGCGGTGGTGTCGGAGCGCATTACACCGGCGACGGCAGCATCAGGATCAGCCCCACCCAAGCAACTGGCGATCGACTTTGACGCCACCGGCGAGCGGCGCGTGCCGATGAGCAAGATTCGCCGGCGTATTGCGGAAACGCTGGTTCATGCCCAGCAGACAGCGGCGATTCTGACCACCTTCAACGAGGTGGATATGACTGCCATCATGGAGCTGCGCAACCGATATAAGGAGTCGTTCCAGAAGATGCACAATGTCGGGTTGGGGTTCATGAGCTTTTTCGCCAAGGCTGCGGTGATGGGTCTGCGGGAGTTCCCGCGCGTCAACGCCTACATGGACGGGCTGGACATTGTTTATCACAACTATGTCCATCTGGGCATTGCGGTCAGCACGGAGCGCGGGTTGGCCGTGCCGGTGTTGCGGAACGTGGAGGGTATGTCCTTTGCCCGTATCGAGGCGGAGATCAAACGGCTGGCGACGAATGTGCGCGACGGGCGATTGTCGTTGGAGGAGTTGAGCGGTGGAACCTTCACCATTACCAACGGCGGCGTGTTTGGATCGCTGCTGAGCACGCCGATCATCAATCCGCCGCAATCGGGCATTCTGGGGATGCACGCGATTCAGAAACGGGCGGTGGTGATCGGGGACAAGATCGAGATTCGCCCCATGATGTATCTGGCGCTGAGTTACGATCATCGGCTGGTGGATGGGCGCGAGAGCGTGAGCTTCCTGGTACGTCTGAAGCAGCTCCTGGAAGACCCGGCTCGGTTGATGCTGGAAGTATGAGGCGATTAATAATTATTTGACGAGCCGTCAGCGCGGCGGTGCGGCTGATTGCATTGATTTGATCAGCGACGCGCGCGATGGTCAGGAAGAATCAAATGTCGGAAAGTTCTTACGATCTTATCGTTCTTGGTGCCGGGCCTGGTGGATATGTTGCAGCCATTCGGGCTGCGCAACTGGGGATGCGCGTGGCGTGCGTGGAGAAAGGGAATCTCGGCGGGACGTGTTTGAATGTGGGGTGTATTCCGTCCAAGGCTTTGCTGGAATCATCCGAGCGTTATGTCGAAACGCGACAGGGGTTGGCGCGTCATGGGATCCGGGTGGAAGGCAAGGTCAGTCTCGATCTGGCGGCGCTGATGAAGCGCAAGGATGAGATTGTTCATTCGCTGACCAGCGGGGTTGGTTTTTTGTTTGAAAAGAACAAGGTCGATCATGTGATTGGAACGGCGCGGCTGGCGGGGGCGGGTCAGGTGCAGGTCAATGGCAATGGCGCGAAACGGACATTGCACGCCAAGCGGATCATCATCGCGACGGGTTCGGTTCCGATCGAGCTGCCGAACCTGAAGTTCGATGGCCAGCATGTTATTTCTTCGACCGAGGCGCTGGCGTTGGATGCCGTTCCGCAGAAGCTGATTTTGATCGGGGCGGGTTATATTGGCATCGAGCTGGGCAGTGTGTGGGCGCGGCTGGGGGCGCAGGTGCTGATCCTGGATGTACTGGAGCATCCGCTGCCGATGATGGATCAGGCGCTGGTTCAGCGTCTGCAGCGCAGCCTGGAAAAAGAGGGGCTGAAGTTTCGCTTTAAGACGGCGGCGGAGTCAGCCAAAATTGAAAAAAATGGCGTGAAAGTGGCATGGAAGAGTGTTGATGGCAGCCAGAGCGGGGTTGAAACCGCCGACAAAGTGGTTGTCTGCGTGGGCCGTAAACCGGTGAGTGATGGTCTGGGGCTGGCTGAAGCGGGCGTGAAGGTTGATCGGCGTGGATTTATCGAAGTCGATCATGCGACCTATCAAACCAGTGTTGCGGGGATTTACGCGATTGGGGATGTGATCGGCGGGGCGATGTTGGCGCATAAAGCTGAGGAAGAGGCTGTTGCCTGTGTTGAACAGATGGCTGGGCGGGGGGGGCATGTGAATTACGCGACGTGTCCGGCGGTGATTTATACGCACCCGGAGCTGGCGCAGGTGGGGCTGGACGAGCAGCAGGCGGCCAAACTGGGGCCGATCAAGGTGGGTAAATTTAATTTCATGGCCAATGGCCGAGCCAAGGCAATGGAGCAGACCGAGGGAATGGTGAAAATAATTGCTGATGGCAAGACGGATCGAATCCTTGGCGTGCATATTCTGCATGCGCGGGCATCGGAATTAATTCATGAAGCCGTCGTTGCCATGGAATTCCAAGCCAGCAGCGAGGATTTGGCGCGATCATTCCATGCCCATCCGACGCTGAATGAAGCGATCAAGGAAGCGGCACTGGCGGTCGAAAAGCGGTCGATCCATGCGTGATGAGTCGTTGTTGCGGCGGCAGCGGACGGTTCTGTGAATAAAAATAATCTTTCCGGCGGTGCGCGGTTGTCAGCCGGGCAGCGTTGTTTCACTTTTGGACGATTGATGCGATTGTTTCTGTTGATTTTCACGAGTGCTGTTCTGCTGGCGTGGACAACCGCCAGCGCTCAACTCCAGCCCGACCAGCTTCTGCTGATTACCAACAAGAACATGCCCGAAGGGCGCGTGCTGGCAGAACTGTACGCCAGCCAGCGCGGGGTTCCTGATGGCCGTATCGTGGAAATTCCGCTGCCCGTCACCGAGGAGGTCGATGCCCGTCAGTATGACGAGCATATCCTGCCAGCGGTGCGCGAATTTCTGGAACAAAATAAATTGCAGGATCAGGTCAAATGTCTGGTCACGTTTTATGGGATGCCGCTGCGCCTGCGCCAACGGGCATTTACGCCAGCCGAGCAGCAGGAGATTGCGGAATTAAAGCAGCAGACACAGCAAATTACCGGGCATATTCAGCAGATTGTCAGTGATCTGGAGCAAATGGCTGAGACACTTACGGCTGCGAATTCGCCGGCCACTGCGCCAGCGGCGGAGCAGGAAAGTGTTGATTCAGCGCAACCCACGAGCCAGCCCCATCAGACGATTCGGGAGCAATCCAACAACCCGGATGATCTGTCCAAACGGGCTGACCGAGCGATGCAAATGATCGAAAGCGCCATGACGAAGCTGGATCAGGCGCAGCAGCATGAAGTGCTGCAAAAGTTACTGGAGGTGATGGAACAACTGACGGGTCGGGCGGGGATTGTGGATCGGGTACGGGTCAAGGGACCGGCGGACAGTGATGAAGCGGTACGGCTGCGCACGCTGCGCGAACAGGTGGCGGGCGCTGCTGCCGGTGCCAACCAGTTGCAAGGCCAGCAGCATGATCCAGCGGCGCGCGGGCAGTTGCGCCAGATTGTGCGTGAAAATTTCGGGTTGATTGCCTATGCCAAGCTGATCAACAGTCAGTTGGAAATCCTGAATCCCAGTCAGACGACGGCTGCTCTGGACAGTGAGCTGGCGTTATTGTGGTGGGGGGACTATCCGCGTGCCCGGTGGTTGATCAATCCGTTGTACTTCCGGGCCAGAACCAGTGGCCAGATTCCTCCGGTATTGATGGTTTCGCGTTTGGACGGGCCGACACCGCAGATTGTTCGCCGGATGATTATCGATGCCGTTGAGGTTGAGAAAAAAGGGCTGACCGGCGTGATGCTGGTTGATGCCGGAGGATCATTGGTGCTGGGTTCCAAGGGCAAACAGTTGGATGAATATGGCCGGTGGGATCAGTATCTCAAGGATTTGGCGCAACTGACGCGCAGCAAGAGTCGGTTGGGGGTGGTGCTGGACGATCAGGCGCAGGTGATTCAGCCGGAAGATCGGGTTAATGATGTTGCGCTGTATTGCGGCTGGTATAGTTTGCGGCATTTCATCCCTGGCATGGCGCTGAATCGCGGCGCTATCGCGATTCATATTGCCAGTTTTGAAGCGGTGAGCGTCCGGGGCGACCATGAAAAGGGATGGGTGGCTGGCCTGCTGCTCAATGGGGCGGCGGCGACGGTCGGGCCGGTGGCGGAGCCCTATTTGTCGGCGTTTCCGCGGCCGGATGAGCTGTTTCCGTTGATTATGACAGGCAAGCTGACGCTGGCTGAGGCGTACTGGCGCACCGTGCCGACGATAAGCTGGATGATGGTTTTGTTTGGCGATCCGCTTTATCAACCCTATGCCAGAAATCCGGCCCTGCAGGTCGGCGATTTACCAGCGGGGCTGCGCCAGGTGATTGAAACAGGGACACATTAACCCGCAAGCCGGTGGTCGTTAAAAAATCAAAAATCATGCGCCTATAAGCGTTGCTGGTGCGGAGGTTGTCTATTTCAGGGGTTGATCTGTTCGGGGTGCGGCTGATTTCAAGGCCTGTAAAAGCTGTTGAATAGTTTTTTTAAGCAGCGGATGAACCAGATCGGGCGCGATCTGGGCAAGTGGTTGAAGCACAAAAAGCCGCTCGTGCATGAGCGGATGGGGCACGATCAACCCGGGGGTATTGATGATTTGATCGCCGTAGATCAGCAGGTCCAGGTCAATGGTGCGTGGCCCCCAGCGTTGGGTGCGCACCCTGCCCAGCTCCTGTTCGATTTGAAGCAGCAGCGCCAGCAGTTCGTGGGCTGGCAGCGTCGTTGCGATTTGGGCGGCCGTGTTGAGAAAAGGAGGCGAATCAGCCGGGCCTCCAACGGCGGCATTGGCGAAAAAAGGGGCTATTTTTGCCAACTTGATCCCCGATGAGGCGGTTAATTTTTCCAGGGCAGCATGCAAGTTCTGCTCGCGCGGGCCGAGATTGGCACCCAGGGCGATGTAGGCGGTGATTGGGGTCGGATTGGCGATATCAGAGGACATTTTGGCACTTTTAAGTTATTTTGACGTTGGTTGAGTCGTTGTCGGCGGCCAATCTGGGCGCCGGACAGTTGCATTTACGCCCGACTTTTCTACACTTTCGACCTGATTATGGCTAAGGCAAGAGCAATCGTAAAACGCCGCAAGGCGGTACGGAATATCCGTAAGATTACCAAGACGATGCAGATGATTGCGACGGCGAAGTTTCAGAAATCGCTGAAACGGGCTGTCGGAACCAAACCGTACACGCAGAAAGTGCGTGAGCTGGTGCGCGATCTGGCTCGGAACGTGGGTAATGTGGAACATCCGCTGCTGCGCCGACCGGATGAGACGCAGCGTAAAAACCGTGTTGTCCTGCTGGTCATTTCCAGCAATCGCGGTCTGGCGGGTGCTTATAACGGCAGCGTGCTGCGGGCGGCGAATGCGTTCATCAAGGAACAGGAAGCCGCGGGTCAGGCCGTTGAGCTGCATGTGGTGGGTAAGAAAGGGATCAATTTTTTCACCTATCAGCACCGGACGCTGGCCAGCCGTATCGATGCCCATGACGTACCGAGTTATGAGGAGGTGGATCGCCTGCTCACGCCGCTGCTCAAACGGTTTGTTGAAGGGGAGATCGACGCGGTGCATGTGGCGTTCATGAACTTTATTTCCACCAGCACGCAGCGTCCGGAAGTGTTGACACTTTTGCCGCTGGCGGGTGTGAATAGTGCGGTGGATTCGCTGGCCCAACAGGTGGCGGAGAAGGAAGCGCAGGTTAAGGCCGGTGCGTTGGATGGCAACCGCAGCGGGGCGGAAGTTCGGCCTGAGACGCATCGTTATGACACGCGCACGCAGTATGAGTTCAGCCCCGACCCCAAGGCGTTGCTGGATGAACTATTGCCATTGACGGTCAAAACGGCGTTTTTCCAGACATTTCTCGATGCCACCACCAGCGAGCATGTGGCGCGCATGGTTTCGATGAAAAGTGCGACAGACAACGCGGACAAGATGGTCAAGAGTCTGACCATGAAATACAACCGTGCCCGCCAGAGCCAGATCACCACCGAACTGGCGGAGATCATGGGTGGCGTTGAATCAATGAAGAGCTAGGCGGGAAAAAATCAGCCAGTCGGGAATGGTTTTGCGACAAATGTCGTCGGATTGAAACCATGTCCGGGGACAGGCGCATCCGCCGGATTGCGAAAGTGAGCATGGCGCGAACCTGGTCAGGTGGAACGATCAGGCCATACTGGTGAAAATGAAACCTCGCGGATGAAATCTGTCACGAAGCGCTATATCATCAACAGTCCCTATTTTTAGCGCAGACGATCGGCTGGATGGCAGCGGATCGGTTAAGGATTTAAGACCATGCCCAAGATTACCGTAGACGGCAAGCAGATCGAAGCAAAAGACAAGCAGGTTGTGCTGCAGGCAATTCTCGATGCCGGTCTTTTTCTGCCGCATTACTGCTACCATCCTGGTTTGAGTATTCCCGCGTCGTGCCGGGTCTGTCTGGTGGAAATCGAGGGCATTCCCAAGCTCGTGCCGTCATGCCAGACGCAGGTGCGCGATGGGATGGTGGTGCATACCCAGTCGCCCAAGTCGGTGGCCAACCAGAAGCAGGTTGTCGAATATCTTCTTTTGAGCCACCCGCTGGACTGCCCCGTCTGCGACAAGGCTGGCGAGTGCCTGCTGCAGGATTATTCCTTCCAGTATGGCCGCTCGGAGAGTCGCTTCGAGGAAGATAAAAATAAAAAACCGAAGAAGGATGTGGGCAAGAACATCCTGCTGTACAACGATCGCTGCATCATGTGCACGCGCTGTGTGCGTTTCACACGCGAAATCAGCGGCGAAAGCGAGTTGTATATCGACGGGCGCGGCGCCAAGGAGGAAATCGATATTTTCCCGGGCAAACCGCTGGATAACAAGCTTTCGGGCAATGTGGTGGATCTGTGTCCGGTGGGGGCGCTGCTGGACAAGGATTTCCTGTTCAAGCAGCGGGTGTGGTTCCTGCAGCGTGCTGCGTCGGTCAGCCCGGTGGATGCCGGTGGTGAAAATATCTGGTTGGAGTTCAACGAAGGTCGGGTTTATCGCATTAAACCACGCTACAACGCCGAGGTGAATACGTGGTGGATCAGCGACGATACCCGCCACAGCTATCACATCACCGATGATGCCAACCGGCTGCGCAGCGCCGTGACGGTTCAGCATGGCGCCCAAGGTGCGGTTGATTACGATGCCGCCATTGATGCAGCGCTGGCGGGGTTGAAGAAAATAGCCGCCCAGAGTGGGCAGGGATCGTTATACGCCGTGCTTTCGCCGATGATGGCGTGCGAGGAGGCGTGGTTGCTGAGTCAGGCGATTCGGGCGCTTGATCCCAAGGCGGTTCTGGTGCTCGGGCCAGTGCCGACGACCGGCGAGGATGAAGTATTTTACAACAGCCAGACCAAGCAGGAGACGTTCCGTATCAAGGCGGAAAAAGTGCCCAATGCTGCCGGCATCCGCCGGGTGATGCAGTTGTTGGGCGGCCCGACCGCCAGCTTCGAGGAGCTGACCCGTGGTGGTGGTGAAGCGGTCAAGGCGCTGCAGGGCGGCTGGATTGTTGGCGGGTATCATAGCGCGTGGCTGCCCAAAACGCTGCCAGCAGTGTTTGAAAAAGGATTTAAGGTGGTGCAGGACATTCTGCCCAGCAGTATCAGCGCCAGTGCCGATGTTCTGTTGCCAGCGGCGACCTGGGCGGAAAAGGAAGGCACTTGGGAAAACTTCAACAATCGCCTGCAGGCGTTTATGGCTGGTGTGACACCGGCGGAAGGAACGCGGCGCGAGGGGGATGTTTATCTCAAGTTGCTGGGTCGCAGCGGATTGTACAATGCTGCGGAAATCCGGTCGGAGATGGGCGGCGTGTTTGCGGATGTGACGATTCCCGATGCCCAGGCCAATGAACCGGCGTTTGAATTTTCGGAATTGTAAGTGAGATGATGCGTGCTTCAGGCGGGACGGGCTGTCGCCTGAGGATGAAATTGATTCATCAGCCCCGAGGCTCCCATGCTCGACTGGATTCAAGCCAATATTCCGCCGTGGCTGCCGTTGTTACTGGTGGTGCACCTTGTGGTGCTGGTGACGGTGGCGTACCTGATTCTGCTGGAACGAAAGTCTGCCTCCTGGATGCAGGATCGACTTGGCCCCAACCGGGTTGGCCCATATGGTTTGCTGCAGCCGCTGGCGGACGGGTTGAAGTTCTTCCTGAAGGAAGACTATCGCGCTCGCAGCGTTGATAAGGTGCTGTTTACACTGGCGCCGGTGATCATGATTGTCGTGATCATCATCTCGATTGCGGTCATTCCATGGGGCGGGATCAAGGGGACAACCCAGACCGTTGATATCACGAACTTGTGGCGCGACGGACATAGCCTGCGCGCCGCGGTGGATACCCAGGCCAAGACAATTTCTGCTGATCTGCCCCGGTTCCATGAACTGATCAGTGATGTAACGGTGCAGACGGTTCCGGCCGGCGCGGGGCTGGACAGCTACCCGGGTCAGCCGACGGTGGTGCTGGAGCTGGGTAATGATCTTGACCCGGTTCCGGCGATTGATCTGGCCAGCGGTCAACGTCTTTACGCGACGTTTACCACAGGCTGGCGGTTCCAGATTGCCAATTTGAATATCGGTGTGCTGTTTATTCTGGCGACTTTGTCGCTGGCGGTGTATGGCGTGGTGATTGGTGGTTGGGCCAGCAATAACAAGTATTCGTTCCTTGGCGGTCTGCGCGCCACAGCCAACATGATCAGCTATGAAGTTCCGATGGGTCTGGCCATCGTCACGATTGTGCTGATGTTTGGCACGCTTGATTTGAATCAGATTGTTGAAAAGCAAGCCCATTACTGGGGTGGGTGGTTGCCGGCGTGGAATGTCTTTGCCCATCCGGTGACGTTTCTATTGTTTCTGGTCTGTATTCACGCCGAAGCCAACCGCGCCCCGTTTGATACGGCTGAAGCCGAACAGGAGCTGGTCGGTGGTTATCACACGGAATATAGCTCGATGCGTTTTGCCCTGTTTTTCATGGCGGAATATGCCGGCATGGTGACAACCAGCGCATTGATGGTGGCGCTGTTTCTGGGCGGGTGGCATTTTCCGGGTCTGGGCGGGCCAGATGCGGTGAACCCAGCGGTGACGGATAGTTTGTCGCTGTGCATCCTGCGGGCGGTGGTTTATTTCGCCAAGACTATTTTTGTGCTGTTCCTGTTCATGTGGGTGCGCTGGACACTGCCGCGTTTTCGCTTCGATCAGATTCTGGCGCTGGCGTGGCGCGGATTGATCCCCATTGCCCTGGCCATTCTGCTTTCCACGGCATTGACGATCTATTTCTTCGGTTCAAGCAGTGCCCAGTTCGTCAGCCTGCGGCGGTTGGATGGCTGGATGGCGCTGGTGATGTTTGGTGTCAACGTAGTGGTGCTGGGTATTGTCATGTATGCCAGCACGCTTTTGCCGATCGGGCCAAGTATCAACCGGCGTGTCCGTATTCCGGGCAGCCGGTACAACACGGCAGCGCTGCCGAAAGCGCCGGCGGCCATGCCGGCAGCAGGATCCGCTTCATCGTGACATCGAGCAACCGTTAACAATTAACAATGTGGCTGTAACAGGCGAAATGCGTCAGTGAATCTGCCGCATGAACCATCGGGAGTATTGGAATGCGTATCGAACATTTTGCGTTGCAACTGGAAGACCCTGCTGCCGCGGCTCAGTGGTATTGCCGGTATCTGGGGTGGACCATCAAGATGGGGGGCGAAGCTCCGGCTTTTGCGCATTTTGTGGCGGATGGTTCGGGCCAGGTCATGCTGGAAATTTATAAGAATCTGAATGGATCGGCGCCGGATTACCGTGTGATGCACCCGATGCAACTGCATATCGCCATGACCGCCGATGACCTGGTAGCCGTGCGTGATCGGCTGGTGGCGGGCGGGGCGAAATTGGAGCAGGATGTCACCACCCTGGGCAATGGCGATCAGATTCTTATGGTGCGCGATCCGTGGGGGTTGCCGCTGCAGTTCGTCAAACGGCTGAAGTCGATCATCTGAGATAATTTCAGATTCGATAATTCAAATTAAAAACCTGCGCCATGAGATGGTGCGGGTTTTTTATTGGTTGGTGGATGTAACGGGCGGGCGCGAACACAATGCCAATGGCGGGTGCGCGTATTTCAGGCGGCTTGGCGCGGCGCGCCTCGGCCAGCCGAGGCGGTTAAGCGGGCGGCGTGCCAGGAGAAGCTTTCGTCATGCTCATCAATGGCTGACTCCGATGCCATCAGGCTGGCGTGTTCGTCATCAGAAGGATGTTCATGATGGGGCAGAGTCAAAGCCTGCAATTCCTCCCCGGTCAGCGCCACATAGGTTGGGGGAGGCGTGATCGACGGTTTGGGCAGAGGCAGCGTCAGGTTCTCCACTTCAGGCAGGACATCAACGAACGTGAACCCGTTCTGCTCCACGCTGGGCAGTTTGCCTTCGGCGACCATCACCTGGATTTGCTCCAGTGAGACCTTGAAGAATTCGGCGGCTACAACTGGTACTACCCAACAGGACATAAGCGTGTTTCCTTCCACGCTAGGCATCGGCCTGTTTATGGGGGTGACTTAACTTGTACAACCGATATAACCAGCAAGGTTGTGCGACATTAGGCGCGGCAAAACAGACCGGGCCGCGCCACAAAATAATCGATCGAACCAGGGTCAAATGCATCAGGGCAAAGCGCAATAGCGCAGGGTCTGGTAATAACCGTAACAGAGTTTAACGGGCGGGCATTGATTGCCATGCCGATTGCGTCAGTTGAGTGAATGAATCGATCGATTGATTCAGGCGCGGCTGAGATATCCGCCGCCATCCGTGCTGACGCGAATCACTTCGCCGATTTCGATAAATGGGGGAACGCGCGTTTTCAGACCGGTTTCCAGCGTGGCATCTTTTTGCTGGTTGGTTGCGGTGGCGCCTTTAATGCCTGGCGGGGTGTCGGTGACCTGCAAATCCACCGTCTTAGGCAGTTCATAGCTGACAATTTTGCCGTCGTGATAGAGGGCGCTGATCTGCGTGTTGGGTTTGAGATAAAGAATGTCGTCGCCGAACACTTCCCTGGCGATGGTCTCCTGATCGTAGGTCTCCAGATCCATCAGGATGTGGCCGTCATTGTCGGAATAGAGGTATTCAACGTTGCGGCGGTCAAGATTGACGACTTCAATGTCATCGGTAGCCCCGACGCGCTTATCAATGATTGTGCCCTTGCGCACGTCGCGGAGTTTGAATTGTACCTTGGCGCGGAGGTTGCCCGGGGTGTTGTGGTCGGCGTTGGTGACGACGAATAGAGTACCTTCAACTACAACCGCCGTGCCGCGGCGAATATCACTGGCTCGCATGATCGTGCCTCACAAAATATTGAAAACCATCCAACAATGCCTCAACCTGATTGTGTTGTGTCAGGGGCAGGCGGGAGCAAAGCAGGTTAGCAGAACCCTGCGATTGCGTCAAACCACAGCGGCAACAAAGCATAGTAAAAAGATATGCCCCTCTTAGCTCACGGTTAAACCGCAGGCTGATCGGATCGGGACTGTCGATGGATCACAGGCGCATCACGCGCAATAACCGGTGGAACGCAGCACCAGCTCCTGCCGGCGGGAGGCTGTTCAGCTCATCCCATCCCAGCGTTCGGGTTCTTCTTCGTAGCTGGACAGGCAGGATTTTTCAACGGGGGTTACGGCGGCGCTGTCAGGCTGAATGCGTTGTTTCACCGGCGAGCGGGAAGGCTTGGTTGATGCGGCAGATCGTGCGACGGATCGGTCAGCGCGGCGGGCAGGGGGCACGATGCTGCGCGAAGTCATGGACGAGGCTAGGGAAGATCGGGGCTGATGCATTCAAACGCTCCTGTGCTACCGTGAGCATGCAGGCGCGCGCTGCCACCGCCAAATTATTTTTTTCAAAAAGAGCGTAAAACTGGGTGTCCGTGCGTCAAAATAGGCGTTTGGCGCCAATTGCATCAGAAATAGGGGTACATGGGATACATGTATCCCGGTGCCCAGAAGGGGGCTGCGCCGTAATAGGCGTAATAGGCCTGCCAGTCCGGGTCTTCAGTGATCACCGGATCATAGGGAGGCGCACCGGCCACATGTTCGCGCGTACGGTCGATCTGCACTTTGTCCGGCGTGATCGACTGGATGACATCCACAGGGATCAGCAATCGACTTCGACCGATATGCAGGAAACCACCACTGACGACCTGAAGGAATCGTACTTTTCTTTCCTGGTCGTCGATGAGCAGCGCTTCGATTTTGCCAATATCCTTACCGTCGCGATCGACCACCCGGCGACCACGAATATCTTCATCAGGATTGGCCAGACCCAGTTGAGTCTCACTTAAGCGCAATAGATTAGCACCAGTTGGAGTTGCCATGAGTATCTCCGGTTAAGCGTCTGTGCTTGTTGGTCATGCGGGCCAATGGTCATGCGGATTTGGACGAAATCGCCGTGCTGACCGATTGGTTCGTCATTGGTTGTTCCTTCATAAGTATATACGAATGTGGGGGATAAAATGATCAAAAATATCGATTCATAACACCGCACGCTGCTGGGAACAAAGAAAAACTGGTCATTTGAGGCTCGAGCGCCTAAAATTTCAGCATGACACTTTGGGTGCAACATACGCTCGTGCTGGGGCTGGTTTTGTTCTGCGTTATTTTTGTCGCCCGGGGGTTGATGCGCACGTTTAGCGGCAAGCGCAGCCGCATGGGGAATTGCTGTGCCAAAGGGTGCAGCGACCCGACGACAGCCCATAGCGCTCCGGCTGCAGGGCAGGTGGTTTTCGTGCCCAGTTCAGCATTGCGCGTCCGCCGTTGATTGGTAGCAATTCCAAGCAGTGCAACAGACGAAAAGAGGGGCGTAAAAAAACCTTGTCGCATGACAAGGTTGAAAGTAATGCGCCATTTAGGACTTGAACCTAAAACCCGCTGATTAAGAGTCAGCTGCTCTGCCAATTGAGCTAATGGCGCGCTGGTTTAATGAGAAACAATAAGCTTAATACCCGGACGCAGGCTGTCAAGGTGTTGTACGTTGGTTTTGTTGTACGTCGGGTTCCTTGGTGTACTGCACTTGAGCGCTGGCTGGTCTCGACGCGGGGGCTTAAAAGTAGTAGCCTGCCTGCCCTATGTCTTATGGTCGAATAGATGTGCATTCCCACCTGCTGCCCGGTATTGATGATGGGAGCAAGACAATCGCTGAATCGATTCGTTGTGCCCGGGCACTGGTCGAAGCAGGTTATACGCACAGTTTTGTCACACCGCATATCTGGCCAAGCCTGCCGGATAATACGGTCGAGACGATTCCAGCCCGGGCGAAGGTGCTGCAATCAGCGCTGGATGAAGCGCAGGTGCCGTTGAAGTTGCTCGCTGGTGGTGAAAACACATTGCATGCAGGTTTGCAAACCACCGATCCCCAGCACGTAGTCACCTACGGAATGGCCCGCCGGTTTGTGTTGATTGACTTCTGGATCAGCGAAATAACGCCGATTTTTGAACCGACGATCCGCTGGCTGCAGTCGTTGGGGTTGAAAGTTGTGATTGCCCACCCTGAACGCACACCAGCCGTTCATCTAAATCCGGGATTGATGGATTATTTCGCGCAACTTGGCGCGCTGCTGCAAGGCAATTTGCAATGTCTTTCCGACGATCCAGCCAGCCCGAATCGATGTCTGGTCGAGCGTTTTTTACAGGAAGACCGGTACACGTTTCTTGGCAGCGATCTGCATAATTGGGAGACGCTGGGGCTGCGCCTTAAAGGCCTGGAGCGCGCCATCGAGCTGGTCGGCCAGGAAAAGGTGGATCAATTGACGCGGATCAACCCGCAGATGTTGCTGTGATATGTCTGGCTGCGCGTTGCGCCGAAGGAAGTATTTGGCGCGCTGTTCTGTACCGCTGGAATAGTGGATTGATTCAAGCGCGCAGTTTTTCCAAGTCTTTGAAAAAATCGGGATATGTTTTATTAACGCAGGCCGGGTCGAGAATCGTCACGCCGGCCACGCGCGTGCCAGCCAGGGCGAAACTCATCGCCATGCGATGGTCGTCATAGGTCTGGATGGCTGCCGGGCGCAATGTCGGTGGCGGAGTGATGCGCAGAACATCATCGCCTTCGATTTCCACCGTCGCCCCCAGGCGCATCAGTTCATTCTGTAAAGCCGCCAGCCGGTCTGTCTCCTTGACGCGCAGCGTATGAAGTCCGCGGATCGTCGTCGTGCCTTGGGCGAACAGTGCTGTCACCGCCAGCGTCTGGGCGGTATCCGGCATTTCATGCAGATCGACATCAATGCTGTTGAGCGTGCCCGTACCAGTAAGTGTTGTCGAGTCCTGCCCCATGCTCACCTGAGCGCCCATGTTTTGCAGAACCTGGGCAAAGTTGACATCGCCTTGAACCGAGTGACGCCCCAAACCGCGGATCGTAACTTTGGCGCCGGGATGGATTGCCGCAGCGGCCAGAAAATAACTGGCGTTGCTGGCGTCGGGTTCAATCAGATAATCCTCACCCTGATAAGGTTGGCGCGGGACGATGATGCACTGCGGCTGACCGCTGTCCGGATCGCGCTCCAGTTCGACCATATTGCCGAAATGGGTCATCAGGCGCATGGTCATCGCGACATAAGGCCAGCTCGGCAGGCCCGGTTCCAGATGAATCATCACTTCGTGGCGCGCCAGCGGTGCTGCCATCAATACCGCCGAAAGATACTGGGATGATTGCGCCGCTCCGAAGCGCAACGTGCCGCCGGGCAGACGGTCAGCATCAATACGCAGCGGCGGGAAACCAGGTTTGTCCAGATAACGTGCGCGCACGCCCAGATTGCGCAGCATATCGACCAGTTCGCCGATAGGGCGCTGGCGCATGCGCTCAATTCCATCGAGGGTGTAACTGCCGACACCCAGTGCGCACATGGCGGCGAGAAAGCGGATCGTGGTCCCGCTGTTGCCGCACTTCAGCAGGGCGAGGCTGGCAGGAATTTCTCCGCCCTGGCCGTAAACTTTGACCGTGTGTGCCGATTCATCAATCGTCAGATCAAACCCCAGCGATTGCAGATTATCCAGCATGCGCCGGGTGTCATCAGCAAACAGCACATTGCTCAACAGGCACGGTTGTTTTGACAATGCCGCCAGCACCAGCGCGCGATTGGTCAGTGATTTGGATCCCGGCGGGGACATCACCACATCAAACGGCTTGGAAAATGGCTGAATCGTCAATTGTTCCATGAAGCACGAGCATACGATATCAGGCGCAGTCCGTCTAAGCTGCGGCGTGGTCCCTGCACAGGCAATTATTTTTCAGATCGCTGGTTGGGGTTATCTGCTGGTGCGGCTGCCTATAATCCAAAGAAATGAGCCAAAACACCAACGATCCAACGAAACGCCCCCAGCGGATCATCGTTCTGGGCGGAGGTTTTGCCGGAGCCTACTGCGTTCAGGCGCTGGATCGGGCGCTGCCGCAGGCGGAAATAATACTGATCAACCGCCACAATTATTTTATTTTCTACCCGCTGCTGGTTGAAGCCGGTACGGGAACACTCAACCCTCGGACCGCGGTTGTGTCTTTACGGTCATTTTGTCGCCGGGCAACATTTTTGATGGGTGAAATTGAGGATGTCGAACCGCAGTTGAATGAAGTGCATTACCGGCCTGCCGGCGAAGGGCCGCTGCGCACGCTTGTTTATGATCAACTGGTGATTGCGCTGGGCAGCGTGACTTCCCTGCCACCCGTGCCTGGCCTGAGGGAATATGGTTATGAAATCAAAAGTTTGGCGCACGCGGTGGAATTGCGCGATCGGGCGATACGGCTGCTTGAACAAGCCGATCAGGAACCTGATGCTCAGCGGCGCAAGGAATTATTGACGATCGTTGTGGTTGGCGGAAGTTTTACGGGTGTGGAAGTGGCGGGGGAGTTCAATGCCTATTTGCGTGAGGCAGCCAAAAAATATCGGAATATCGCGCTTGAGGATGTGCGCGTTGTGCTGGTGGAACATGGCCAGCGGCTGCTGAAATCACTCGATGATTCGCTGAGCGATTGGGCTGCGGTGCATCTGCGCCGGCGCGGTGTTGAGCTGCATCTGGCGGATTCGGTTGATCGTATCGAAGCAGACTGTTGCTGGTTGAAACAGACCGGGCGCATCGCGACGTGTACGGTTATCTGGTGTGCTGGCGTGGCAGCCCCGCCGGTACTGCAAAAAGTGGAAGTGCCGCGCGATCGTCTGGGGTATATGCGTTGCCGCCCCGATGGCCGCGTGGAGGGGTATGACAATGTCTGGGGAATCGGCGATTGCGCGATCAATCCCAATGGCGAAGGTGGAACGTATCCGCCAACGGCTCAACATGCGGTGCAACTGGGTCGCCAGGTGGCTGCCAATATCGTTCGTGTTGTGCGCGGGCATGAACCAGCGCCGATCCAAATCCGCAGCAAGGGTACGCTGGCAGCCTTTGGTTATCACAGCGCTGTTGCCAAGGTGGGAAAATTAAAACTGACCGGTTTTCCCGCGTGGTTTTTGTGGCGCACTGCGTATTTGATCAAAATGCCAACCCTGCGAAAAAAACTCCGTGTCGCCTGGGACTGGACGGCTGACCTCATCTTTCCGCATGAATTTTTCGAGCTGGGCGTGCATCGTGCCAGCGGTATTGCGCCGCACGACCCGACCGCCCATCACCATGCCGGGCGATCGTCGGCGTCGCAATCGGTTCAATCGGACCACCGGCAGCAAAGTGTTGGTTCGGCCTGAAAATCAGCCTATTTTCAGAAACTATATTTAATACTTGAAATCCAAAGTTAAAAGGCTACCATCCTCGGCATCTGTGAGTGGCTGCTAAGCCCGCTTGGCGATCCGGTGGATTGGCCGAGCTAGGGAAGTCGGTGACAGAGCTGCAAAGCCCTTATTCCGACGCGGACGCGCCGCTGTAATGGACAAATTCGCTTGCCTGGTTTTACACAGTCACTGTTCCGGTTTTTGGAATGGGAAGGCTGGTCGGCAAGTGGTCCTGAGCCAGAAGACCTGCTCGCAGACTGAGGTTTGGTCATGTTGACCAGGCCTGTTTTCCGATTCGTCTTCGCGAAGTGCATTCAGCTTGATGGCTGGGGCACATGGGACGGCCGGGCGAGTAACTTCGGGCAGCGAATCGTCTGGATTCATCCCGATATCGTGAGAGTAACTCCGCCCTTGACCCACCATGCACTGAAGGCGTTTTAGTGCTTTGCGAGTCGAGGGTTTTTCGTTTTCGGTCCCGCGAGAGGGCTGAGAGGAGTTGTCACGATGTCTGGTCGTTTTCTGATCGGGGCTGCGGTTGCAGCCGTTGCATTCACCGGGGTGGCACGCGGCGAGTTCGCCAGTTCCGTCCATTCTTTTACCCAAGGCACGGTCAATTTTGCTGATGGTGTTTCAACCTACAGCACATCTGCTGCTGCGCTGGGCGAGCCTGATCGCACCATCGGTGTCGGTGTGTGGCCCGGCCCGCTGGCACCACTCAATCCCCCGTTTTTGCAATCCGAAGCGGTTGCGGTTGGTCTGGATGGATCACTCACCCTGAAGCTGGCCACCCCGATTGCGGTGGACAGCTCCACCAAGGTGGGTGTTTTCACGACGACGGGGTTGTTGGATACGGATTATCCCCACGGCGCTGTTGGTGCCACGGCAACAACATATACGCAAAGCGAATATGCCGCTGAACGAACCGCACATCTTTGGGTGGGCAGTGACCCAAATGCGATGATCGATCTGGGGCGTATTTTGTTCAATTTGCCCAGCCAGGGTTATGCCAATCAAACCGATCCATATACCGCGCCTGATGTTCCGCAGAACAGCGATTTCAACAAACCGTTCACGGGAACACTCAGCGACTTTAATGGCAAGAGCTATGCCCAGATCGTTCAATTGTTGGATGGTTCGGGCGGTGGTACATGGGTTGATGTGCCCACGAATCTGGGATTAGCCTCAATTCAGTATATCGGTTTCAGTGACCCCCAGTGGCTGGTGATTGAAAATGGCCAGCCTGCGTATTACGACACGCGCGTTTCGAGCTGGGATGATACTTTTACCAAATCAGCCGATCTGATGATCGATGCGGTCAACGTCGTGCCCGAGCCGACCGGCCTGTTGCTGCTGGCAGCCAGCGGACTACTGTTGAAGCGTCGCCGTCTTGCTTGATGGGGCGCCGAACCATCCCGACTCAGCCGGCTGGCCGTGTCGCTGGAATAACCCAGCGGCGCGGCTGGCCTGGCCGGAGGAGGTTGTTTTATGAACGATTTATCCAACCGAATTGCCGGACGGGCATTCACGAGGCGCAACGATATCTTATCCCGCCATCAATCCGGGCATGGTTTCACGCTGGTGGAATTGCTGGTCGTGATCGGGATTATTGCGCTGCTCATCGCAATTTTATTGCCCGCCCTGTCGGTTGCCCGCGAATCAGCCAGCAGTCTCAAGTGCCTGAGCAATTTGCGGCAGATGGCGGTTGCAGCCCACCTCTACGCCAACGAAAACCAGGGTTACTATCCGCCAGCCCTGATGTCCGGCAGTGATGCGAATTACACCTATGCCTATAACTGGGATTACACGATCATCACGGAGCGTGTCAGCCCGTTTAAGGCAAAATATGAACCGGGTCTGCTCTGGGCAGGGCAGGCTGATCTGCAAATTCAGCAGTGTCCATCGTTTTACGGAAAGGCGATGGCACTCAATAATCCCTACACGGGGTACAACTACAACACCAGTTACATCGGGCGCGGCTTGCTGATTGCCAGTGGGATATTTGATCCGCCGACCCGGGTGGTGAGGGTTCGTCGCCCATCCGAAACCGCGTTGTTTGGCGATGGTCAGTATAAAGACGGCGCCAACAAGTATATGCGCTCTCCCACCGCCAGCGGTTATATCAGTGATAATGGCGTTCCCCGCTTTGGCGGCACGCAGGGGTTTCGCCACCGCGGCAGGACCAATGTCGCGTTTTGCGACGGTCACGCCGAATCGCTCAGCCAGCGTTTTACAGGAACCAATGTCGCCGCCGGTACGGGTTTCATCTCAGCGGATAATTCGCTTTATGATCTGGAGTGACGCGGGCGGCTTTTGCGGGTATGGTGCTGCGTCAAACCATGAGCAATACCAGCGAAGCAAACAAGATCATCTATTCCATGATTGGTGTGTCCAAACGTTACGACAAGAAAGTCGTGCTGAAGGACATTTATCTTTCGTATTTTTACGGGGCCAAGATCGGTGTCATCGGATTGAATGGTTCGGGCAAAAGTTCGCTGCTGCGCATTCTGGCTGAGGAAGATAAGAATTATGAAGGGCAGATCAGCCGGGCGGCGGGCTTTTCCGTGGGCTATCTGGCGCAGGAGCCGCAACTTGATCCGGATAAAACGGTGCGCCAGTGTGTTGAACAAGGCGCCAGCCAGACCCTGGCATTATTGAAGGAGTTTGAGGAGATCAGTGCCAAGTTTGCTGATCCCATGGACGATGAGCAGATGAACAAGCTGCTGGAACGTCAGGGACAGGTGCAGGAGAAAATCGATCATGTCAGCGGATGGGAGATCGATCAGACCCTGGAAATGGCGATGGATGCGCTGCGCTGCCCGCCGGATGATGCGCTGGTGAAAACATTGTCCGGTGGTGAGAAGCGTCGGGTGGCGCTATGCCGGTTGCTTTTGCAAAAGCCCGATATTCTGCTGCTGGATGAACCGACGAATCATCTCGATGCGGAGAGTATTGAATGGCTGGAGCAGCATCTCAAGCGTTACGAGGGAACGATCATTGCCGTAACGCATGACCGTTATTTTCTGGACAATGTGGCTGGTTGGATTCTGGAACTGGATCGCGGCGAAGGGATTCCGTTCAAGGGTAATTACACCAGTTGGCTGGAGCAGAAGAAGAAGCGGCTGGAAGTGGAGGAAAAACAGGCCAGCGCGCGGCAAAAAGCATTGGCGCGCGAGTTGGAATGGGTGCGTAAAAGTCCATCTGCCCGTATCGCCAAAAATAAGGCGCGACTGGCACGTTACGATCAGATGCTGACTGAAGATCAGAAGGAAAAAGAGAAGGAGGTGGAGATTTTCATCCCGCCCGGCCCGCGCCTGGGCGAGCAGGTGATTCTGGCCAAGGGTGTGAATAAAGGCTTTGGGGACAAACTGCTCATGGCGGATATGAATTTTTCCCTGCCACCCAATGGCATTGTTGGCGTCATCGGGCCTAACGGTGCGGGAAAAACGACGTTGTTTCGGATGATTGTTGGTGATGATCAACCCGACAGCGGCCAGTTGGTCGTCGGTGCCAGTGTGAAACTCGCTTATGTCGAACAGACGCGCGATGCGCTGGGCACGGAGCAAAGCGTATATGACGCCATTGCCGGCGGGGCTGATACGTTCAAGGCGGGCAGTGTCACCGTAAACACCCGGGCGTATGTCACCCGCTTTGGTTTTGTCGGCACGGATCAATCGCGGGCGGTGGGGACACTTTCCGGCGGCGAGAGGAACCGGATCCATCTGGCGCGCATGCTCAAGAGCGGCGCCAATGTCATTCTGCTGGACGAACCGACCAACGATCTGGATGTCAACACCATCCGTGCCTTGGAGGAAGCCCTGGATAATTTTGCCGGCTGCGCGGTCATCATCAGCCACGACCGCTGGTTCCTCGATCGTATCGCCACGCATATTCTGGCGTTTGAGGGGGAGAGCTACGTTCACTTTTATGCTGGGAATTTCTCGCAATATGAGGAAGATCGCAAACGCCGCGCCGGTGGGGCATCCGATCAGCCGCATCGGATCAAATATCGCCGGTTGACAAAAAACTAAGCGGACAGGGTCAGCAGCAAAAGGCTCAATTAGCACTGGTCAGAGTGTCTGACGCCGTGGTTGTCGCGATGGCGCTGTGCTGGGAGGGCGTTGCGCTGGCAAAGCCGATCTTTTCCTGCACGACATACAACGGGCGTTGTTTGATTTCGTCGTAAATTCGGCCGATGTATTCGCCGAGGATGCCAATACTGATCAGTTGGATACCCCCCAGAAACAGCACGCACATGATGATTGTGGTGAATCCGCTGCCGGATTGTTTGTGAAAGAGAAAAAAAGTGGCGAAATAATACATCGCCAGCACAAACGTAATGCCGCTGACCATCAATCCCGTGTAGGTTACCCAGCGCAGCGGTTTGTAGCTGAAGCTGAACATCCCATCGATGGCGTAGCGGATCAGCCGGCGCAGCGTCTGCTTGGGTTTTCCCGCAGCCCGGGCCTGGCGATCGTAAAAAATGCTGGTGCGGGTAAAACCCAACCAGCCGCGTAATCCGGGAATATAGCGATTGCGTTCCGGCAGTTTATTGAATTCATCGACGACAGCCCGATCCATGAGGCCAAAAATACCGGCATCGGGTTGGGTGGGCATGTCGCTGAGACGGCGGAAAAGGGGATAAAACAGGCGGAACCCGAATCCGCGCATCTTGCGTTCCTGACGGCTGATGCGCTCGGCCAGAACGATATGAAACCCTTGTGTCCAGCGTTCAACAAGCTGGGGGATGATTTCCGGCGGATCCTGCAAATCGCCGTCAATCAGGATCACGCAATCGCCGCGCGAGTGATGAATACCGGCGGTAATGGCGGGCTGATGACCGAAATTGCGTGAAAGGCTGAGGATATTTAATCGTGGGTCTTGGGCAGCGTATCCCCGCAGGATTTCCAACGAGCGGTCGCGGCTGCCGTCATCGATGAAAATAATCTCCCAAGCCCGTCCGGTCGATTCCAAGGCGTCGGTCAACCGCCGGCGCAACTCCGGCAGATTTTCCTGCTCATTGAAAATCGGGACGACAACAGAAATCATGCCCGATCATTGTACCGACAGACAGATCGCATTACACAAGTTGTCGTGATCGCTTATGGGCTTTGGTCTGGCTTGGTGAGCGGGGCGCAATGTTTGCATCGGCGTTGGCCGGACTTGTTCCGGCAGCACGGTTGGAACGTTTGGATTGCCAGACCGCCCAGCCGATCAGTACCAGCGTCACAGCAATGACAATGAGGCGAATCGCATCCCATGAGACATAACGCAGCGGCCGGGCCAGTTCATAATTGGCTGCACTGGCGGCGTTATTGACGGTATCCACAACGCTCCGGTCGTAAACAATCATCAGCGGAACTGCCAGCACGGCAACCATGTTCATGACCTTCAGCAACGGGTTGACCGCAGGGCCGGCGGTATCTTTCAACGGGTCACCAACGGTGTCGCCCGTCACCGAGGCTTTATGTTTTTCCGAACCCTTGCCGGTGTTGGCGGCAGGATTGCGCGGTTCATCCTCGACCATTTTTTTTGCGTTATCCCAGGCACCGCCGGCATTGCACATGAAACTGGCTAGAAGCTGACCGGCCACGATTGAACCAGCCAGAAAACCCGCCAAGCCAATTGGCCCTAGAAAATATCCCACAAGAATTGGGGCAAAGACGGCTAATATCGCCGGGCCTAACAGTTCTTTCTGTGCGGCGGTGGTACAGATATCAACCACGCGCCCGTAGTCGGGTCGCTTCGTGCCAGCCCAGATGGCTTGATCACGGAACTGCGCCCGACATTCCTGCACGATCAGCCCGGCAGCCCGTCCCACCGCGCGGATCAACATGCCGCTGAACAGGAAGGGAATCGATCCGCCGATCAACATGCCGATGAGCAGTTTTGGCGAACTGACATTGAGCAGGCCGGCAACGCTGTTGAACACCGCCAGCGGCAGGGCCTGATCCTCACCACCCCCGCCCGAACCAATCACGGTGATGAACGAGGCGAAAAGACTGACCGCAGCGATTACCGCAGACCCAATCGCCACACCCTTGGTCACGGCCTTGGTGGTATTACCCACGGCGTCGAGGTCAGCCAGAATCTGACGGCTTTGCTTCAACTTTTTCGCGTCACCTTGGAAAATTTCATCGTCCAGGTCGTAACCCATTTCAGCAATGCCGTTGGCGTTATCAGCAATGGGGCCAAAAACATCCATTGACACGGTATTGCCGGTCAAAGTCAGCATGCCGATGCCGCACATGGCTACACCATAGGCGATGAACAGCGGGTTGATCTCGTCCATCGTGCTGGAATAGATCAGCACGGAACCAAAAATGGCAGCACACAGCACAACAGCGGTCCAGACGGCTGATTCATAGCCGACGGCAATACCTTCGATGATGGTGGTTCCGTGTCCGGTTTCGGTACTTTTGTTGATGCCGCGCGTTGGTTCGTATTCCGTACCGGTGAAATATTCCGTTACCCGGTTGAGGGCGATACACAGAAGAATGCCGATGAAGCAGGTCCATGCCGGGCGCATATCCAGGCCAATCTGCCCGAAGTTGGCCCACCACGGCAGGGCGTGAATGTTGCCCAGTACTGCCGCTGAAGTGCTGGTCTGATCAAAATGCAGGTAAAACAAGCCCAGTGTAATAAACCCGATCACGCTGATGGTCGAGCCGATGAGAAATCCCTTGTTGATCTGCCGCATGGCCTGGGCGACCGAGCCTTTGTCGCCGGCGCGAACGCTGTACGTCGAGATGATCGAACCAATGACGCCGATGGCGCGCACCAGAATCGGGAAAATCACACCTTTGTGACCGAAACTCGCCCAGCCCAGAATCATGGCTGCCACGATCGTCACTTCGTAGCTTTCAAAGATATCCGCAGCCATACCGGCGCAGTCGCCGACATTATCACCCACGTTATCTGCGATGGTGGCGGCGTTGCGCGGATCGTCTTCGGGAATGTCTTTTTCAATTTTACCGACCAGATCAGCCCCCACATCGGCGGCTTTGGTGTAGATACCGCCGCCGACGCGCATGAAAAGCGCCAGCAGCGTGCCGCCAAAACCAAATCCCAGCAGGGCTTCATAGGCGTGTTCGCCATAGATCATGAAGATGGTTGTTCCCCCCAGCAGGCCCAGTCCATCAGTCAGCATGCCGGTGATGGTTCCCGATCGATAACCAAACATGAGTGCCTTGCCAAAACCCTTTGGCGCCGCAGCCGCCACGCGCAAGTTGCCCGTGGTCGCCATGCGCATCCCCACCAGTCCGACCAGTGCGCTGAATATCGCGCCGACCAGAAACGCCCCAGCCCGGCCGAAGGCAAAGTGCAGGACGTTATTGCCACCACCCGCGTATTTACTGGCAAACAGCGCGCCCACCAGAATCAAAATCAAGATCGCGACCACTTTGAGCTGACGACGCAGATAGGCATTGGCCCCTTCGCGCACTGCGGCAGCGATCTGTTGCATTCGGGGCGTACCCTGATCGGCGCTAACCACCTGTTTCACAAGCAAACCCGCGTAGATCAGCGCCAACAGCGCAGTACCGAGGCAGGCAAACAAAAGAGTCCGCTCGGTGGTGGTAAAGACGGGATCAGACAGGAAGCTGAAATAGGTGAACCCCTTGTGTACAGGAACCGTTGAAACAGTCGCCGCGTTGGCAGCCTGCGGATCAGCCGCTGCCAGTTGCCAGGCGAATGCGCCAAGGAACAGGAACGATAGCAATCCCCAGATAGCCAGCCGTCCAAACCTGCCATAAGACGAGGATGAATTGTGAAACATAGCGTCAACCAATCTTGCTGGGTGATGCGCATGGGCAATGCACATTCACATTCACACAAGATCATCCGAATGGCGCCGGGGCATCGCAAGCGTGTAATTGCAAAGGAGATACGTCTGGTGTTGATAGATGATTTATTCACTGGCTGCGAGATAATCGCACCATTGATGGTCTTTGAAAATCACCCGCTTGCAAACGATTGTGAGTACAAACGGAAGACGCGAGCGCCCTTATGTCGCAGCGGCTTGGTCTGCTGCCAGAACAGGTCTTCATAGGTGTCGGTGCTCAAGACGATGGGGGGGGAATCAGGGCTGGCCTGCTGAATCGCCTGTGTGGTGCAGTAGACCGGCAGATCAAGAAAATAGGCGTGCTGCTGAAAACGCGGATGGTCGTCAATGATACCGACGATCCGGTGGCCACGTTTTTCCCAGAGCGATTTTTCCGCCAGCAGGCGGGTCGTATGTTTACCAGCCCCGAACAGCATGATCTGGGCAGGTTGCCCGTTGGGTTGGCGCAATGTTTCCATGATGGCTAACAGACGAGCGCCAGGACTGACAGGCTGAACCGATTGGCTGAGTGTACCGGTGAGCATGACCAGCGCCCTGAGCAGTGCTGCCTGTGAAATTGGCGGCAGTTGTCCGATACGGTCAGTCCGGTCGTGTTGATGAGCGGTTTTTTTATACTGAATGACACGGGCGTAGTAATCAGCCCGCATTTGGGCAACACCTGCGGGTGAAAAGAGCTGGCGTGCCCGCTCATGACCGCGCTGCGCCAGCGTGTCGCGGAAGGATTGGTCACGGAACAAGTGCTGCATGTGCCGGGCCAGATCGGCTGGATCGTTATCCGCCGCGATCAGACCGGCATCGCCGATAACTTCGACACTGCCCGTCCCTGCCCCCACGATTAGCGCCCGTTTCTGCGCCATCGCCTGACAGCACGCCATGGAGAAATTTTCCCATCGGCTGGGCAATACACAAAAAGCGCAATCGTTCAATTCACGGGTAATCTGGTGGTGGTTGACTTCACCCGTAAAGGTGATGCGCGCCAGCAAGGCTGGATCGATCAGTTGTTTGAGATGATGAATCATCGAGCCACCGCCGGGGGCGGTATTGGTATCAGGCCCGGCAAATCGAAATGTTGCAGTGGGATTGTCCGGCAAAAACAGGTTCAGCGCCCTGGCGATGAGGTCAACGCCCTTGAGGTATTCGATTCGACCAAAAAAAAGGATCGGCTTGGGTGCAACCACCGGTGCATCGGTGAAATGGCTGGTGGAACCGTTACCGGCAGAAATAACGACCGGATGGGGAATAATCGCCACATCATTTGCCACGGCCATGAAATCGCGCGTCTTCTCCACCACGCGCGCGGTGGGGGCGCAGCGACCATCTGCCAGCGCAATAGCTGCAAATTCGAGAGCGTGGATGAGTCGTTCATCTTCTGTGATGTTGACGTTGTTGCTTTGGTGGGCGATGGCAGAGCAGCAATGCAAATGGGTAATGACAGCGGCTGAAAAATCAGGTTGAACCATGAGGGGCAGACCAAGGGCCTCGACTTCGGGGGTTTCAACCACATCAAATGGTATCAGCGCGTGCTGGGCCAGCAGATCAGCGCATAAAAGCCATCCCGTCGCCAGCCGGTAGATGCCTTCTCCGGCGGCGCTGATGGTTGCGGCAAACTCAGCCGGCAGGGTGTTGTTGTTGACGCGCAGCGCCAGGCTGGGCGATTCATGAATGATCACATTTGCGGGCAAATCAGCACGGACATCATCGGGCAGGGCGAGGGTGAAGACGTGTACGTCGTGACCCGCGGCAGCCATCGCTTTAGCTGTTTGGCGCACAGCGGATCCAATCCCGCCCATGCGCGCACCCGGCCATTGATGGGTTAAAAAAGCGATGCGCATGAAAAAGTTATCGGACGCAACGCCTCTTGGACGATAGAGATTCAAGCCAAACAGTATCGGCTGGAGGTTCGTTTTATGTCTGAGGCGCATGGGCTTGGAAATCAGTGGGACGCGGTTGCTGAGGAGCTTACATCCATCCCGTTGATACTGGAGCGAAATCGTTACGCAACGGCGCTGAAGGTGCTGTTGGGGTTGGATGAAAATGCGCGCATTCTTGAAGTTGGTTGCGGCGCCGGTCGCATCCTGCGCACGCTGGAGGCGCTGGGGTATCGAAATGTTGTGGGTCTGGAGATCAGCCAGTCCCGACTCAATTATGTTCAACAACAGGGTCAGACCAGTGCCGGTTTGATTTGCAGCGACCATGTCCCGTTTGCTGATGCTTCGTTTGATGCCGTCGTGTCAGCCGCGGTTATCGAGCATGTGGTTGATCCCCGCGCGTGGCTGGGGGAATTGGCGCGCGTGGTGCGGCCCGGGGGGATTATTTCGATCACCAGCGACAGCTACATGTGGAAATGGCTTAAACGGCTGGGGATGTATAAAACCATTCAACCACTTGATGAAGCCATCTGGCCGGGCAAATTAAAGCGCTGGGCGCACGAATCCGGTCTGGAAGTGTCAGCCTACGGTGGTTTTACCAATGTGCCTGATCAGGAATACTATTTTCTCAAACAGCTTAAACGCTGGGCGTCGCTGCGCCGGCGCTATTATCTGTGGCGCGGCATTCGTGGCCGTCAGCATAAACCTGTCCCAGCCTATGAATATCTTCAGGAAGTACCAGGAATTACCCAGGCGCTGGAGGATCAGCCCCTGGACAGCCGTCGCCACTTCTGGTCAGCCATTTTTTCTTACGAGAACTATTTTTATTTTCGCAAACCAGCTCGCGACCAATCACTGACGACACCAACATCCGCTGCTGGCCGCGCTGCTGGCCGCGCTGCTGGCCGGAGTGAAAAGAAATATCGCGCCGCTGCCTGATCCTATCGGGCGGGTACGAAAGGAATCGTGCATGGCAGCCACCAGCCAGCCATCCATCAAAACGGGCGAGATGGCTCCGATCGACTGGGGCCAACTGCGAAGCACAACCCCCATCAGCCGGTTGTTCGGGACGGATCGCGGCACGGCGATTGACCGTTATTACATTGACCGATTTCTTGATCGCTGTCGGCAGGATATTCGTGGCCGGGTGTTGGAGATCAGCGAGCCTTGCTACACGCGCCGCTTCGGTGACGATCGTGTGACCACCTCGGATGTGTTGCACGCAACAACGGGCAATCGCAAAGCAACCCTGATCGGCGATTTGCAAACCGGCCAGGGCATACCGGTTGATACCTACGACTGCATTATTCTGACGCAGGTTCTGCCGTTTTTGTTCGATTTTCACGCTGCCGTCCGCACGGTGCATGAAGCGTTGTCCAGCGGCGGGGTGGTTCTGGCAACACTGCCCATGATCAGCCCGGTCAGCCGCTACGACATGGATCGCTGGGGCGATTACTGGCGATTTACGTCACTGGGCGCCCGCCGCTTGTTTGAGCATTATTTTCAGGGGGGATCGGTTGAAGTTGAATCATTTGGCAACGTGCTGGCTGCCACGGCATTTGTTCAAGGGCTGGCACTGGAGGAGCTGGCACCGGCGGAATTGGACGAATTTGATCCTGATTATGAGTTGATTGTCGCGGTTCGCGCCACCAGGGCTTGAGTGTTACGGATCGTCTGTTTTCTGCAGACGGCCCAGGTGACGAATCTGAGGCACGCGCGCGGCGATGAGGGTTACACTGATCAGCGTGCCAATGCCGCCAAAGACTACGGCGCCGACTGGCCCGATCAACCCCGCCATGGCGCCGGATTCCAACCCACCTAGTTCGTTGCTGGCACCGATGAAAACATCGTTTACCGCGGACACCCGCCCGCGCATGTTGTCCGGTGTCAGCACCTGGATCAGCGTGTGGCGCACGACAACGCTGATGCTGTCACAGGCTCCGATGATCACCAGCAACGCAAAGCTCAGGTAAAAATTGGTGGAAAGCCCAAAGACAACCGTCATCAACCCATAACAGGCGACAGCCAGCAGAATCGCCCGGCCGGCATGTTTCATCGGCGGCAGGTGCGCCAGAATGATTGTCATGGCCAGTGCGCCGGTGGCTTCGGCACTGCGCAACCAGCCGAAGCCAATACTCCCCACACCCAGCACATCCTTGGCAAACATCGGCAGCAGGTAGACCGTTCCGCCCAGCAGCACTGCAAACAGATCAAGCCCCATGGCAGCCAGAATAATGCGCGTCTTCCAGACAAATTTCAGTCCGGCTGACAGCGACCGATCCACCGGTTGGTTGGTTTCGATTCTTTGTCTCAGGCGGATAAATGGCATGACCAGTGCGAACGAACCAATGCC
>WBZR01000520.1_pt1 | contig 61071 bp, 75 predicted proteins | sample 5204231 | NCBI WGS metagenome assembly WBZR01 (sample SAMN12412403, study PRJNA552823) | activated sludge metagenome | isolation source: activated sludge from anammox sidestream of wastewater treatment plant... | place: USA: Virginia | collected 2017-08 | reverse complement strand
GGCATGTCAGTGGGCGGAAGCGCTGTGAAGTCGTAGCAGAACAACTTCACTAGCAACGAGTGCTGATCTAGGGTCTCGATGTAGTGTCGGATGGTTTGCAGGCTAGTGCCGTGCACGTAGAGCTCTCCATCCAAGCACCACCCTTCTGGGATCCTCCCTTGGAGCTCCTGCTGAATATGCGGCATGGTGTAGTCCTTGCCGCCTCGAGACATGAGCCGCACTGAGCCGTCGGGCAGGTTGTAGGCCATGCAGCGCACGCCGTTGTACTTCGGTTGTACGGTCACCGGCCACTTGAGCTTCTTCTGGCGCTTCTCGTCGAGCACGTAGGCGCGCATCGGCTTGATGTTGATGCCGCTCTGCGCAGCTTCTACACTCTCTACGTACTTGAGCCGGAGCTGCTTGTCGTATTTGCTCTGCGCCTCGAGAACGGCTTGCTGTTCGGGGCTGGTCTCGTTGGACCGCCCGATGTTCTTGCCGACGGCCTGGTAGTTATCGGTCTGCTCGTTGTCGGTGTTGAGCTGTCCCCAGCGCACACAAACCGCTGCGCCTTCAGTCCAGATCTGCCAATAGTTGATCGATCCGGTTGCTGTCTTTACGTATAGCACCGGCCACGTTTTCGGAAATGCCATTGTCACCTCGTAGGTGTTATGCCGCTACAGGCCGCGCGTTACCATCTCGTACAACCAATCCCAGTCTCTCCTTGGAGCCCGAAAGACGTTGGAGGGGACATTCTCGTTGTAGGTGTGTGGCCACAGAATTGCTGGGTAACCGTGTGCATTGGTCCATGCAACGACGTTCTCGACCTTGTCATCCACAAGTACGTTGCCGTCGATGATGTGCTTGCAGGCTGTGAAGATGAGTCTTCGAGAAGCCTCTTCACTGATGTGCTCTTTGAACCATTGGCGGCGGTCGTATTCCCACGTGGGGCTCTCGGTGAATGACGCTGTAGGAAAGTAGACGTCCGCCACCAGCATGATCTTCTTGACCCCGGCGATGGCACCCTCGTAAGCCTCGAGACCCAAGAGGCCTGCACCACTACGCGAGAGGACTCTGTGTACCTCTGCTTTACCGTCGACAGTTAGATTCAAGGCGTTACCAATGTCCCACTCGTCAGGATGCCACTCTTCGTCGAAGTCGGTTGGCAGTACGCGCGCTTTCTTGGCGGCACGAACGTACAGCTTGGTGAAGTTGCAGATCACGCCGTCTACGTCCAGCAAAACGAGGGGTTTCATGTGGTGCTCCAGGGAGTGGTGATGAGCGTGTAGGGTATGTACTCAACGGCTAAGCGGCTGGTCATGTCCTTGGTGCCTCGACTGTTCGCTAGGTCTTGGTGAAATGCAAAGGCTGCTACGGGTTCGCCCCGGTCTCTCGCTTGCAGCAGGTAGGAGAGCATCTGTTGGTTACGGAAGATGCCTGCTGCCTTGCCGTGTGCCTCCCAAGCTGCCGGAAACACGACCACCTGAAACCCGAGGATGTCGGCAGCTTCGCCGGCTAGGCGGTCCGCGCCTCGAGCTCCCCCGTGTACGACGGTCGTATCCTCCGGCAGGGTCAGTAGCGTAAGCAGGATCGACTCAAGGTCCTTCCACTCACGGCTGCCACAAACTAGAACCACCATCAGTTGTTCGGGCTGTGGCCCTCTGCCACCTTCTTGATGACCGTGCTGTTGACGTGCTCGATGAACGAAGAGATGACCTGACGTGCTGGCTCCTCCTTGATGTTCTGCCAGATCTCTGCGGCATCTCCAACGAAGGATCCAAGGTCTTCACCCAAGAGGTGAGATAACCGCGCGGCGAAACCGAGGGACGCTTCAGCTATTGACACTCTGATGAAGGCGGCGAGCTCTTGCATTTCCTCGTCGGTCTTCTTCGTCTCTTCTTGAGCCTTCTTCAAGCGCTCGACTAGGTCTTCTATCAGAGCGCTGTGTGCATCATCGAACGCTTTGAGGATGTGCGCGTCGAGAGGGCCACAACCCTCAAAGCCAATGAGACGCGCGCCGTTACAGTCGTCACAGTCATTCATGGGTAGTCCTTTCGGTAGAATCGTCTCTGCTGTTATTACACCCTGTGCTGTAGATTTGGAGCATGCACCAGCCTGTGTTCGAGGCTCCTCTTCCAAGCAAGACCGGTTCTGAGATCTTCAAGGCGTTGTCCAACAACCTAGGTACAGAACGCGAAGATCAGATCTACACCTTTGCCGCACTGGGGCAAATCCCGACATTCCTCCGTCAGTGGGTGGAGCTACCTGTCCAGCAGGGAGACCTCAAGGGCACCGTCTACGTACTGCCGGACTTCTTCTGCTTGGGTACAGACGAGGACTATCTGTACGTACCCATGGGTGCTTTGAATGCGGAGAGAGTAGGAGCGCTGTTCGGCGCCAGACTCCCCACAGTCAAGCTAGTCAACGACATCTACGCAGCGAGCATGAAGCTACAAGCGGAGCCATGGGGCCCGCCCTACGATGGTTCGATGTCGTGGACTTCTCGTTGGCCAAAGCAAACGGCGAAAGTCCGTAAGCAGCTGGAGGCTAGAGAGGCACCGCTGGGGACGCTGGTAGAAGGGCATCTCAAAAACGTGGTGGTCAGCAACAAGATGGTCGCGCGTAAGGGCGAGATGCTCAGCTTCTACGGGTGGTTTCGTGCTGACGGCAAACCTATCCAGGGGGACAGCTTGGCTCACGGCGCGGGCTACTGCGACTACTCTCACGGTGTTCGGTACGTGCTGGATGAGATGGTGGTGGAGGGGCAGTACCTCATGAGCTTGGATGAGGTACTGCAGCACGATGACTACTACCGTCTCATCAGCACGGAGAAATTTGGGCTACACACCACGTACCAAGCGGTACGAGAAGCCAACCAGGTCCAAGGGATCCGATACTGACAGATCCTCTGGTATTCTCTTGGCATGGCCTACCCAGACAGCTGTGAGGACAAGCGTCCTAGCGCATGGAACCTTTTCGATGCGCTCACCTTCGGTCTTCTGGCCGTGCTGGTAACTGGGCTAGCGGCGTACGTACAAGCACACGACGTAGTGGGTCCAGTGGATTCCAAACCCCTCACTTGGGTTGTCGCCGGCGCTTTCTGGGTGATCTACGGGCTGCTTTTGCGGGCACGCTACCGGTTCATCCAAAGCTACGATCTGGTTCTGTCTACCGGCACGATGGTTCAGACCAACGGCTACAAGGTTCCGCGCGCAGCCTTCGAGACAGAGCTCAGGCGTGTCTGCTCCTTGTGGACACCCCACTTCACCAGCGCACAAGAGATCTTGGAGCGTAAGAGGGTGTGGGTGCGCTTCGAGCCTGGGCTTCTAGTGGTCCCCTTCTCCAAGAACACGCCCAGGACGTTTGCTGGGCTCACCAGTATGGGTGGGGAGTCCGTGCGTGTGACGTACCGTGGTGACCCCCTCAAGCCTCTCGAGCAGACAGCGTTTGCGCATGAGCTTGGGCACGTCATCATCGGGCGGGCTACTAACGAGTGGGACAATGATGCCCACCACAAGTTCATGAGCGAACGGAAGCTCCCGTGACCCTATCAGCCCTTGTAGACGCGGGGGTCAAGGAGGCGGTAGTCCCCGCCCTCTCGACGTTGGCCCAGACGATTCTGGGCGCCATCTGCATCCTTTCCTTGGCTGTAGCTATTCTAGCCGTGTGGAAGTTGCTGAACGTTCAAGAGAAAGCGGCGGACAGGGCAGAGAAGCACAATGCTCGCGTAGAAGCCTTGGTCAGTAAGATGACCGACGCAGTCACCAAGTTCGACAAGACCCTCGACAGGCTTGTAGAATCGGAGAGGCAGAGCCAAGAGGTTCAGAAGGAACAGATGAACCTTCTACTGCAGCTCAAGAACTCATTCGAGACTACGATCCGTGACGCGCTGGTGCTCGCGGGTCGTTACTCACGCTCCTACACACCCGGTGGCATGAAGCCCCCGCAGTCTGGTGAGTGATGATCGCGTGGTTCAAGCGATTGGTGGGCGATGACCAGCGTTTGCAGAGAGCAAACCAGCAGCTCGACGAGCAGTACGAGGAGCTCGATGAGATGTCGGCCGAGCTCGACCGCCTTTGCCTAAAGCTGGATCACGTCAACGTGGTAGCTGTGGAGGGCGAAAAAGCTAGGGAGGAGATACGTCGAACAGTTAGTGGTTCGATGCGAGCGGTCAAGCTAGAAGGGTTCGACAATGAAGAAGCACCAACCAAGCCAGTCCTCCGAAAGCTCCCGTCAGGAGCGTGAGTCGAGCCCTGGGGCTGGTGCTGAGTCAGCGCTCAATTTGGGCGGTGACGTAGAGAAGGCTCTCGTGCTGGACGTCATCCAGCACATGAAGAAGCAGAACGAGCAGCAGAAAGCCAACAACAAGAGCCAGCACGAAACCAACAGTCAGCTGGTGCGCGTAAACCGCTTTCTCATCACACTGTGCATCGTTGCTCTACTTCTTGTGGCGGAGGGCGTGTTCGGGCAGATCCAGAGCTACAACGCTATCTCTGAGCTGCAACGAATCGCGCAGGACTACAGGAAGCTGCACGAGGAGTTCACGGCGCTCAAGAAGGACATGTCGGAGCGACTAGCAACGACCCCCGGGCAGGTCAGCGATCAGATCACGCGGCTCGAGCAGAAAGTCGACGACGCACCGAAGATTACGGCGGACACTAAGACAGGTGAGATCAAGCTAGAGCTTCCGGTGTCTCCTGCTTCGAGTGGAGTCAAGGTGGTCCTCCCTCGAGTCAGCCCACCGACGCCCGTTGGGTCGTCTTCTGCCAAAGCTACGATTGTACTGCCTGCTCCGAAGTAGCATAGGCCGCCAGGATCACTCCCACATCCCCGTCTGTTGGTTGTCGATCTCAATCTTTCGGGATAGCGCATACTGGGTCTCCATGGCTTGTTGGTACTTCCCATCGAAGACAGCCCGGTATGCACGCTCCTCGGCTTTGTCTCGGTCCCCTCGTTTAGCGGCTGGCCAAACCGCCATGAAAAACCACGTTGGCACCCAGTAGCCCCTAGGGGTTTCGACAACCACCCCGTACAGCTCCCCGACCTGTTGTAGAATCACCCCGACCTTCATGAGGTTGAGCTTGGCTCGAACCATCACCATTCCCTTGGACTCGAGCTCGTCGGTCTCCCTGTCTTTGAGCGTCTTGCCTATCTTGTTCATGAGCGTGCGGACCTGTTGTCGTAGCTTGTCCTCTTCTGGTCTTTCAGCGCTGATGGCTTCCATCAGCCCTGTTGTTCCAGCCACCCTCTGAAAATTGACCTACCGGGTCGGCATAAGACCGTCGATGTCTAACGGCTCCATGAAGTCTGTGACCCGCCCGAACAGCACCGCCAGGAGGAAGGCCCACCGGGAGAAGATGCTGGACCGCGGTTGGTACCCGCTTGGGTTTTCGGACAAGGAGTGGCGAGATGCTGTGAAGCAACACGTCAAGGTGCTTGTCGGGCCACAGTTGTCTACGCTCACAGAAGAGGACTGCCTGTGGGCACCCGTATGGGTGACCATCTTGTTCTACAAGTCAGCGCCCAGGCACTTGCCTAAGTTCTTGCTGGCGCTGGATCTTCTCAAGGATAATGAGAAGAGACGAAGAACCATGCTAGTGTCCTTCGCTATTCAGGTACAAGGCGGACAACCGTTGTTTCCACATGAGTTCTTCAGAGCAATACGAGGTGCACTAGGCGGGACGTCATGATCAACCCTTTGAAGACGCCCAGAACGTCTCAGACCTGGGGGCTCTTCGGAGCTCGAGCGTCGTCTGGAGTTTGAGCTGGACGGGAGGTTGCGCAGCCTCTAGCTCCTTTGCGCTGGTCGGCCTTCGGGCCCATCAAGGCCATGCGCCTGAATGACCTCGGTCGTTCCAAGCCAGTGTTCTGGGCGTCTTCGAAGGGTTGATTGAGGAGTGGCATGAAAGACAAGACCGAGAGGGTGGTAATCACTGCTGCGTTGGTGCTGGCGGTTGTCGGCATTGTTGCCTTTCCATTCTTACGCAAGAAGCCGACGGTACCCGAGCCAGCTCCTGCGCCATCCGTGTCTGCATCGGCCGCTGTGCGGGATGTAGGTGACGCAGAGCCTCCGATCTCAAAAGAGCCAGAACGCTCGAATGGTAAGGATGGTGTGCTGATGGCGGCACCTGAGCCGGAGTACACGAACGGCGGATACTGCCTGCGCTTTGCCGTTTCCCCCGATGGTGGCTGGTCTCTTCCTTACCCGGGGCATCTAACTATTCGGGGCGCTGGTGAAACGCAGGATGAAGTCGACTGTGGCTTCTTCCCTCGGGTTCACGCAAGTGGGTGGCGTACTGCTTTCTGTTTGAACAACGGCAAGCGCGAAGCTCGACGGCTCTACCTGCGCGTGCTCGAGGGTAAGCTGGCAGTACAGATCGATCACAAGAAGATGGAGCGCACAGTACGTGTGCTAACGGGTTTCTACCCGGGAAAGTGTCAATGAGCGGCATTCGAAACCTCACGGCGGTCACACAGTTCAAGATCTTCGTTCCCACCATCACCAAGGAAGAAGCGGTCGAGAACACCCCGTGGGTGATGCGGTTAGACCTACCACCCAACTCAGCGTTCTTGGAGGTTGCTGTGATAGAGGAGCCGGCCAACTTGACTGGTCCTCTGTTTGGTGCTCCGCCCAAGAAAACAGTCGGGTACGCGTTTCAGGTCCCAGTTACTGAATCACCATTGCGCTTTCCGATGTTCATCACCTCGGTGTTCGCTGGGATGGATGTGCCTTGGCAGCGAGATGGAGTAGTCGAGGACGGTGACTTGGTGTGCCGTTACTTAGGCATCAGCAGTCACTTTGGGATACCGCTGATACACACGGGTCTCTGCGTGGAGGCCACAGGGGCGACAGCACGTATGGATGCTGCTGATCGCCTTGAAGAAGAGCTGCGCAGCACGTACCTGATCGTTCGTCCGCGAGAGTACGACCTCGACAAACGCCTGATAGCTCTCGTAGCAGCTAACAAGCGAGACAACGAGGAAAAGGAAAGCAGTGAGAAGGCAAACACCTGACGACGGTTTTCACAAGGGAAACGTCCGTTGTATCAAGCAGACGGACAAGGCTCTGTTGTGCAAACCACTGGATCAGCTTCCGGGTGACGACGAGCCTTTCTGGGTTCCGCAGTCACAGATTCATGACGACAGCGAAGTGTACGGGCAGGGGGATGAAGGAGAGCTCGTGGTGACGACTTGGTACGCAACGAAGGAGGGGTGGGTCTGATGGGGATTCTTTCAGGGCTCGAGATTGCTCGAGAAGTGCAATCAGGGGCGATACAGATCGAGCCTTTCAGCGAGCGTCAGGTCAATCCTGCCAGCTACGATCTGCGCCTTGCCGACCAAGTGGTGATCTACCGAAATGCTGGGATGCACCCCCAAGAACAGATGATGTGCATGTCCCTTCCGGGGGCTACTCCTGTTGGCGTGACCATCGACTCCAAGAAGAAGCTCGAGGTCCTGGCGACGAGCGTAGATGAGGAGGGGTTACTGCTGAAGCCCGGGCTTCTCTACTTGATGTGCACCGTAGAGCGCGTGCACACTAAAAAGTACGTCCCTGTTCTGGATGGGAAGAGCTCCATCGGTCGTCTCGGCATCTTCACCCACGCGACCGCTGGCTATGGGGACCCAGGCTTCGACGGGCAGTACACCCTCGAGGTCACTGTGGTTCATCCGGTGCGCATCTACCCAAACATGCGCTTTGCACAGATCCGCTTCCACCAACTTGTGGGAGACGTCTTGGACTACCAGAAGACGGGCCATTACACGAACAGAGCCTCGAGGGGCCCTGTCCCATCATTGTGCTGGCGGCAGTTCGTGGAGGATTCCGATGTCACAGAATGACGACGACGAGACAACGCTGAAGATCGACGAGTACAGGTCAGCCTTGTGCGCTGCTGTGCTCTGCGCCAAAACGATCAAGCAGTACAACGTGCCACAGCTGCTGCGCGACATAGAGAGGGCCGACGCGTTTGGGCCGTTGTTCCAACCTACCTTGTGGAAGGACAGAAGCAAGGCGATGCTGGAGGACAAGGCGCTTTTGGAGGCGGCTCTGCCGTTGTGGCGGATGGCAGAAAAACTCGAAGCGCTACAAGCAGCGAAGGAGTTGAGCAGTGACGGAAAAGCCTGACGTCAACCAAGACCAGGGGTGGTACTACCTGCGCGGGGTTATCTCTCGGTGTCACGAGACAGCTAAGCGGAAAGGCTGGTGGGAGAAGTACAAATATCTATCGAGAACCTCTTCCGATTTTCAAGAGCTACTCCCTGACATCATCGGGTCAAAGCTTTGCTTAGCGCATTCAGAGCTCAGCGAAGCTCTGGAAGAAGTGCGCAATGGTAGGGGCCCCAAAGAGGTGTACTTCTCTCACACTCTTATGGACGAGGGTGGCGTACGGTACACGAGCGAAGAGAAGACTATGAAGGTCGAGAGACCAGACGGTAGCGTGGCGTACTTGAAGCCAGAAGGCTTCGGAGTAGAACTGGCTGACGCGGTGATTCGCATCTTCGACCTAGCTGGCTGGCTTGGTATTGACCTAGCCGAGTTGATCCGACTCAAGATGGAGTTCAATGAGACGCGCTCGCACAAGCACGGCGGAAAGGCGATCTGAAGTGGCATCTGAACCGCAGGAACTTCCGTACGTCACCATGCTCACAGACGATGAGGTGGCGCAGGCGATTTGCAACTACACGGCACGTCGCTACTTGGGGGTGGACCCAGACACCAACCCAGTCAAGTTCAAGGTCTCGTACAGAAACGTGAAACAGCCCGATGGCTCGCAGAGACTGTTCGCGTCCATTGTCGTAACTGACATTGGTGCTACAGGACAGCTCGCAGAGGAGCGCAAATGAGAGACATGCTGTTTCCGATCGTGTGGATCGTCATAGTAGGCGCGGCCTTGGCCCTCGTCTATGGACGGGTACGAGCTGCTCGGAAGCAGTGGATGGAAGAGGAAGAGAAGCGCCGGCTTGCGATAGAGGAAGGGATCAAAACCAAGATCCTCCTCCCCAACGGCAAACCAGCCTGCATTGTCTGTCAAAAGATGCCTGCTACGGAGACGTGGCCGGTGGTGCAGCACTCCTGGCTGGATCGCGTAACAGTGCTCAAGAACCTTTACGCGCTAACGCCGCGGTATGCCATCAAGGACGGCGCTGGAGAGGATTACATGTTCCTGCTCTGTCGCCACGACAAGCGCATGAGCGTTCAGAAGTGGAACGAGTTCTTGGCGGCGAAGAGGACGCAGGTACAGGCGGTGTTCAGCCAGATCGAGGGAGAGATCGCTCACATGGAGGGTGGGGGCATGCTGGCTTTCTTGCAGAGCCAGCACAACCGTTCCATGGAGCGCTTGAATGAAGCGCTAGGAGGTCCTCCCAGGCCTCTGCTGCGATCCGTGAACGACGAGCACGACGCCCCTATCTCGCTGCCCCCGATGACTACCGAGAAGGACGAGAGGACCAACTAGATGTGGCGGTCGGTCCTATTCATCAAGACCGCCATTCAGCTCTCCAACCCCTACATGCCGAACTCTACTGCGGTAGCGTACGCGGAGATCCTGCAGGCAGAGGCCCACAAGCGTAGCTTCGACCCCATTGTAGTCGTTGCGATTGTGGAAAATGAGAGCCACTGGCGGTCTGGGTTGGTCAGCGGTCTCAACAAGCAATGTGTGGGGCTCGGGCAGCACTGTCTTCATGTGTATGCGTACTGCCGAGACACTGAGTACAAGGGGGCTGAGTGTCAGGCTAAGAAGGCACATCTGCTCAATGGTGGAAACAACCTGATCGCTACGGCGCAAGCCATCACGACTTGGCGGAGGTACTGCCGTAAGCTCACAGGTCGCCCCGTGCTGCTGCACAACTGGCTATTTGGCTATCAAGGCTACGGCATGAACGACCAGCGGCTGCGGTGCGGGATGATGAAGACCCGTCGCGGCTGGGTTGACGTACCGAAACCTCTGTTGGTGCGTCGCGTGACAAAACGGTACGTGGCTCTTGTTCGCGGCACCGAGCGGGCTCTTCAGAAGCGCAGAGCTTGAACCGCGCCTTCCAAAACCACAAAGAGTAGGGGTAGGATTCTGTTGCCTGGTGCCCGAGGGCTTAATGGTTTCGACCTGCCAGGCATTTCTTTGGCCTTCTAGCGGTGTAGGGTATTCCCCCCTCCCCTCCCGCTAGAAGGCCTTTTTCTAGCTCGTAGTTCAGCGTGGGCAGTGTGCGTGCGCGGGCATTGCCGTTCTGCAGCTGCTGGCACTACATACTCGAGCTCGACGAACCACCGGTCTTGGTGGCTGGGGCGCACTCAAGCGTATGCGCCGGTGCAGCGTCTCCTGCAGCTCACGACGATCTGCCTCTTGTTGTAGAAGCTCATCGAGAATCTTCAGTAGTTTCTTACGGTCGAAAGACTCAGCGATGAGCGGGGACAGGTCCTTTCCTGTGCGACGCTTAACCGTGCGTATAGCCTCACTCAGGTCTTGTGCCGTTTCTGGTTGTGAGCGGTAGCTAGTGTAGTCGTTGGCGTAAATGCGTACCGTTGCAGCCGGCGTTGCATAGTACGAGGTAGTCGTGTCGCCGTAGTGAACGTAACTGATGTTGTACATGGCGGTCGGTGTGTTGCTCGCGTACATCACAGGTCCAACAGCTGGGCTACCTCGAAGTGCATGCCATCAGGGCGAGAGAAGTGACCGCCCCAGTACAGGCCAAAATTGTTGGCGATGGACACGAGCTCGCGGACTGAGCCCTTCTTGTGCCGAAGCGCTGGTACCACGCCCAGACCGTTCCACGCTACGTTGATATCGAAGGCTGTGCCGTAGGCATGGTTCGACAGCACTGTCCTCGAGCCGCGTACGAACCTTGGGGCCCAAGAGCCACCCCAGTTGATGATCAGAGTGGCTAGCCCCTCATTGTCTACGGCTTGGAAGAACTGTTCGATCTGAGCTGCGCACTTAGTGTGGAATGGCGCCTTCCACACGATGGGCTTGAACGCATCGGGAAGGTTCAACTGAACGATGTTCCTCGTTGCCCAGTCATCTAGCAGGGTAATGGCTTCTGGATTTCCTGGAAATGGGGCAGGTTTGTACTTCAGTGAGCCAAACAGCTGGTCGCGCTCTGAAGAGCTCAGAGGACCGAAGCTGGGCTTGGGCGGCCAATTTGGGCCGTCCTCGTCTGTGGACTCATCGGTGAATCCTGGGTTGAATCCCTTTCGCTGAGCTGCGCCATAGGAGGCGATATCAACCTCACCGTCAGCTTGAAGACCAAGGCTGTTCTGCCAACTCTTCGTGCTCTCTTTGGTCTCATCGTCGAAGACACCGTCTGCTTCCACCCAGTAGAAGCCCTGACCCCGCAGGAAGAGCTCCCATGCCAGCACGTCGTTTCCCGTCATCCCAAGGCGCAATACTCGAGGCATGAAAAAGACTGTACACCAACTATGAGCTAGGAAAAGAGCCCCGGTAGGGGAGCTCAGTTCCTGCGCTCGTCTCGCCAGGGGAAGCGGAAGCGCTACGGCGATACACAGACTGCGGTCGCCGTAATGTTGATGAGCCCACCGGAGGTCACGCGGGCTCGGCAGTACCAGCCTGTACCATTGTATGGGCTTGCCCAGTTCTGCCCTGTGGGTGGTGTTGGCGCCGACGAGATGAGGGTGGCCCCGCTGTCTGGGTAGACGTTGCAGCCGCCGCTGACTACGAAGTCACCCGCACTACAGAACGCACTTGTGGTCCCCACGCTCGAGGTCGACGTTGTGAGGTAGATGACGTACAGCTTGCTCTTGTCGATCACCCCGTCCTTGCCCGGGGTGCCCGGAGTGCCTGGGTCACCCTTCACCCCAGAGCTTCCCTGAGGCCCGGCCGGGCCGGCGGCACCGGAAGGGCCTGCGCTTCCAGGAGCGCCGTCCTTGCCAGGCAATCCTGGCGCCCCGTCCTTTCCTGCAGGGCCCACAGCCCCGGCTGGCCCTGGCAACCCGTCCTTCCCAGGGGGGCCTGGCTCACCGACGCATGTGCACGTGCCTCCGCCCTCGCCGCCGGTAGCCAGGGCGCCTGTCCCTCCTCCACCGCCTGCCTGCGGGGAGGTGGACGGAAGGCTCTCCTCGGCGCTGCAGCCGAGGGCGAACAGAAGCAGAACTAGGTACTTCTTCACTTCTCGTCTCCTTTCACAGTAATGGGTTTTGGCCAGAATGGAGGCCAGCTCTCCAGGGTCATCTTGAGCCTGGCGTACATGACCTGGATCGACTGCTCTGGGACGCCGTGCACGTTGCGCTGGGCGGCGACCTTGGGGTCGCAGTCGATGTGGACCACGACAGGCCGGGCACCCAGGGCTCGGCATGCCTGGATGTACGGACTGATCTCCACCAGTGTGGTGTTGGTGTTGTCCACCACCACGTCATCCGTTGTCCCTTCTTGCAGATGCTGGATGAATTGTTCGAAGCAGGCGGCATGAGCATGCACTAGCTCTTGTGGTTCGAACAGGTAGCCCAGATAGACCGTGTCCATCCAGACGTCCGCTGAAACAATGGGGCTCTCTCTGGCTGCTGCCCAACGGGTCTTACCAGAACCAGGGATGCCCATCAGAATGTACGCAGTCTTCACAGTATTCATGTTTCCTCCTTCTATACTGTTATTCCAGATCGTGTAGGCTACTTGTATGGCGACCAAGGAAGCCAAAGCTGAAGAGGCTAACAAGCAAGCTGCGCACCTGAAGCAGCGCCAAGTCCTGAACCACGCGTTTGGTGCGCTAGAGGGACAGAAGAGCATTCAGAGCTTCAATGCCTACACATTCGAAGAAGCCCTGAACGATCAGATTGAGCTCATTGAGGGGGAGAGCAGCCGACTTCGGCCTAACCAGCTGGATAGGGTGAAGCGCGTACAAGAAGAGATCGCCACCGCCGTGCAGGAACTCAAGAAGGTCCCTCCGGAAGAGTTCTTGCAACCGGACGAGGATCATGACGTGAACACCAACCCCAAACAGAAGGAGACGGCGTGAACATTCGATGGGGCAGCTACAAGGGGTTTGAAGGACCGTGGTATCCGGGCAACCAAAGCTTCTCGTTGCCTGACAGCCCAACATTCGCGGAAGAGGTACTAGCGGTCATCACCGCTACGGAAGGGGGCCACTGGGATGCCATCAACCGGTACGACAGTTGTATTGATACACAAGGGCTCATACAGTGGTGCAACCGAGCCCCTCAGCGCAGCGTAGATGGTTTGTACGAAGCGCTGCACGCGCACGATCCAGACTTGCTCAGCCCTGTGAAGCAGTTCTTTGCTGATCGGCAGTTCTCGTTCAACAAGGGCTGTTGGTACCAGGGGGCTGCACAGATCGACACACCTAGCGAGCAGCACCGGCTCTACTTTTTGAACGCTAGCGGTATGAGCGGTTCATGGGACGACTCGTCCAAGGACTACGCCAAGCGGGCCTTGGAGGCGGCCGTTGCTGTGTGGCAGAGCTCAGAAGCGCGCCGCATCCAAGCTGAGTGGACCATCAAGCGGCTCAACTGGTTCTTGGTCTCAGACGAGGTCAAGCAGGCATTCAAGGAGGCTCCTGACAACTCCTTCGGGCGAGCGTTCAAGGCCATGTATTGGAGCTTCGCTGCCAACAACCCCATGAAGGCGGCAGCGGCTTTCATGAGGTTCCAGGAAGAAGAGGGGCACTTAGTTCAGCCTTGGACAAGTGCCTGGTTGGTGGAGTCGTCGTACTACCTGACCTTCGACCCTGGGATTACTATCTACCCACATCGCTACAACAAGATCCGCCCGGTGCTGGAGCGGCTCTATGGGGTGGACCTGCCTGACTACGCGGATACTCTGAAGAAGCAGTTTGGGCAGGTGTCTTCCAAAGTCTTCTTGGACCCAGCGGAACTACAACGAGCTCTACTGGCACTTGGATATGACCTGGGCCCTCGTGGAGCAGACGGTGTAGCAGGCAACAAAACCAAGGAAGCTTTGCGGGCCTTCGAGCGAGACATGGGAGTTGATCACCCCGACGGCGAGGTCGACGTCGACACTTCCAGGCTATTGGAAACGGCATTGGAACGGCGGGGTATTCAAGAGCTCACATGATAGACTCTGGGGCGTGGCGATCGACTTTCAGACCGTACTCCCGCAGGAGTCTATACAGCTCACCCGCATCAAGGTGACCAAGCTGGCGGGTCTGCTGGCGTTGGATGTGCAAGGCAATGATTTCAGCGCCGTAGACGAGGTGCACATCAACGAGATCCCCTCGCCGGATGTCATGGTGGTCAGCCGCACCAGGCTTTTGGCACAACTACCAGAAAGCCTTCAGCGCTATCCTGACGTTCAGAGTGTGGTCGTCCTCTCCAACACGCTCACGTTGAACCAACGCAGCCTGTTGAGGTTCAGGATCGGTGATACACCTGGTCGCGTCAGTGGCATCCTTCGATTGCTTCAGACCTTCGTCAAGATCCTATTCAGCACTCCTGGCACCGATATCTTCAGCCCCAACACCGGTGGAGGTGCGCTGCAGAACACGGGAGCTACCTTCGGTGCTGATGAGGGCCAAGGAATCAAAGCGGACTTCACCATCGCCGTGGATCGAACTGCCCGCCACATCATTTCTACGCAAAGCCGAAACGGTAGTATTCCACGTGATGAACGTTTGTTGAGAGCTAGTGTGCTGGGCGCTACGTTCAGTCGAGCTACCGGCTCGTTGTTCATTCAGGTAGAGATCGTCGCGCAGGACGGCGCGTCTGCTCGAGCGAACTTGGAGATCTAATGGCGATTCGTGACCTCGAGGCCTTTGTACGTCAGCGCGCTGCGGACTTCGATCCGAGCATGGATACCTCGCAGGGGTCTCCCTTCGACGCCAAGGTTGTACAGCCGCTTGTTAGGCGTACAGGCATCGACCCCTTCACCGTAGACCTGCTGACTTTCGCGCAGGCGCGGCTCAAGCAGTTGTACCCCAAACTTGCTACGGATGATGGGGACAACATCACAGACCTGTTAGTCAAGCCCGTCACCCTATTGTGGGACCCTGTAGTGCGCGAGATTGTGCGGGTACGACGCGGGCTGTCCTTCGCAGACCCAACCACTTTGACAGCCGAAGAAGCGGACTCTTTGGGAGGGAACTTCTTCATCCCACGTAGACGCGGGGACTTGTCGAAGGGTCCGGCACGTATCTACTTCGCAACGCCGCAGAACATCACGGTCACCCAGAACAACTTTGTGACGAGTCGTGGCGGCCTCGTGTTCTTCCCCACGGAGGTGCAGTCCATACGCTCGCAGGAGATGCTGCTCAACATCGATGAGGACGGGCTCTACTACTTCGACATCAACGTTGTAGCGGCTGCTACAGGTGATGCGTACAACGTAGGCCCAAACGAGTTGGTAGCGATTGCCAACCTGCCAGCGGCCGTGCGGGTCGCCAACCTTCGTAGGTACCGTTTCGGCGCAGACGAAGAGACCCCCACGCAATACGCAAACCGACTTCAGACTTCTCTGGGCGAGAAGTCGATGGACACTCTTCGGGGCATCGCAGCCAAGATCCTGGAGGCGTTTCCTGAGGTCCAGCGCCTCAATGTGGTGGGCGCTGGTGACCCGGAGATGCAGCGAGACATCATAAAGGGCGGAGGTCTGGGTGCCCCTGTAGCTGCAGGCCTCATCGGCGCGGTTGTCTCGGACACAGAAGGGAAGCTCAAGAGTCGTAGGTTCTACACCACTGAGGTGAACTTTCAGACGTTGGTTGGGCTCAGCGAGACAGGGTTGGTTCTGACAATCATCAACCCTTACCCTTCCTCAGGCTCGAACGACCCCTTCGGCACGTCGGACCTCGTCTTGGACCTTCCGGTTCTTCGAGTGTTCGACGCAAACACCCTAGACCTCGAGGACCAGATCTTGCTGTTGGGTGCCTCGAACCTGCCTTGGACCCTGCGTAGGAAAGAGCTGACTCTGAGTAAGATCCCCGGAGGGATCCTCTTCCCAGACAGCGCGAACGGAACGGTCACGATCGAAGATGACGAGGTGCACGTTGGGGGTTCGCACGACATTCATGTGCGAGCCACGGACTTCGATGACGCATCCTTCACTATCCAGAACGTGACGGATGATGAGCCACTGCTGAACGGCATCGATGCGGAGGTTACGGCTCTCACGCAAATCACCCTCGGAGACCTGACCCTCGACGTCAACTATGTGACGGACGATGACACCTACAACTCCCTCAGCGAGGCAGGCACAAGGGGGTACAGCCTTCAGGTTCAGGATGGTCCAAACGCCGGCACCTACCGTGTCGTATCCGTTTCACAGCTGACGTTGGGAAGTCCTGTCGTCACGATCGCTGAGAGTATGACGTTGGTAGAGGCTACCTCTCGTAGGTGGCGTCTCTTTGATGACATCAACGTTGACCTTGTGGACCCCAAAGAGACCAGAATCTCGGACAGTGATCTGGTCACTACACAAGGCTCAGACATTGTGTCGACACTGGGCGGCACCAACTTCGACCAGTACGGTGTATCCAAGGGAGACACCCTGAGGATCCTCGAGGGGGTGGAGGCGGGTGACTACGAGATCATCGACGACCCGCTATCGCCTTCTTTCAACACGCTGCAGATCGACCGACCGTTTCCACGGACGCTGGGAGCAACGCGCTACACGATCTTCCGTCCGAACGGAGAGAGCATAGAGCGCCCTCTGGTTCGCATCCGGTCTGTTGAGCTTTTGGACTCGAGCTCGCAACCACAGGGCAGCTTTGTGCCCTATGCTAAACCCGTCGATATCCAGAGTCGGGCATTTCAGAACCCAGCGCGCGGGGTCAAGCATGACTTCAAGGACGCGACAGTGGGCCTCGTCACGGTGGAAACCGTGGGAGGGTTCTTCACAAGCATCGGCGCTGCGCAAACACTCACTATCACGGTGCTCAAGGCAACCCCTGCCTCTTCCACCATCGTTCTTCCCGGTCCAGCTCCTTCCATATCCTCTGTAGCTAGCACGCTCAACGCGGCGATCCTAGCGCTGACTGGATCACCGAGCGCGGTGTATCAGGTCACACCAACTAGGCTGGGCATCAGGCCGGTGGACAGCGGTGTAGTTGCCATCACCGGAGGAACTGGACGGACAGGACTGTTCGGTGACAACGAATTCAGAACAACAGCTGACGTACGCGTAAGCAGCGTTACGTTGGATGGGGGTTGGTCGGTACTAGACCCCGAAATCGATGAGGTGACAGGCCTAGACGTGGTGCAGATCGTCGATGGTGTGAATGCTGGTTTCTACCCAGGACCATTCCTGTTGGACCCAGACGCGTCTGGGACTTACCCCAGCACAACTCCCTCTACGGCGCTGGTGCTCGCTGACAGTCTTCAGGATCTGTTGTTCGGCAGGAAGACAGACTTTCTGGCGCCTGAGGTAACACGGCGCGTGAAGGTAGGTGCGAGGTCTCTTGGGTCTGTGCGCGTCTACTTCTTGGAGCCCACTAGCGTGGAGGTGGACGGTGACACCGTGTTCGAGTTGGATACAGGTGATACCGGCGTAGCCAAGTTCTTCCCAGACCCTACGCTGTACCATCAGCAGATCCCGCCGCTGCCAGACGGTACCGTCCCAACCGATGGGTCTTCTCCAGACGGTGGCACAACGTTCACGTCTGCTTCGCAGGACTTCATCCTCAGCGGTATCAAACCTGGTGACCAGCTGGTGATCGAGAACTTCCCGCTCACTGGAACAGTGGCTTTGGCCAACCCCGTGGTTGGGTTGGTGGGTCAGACGTTCATCTTCTCGGTGGACGGTGGGCCCGACCTGGAGCTCATCTTCATACGGGACGACATCTCCCTGAACCCAACGGAGGTGAGCAGAGAAGGGGTGGTCAACCAGATCAACGCAATGGCTGGCGTAGTGATCGCAGAGCTCGATGGGTCGAACCGCGTTCGCTTCGCTACGGACCTCCCTTTGGTGATCCGCAGAACAGGAACGGCTCTTCCGACTATTCTGGGAAACGTACTGGGCTACTCTCCTGCCACGGCCTTCTCCGCCATGGACTTCTCGAACGCGTCTCCGCACGCGGGGGAGTACGACATCTCAGCAGTACCTACGGCTACTACGCTGACGGTGTCTCCGGCCTTTCCCACACCTGCTGCCTACACTTCTCCCATCACCGAGCAAACCTTTCGGGTACAGCGCAAGGGGGTGCAGCGTATTTCAACAACCCAGATGGCGGAGAACACGGCGGAGGCAGGGCTCTACTACTTCGACGTCGAGTTGGTGTCTGAGGGTGCTGGGGACTTCTGGAACATTGCGGCCGGAGAGCAGTTGACCGCCGCTGGGTACAGAAGCGATGGCTACTACTTGGTGACGAGCGATGCCAACCTGACCTTCAGCGATGTAGAGCCCGTCAAGATGGTCATCAGCCGTACCATCCTCGAGCAAGGTGTGGACGACGACCCACAGAACGCCACGCAGGTTACAGGGCAGAACCTGCTGGTTCGCTACGACAGAGCTACAACTGTGACGAACGTTCAAGACTTCGCACAGAGCGACTTCGAGCGAGCGGTCGCTGCTAACCCACTGGCACGACACCTTGTTCCACACTTTGTTCGATTCGACGTCGAGTACTTTGGTGGGTCAGCAGAGAGCGTAGTAGTCCCGGATGTAGAGGAGCTGATTCGAGGCCTCTACCCTGTTGACTCGCTGGATGCGAGCGCTGTGCAGAAGGCGATTACAGATCGGGGAGCCACCAAGGTCACGAATCCCCTGACGCTACTAGCGATTGTGCATTACACCGACCGCACCATCTACGCGCAGAGGTCCCAGAACAGCTTGTCTACAGGGCGGCTCTCAGCCTTCGTCCCAGACCTACTCAACATCACACGCAAGGTGAGCTGATGCTACTTGCGCGAAAGACCTGGTGGGTTCAGCTGCTCAGGCAGATCAAAGGCCTCTCCAACCTCTACAACCATGCGCGTCTGTGGGTTGAACAGCATCTTGCACTCAGTGCACCTCAACAGAGCGTTCGGGAGGACGTCATCTGTCCATGTCGTTCCTTGCCCTGCGGGTCCTCCAAGGAATTCCTTGGTGAGGTTGCGGCAACCACAAGAGGGGCAGACGAACTGTCTGTAGAACGCTTCTTGCGCTCGAGCAGAAGGGGTCAGAACGTCTGCGTAGCCCTCTATGGCTTTGCGGACGAGCTCGGGCCTAATCTCTCGGATCACGCCCGAGTCCATCAGCTCCTGTAGGGTAGGTCGTTTTTCTTGCGCCACGAGGATGAAGACTAGCTATGGCAACCGCACTCATCAAGTTTGCTCAAGGTGGGCCCTACGGAACGGCAGGTGTGGCGCAGCAAGGAGTCACGGGCAGCGCTGTATCTGTAGCCAATGACAACAACACCGGCGTCGAAGAGTGGGTGATCATCCTGCTAGATGCGCCTCCAAACAGCGTGGCCTACCCACCAGCAGCAAACCCTCAGGTATTGGCGCAGGCGGTGAGTAATACCCCCTTGACCAGCTTCACACCTGACGTACCAGGCACCTACCGTGTGTTGCTGGACGTACTGCAGGCTGGGGTCAGGAATAGGGATATCAGGTGCTTTGGTGTGCCGGATGGTGAAGGGTTCATTCTTCCTCCGTACCAGAAGAACCCCGACCCCCTCCCATTGACTCCGCCTGTAGTCGTTCCTTCTCACTTGAACCCGGCGGCTAAGCCCGACGAGCAGAACTACAGTAGCCAGAAGAGAGGGTGGGCTGGCAGCGGCGCGGATGGGCAGCTGGACCAGCTTCTGAAGTCTCGACGGGATCTGCGGTCTGTAACCGTGAGCGCCTCTCCCTACGTAGCGACGGCCAACACCCCTGGCGTCATCCTGGCAGAGATGGTGACGATTGGTGGCACGCTGACGGTGAGCCTGCCGTCTACCGCTCGCGTGGGACAGCAGTTCTTCGTGCAAGACGTAGAAGGCGCCGAAGAGCTCATACAGTTCTCGCTGCCAGGAGGGCATACCTTCGTCAACATTGCAGGCACCCCGAGCATCTTTGGCCTGTCCGCACGCTTCCAGCGAACCGGGGCTGTGTTCTTGGGTGGCACAGACTGGATGTGGCTGGGCACCAACATCGACCCAACCGAGGTGATACTTCTCTCTAGTGTCGCCTCGACGATCAATACGGGGTTCGACCGTATTTCCACCAGGCCATTCAACGGCTCGAACCTTAGCGGTCTGGACGTTACCTTCGAGGCAGTGCTCGAGGTGACGAACATCGCGGCTACGGCTGAGCTCAGGTTGTTCAACGTAACAGATGCGGCGGTAGTAGCGAGCTCTCTGCTGACGCTCAACTCATTGACTCCCACGCTTCTGTCAGCAACGTTGGCTGTTGGGACAGACTTGCCAGCGGGGCTTCGGCAGTACGAGCTGCAGATGCGGCAGACTGGGGGCGGCGGCTCAGACGCTGCGGTATGCTCGTACTGTAGACTCGCGCTGGCGTCTACGTTGTACTGAGCGGAGCTGAGATGTCCGGAAGCTACGGTGGAGGAGCCTGGGGCGGGTTGTGGGGCGGTGGTCCGCCCCCCGTTGGCGCTGGAGGGGCTCTACCGACCAGCGACCCGTGGGATGTGTTCGATGTCTGTAACGACATAGACATCGAGAACCTGGCGTCATTCACCGGAGTCAATCTGTACGGTGCTGGTGGCAGCTTCTCGTCTGGTCCTGGCTTCTTTGGGATCTGCAGTGGCTTTAGCGGTGCACCGACCACACCGACCGCTCACATCCAATTCGACGTCAACGTCAACGAGAGCTTCACGCTCGAGTGGCGTGTCACTTTCAGCGCGCTGCCAGACGACTTTCTGGACTTGCCCGACGAGCACATGTTCTTGGGTGCTCAGAGCTTGGCAAGCAGCACGGCTGGCCTGTTCATCTCTGATGACGGGTTACTGTATACAGGTGCCGTCTCCTTCAGCGGTACCAACCTAGTCGTAGCCTCTCCAACAATTCCCATCCCAGGCACCGCAGGCATTTGTCCTATTGGTGTGGAGATGGTGATCCGCATCGTCGCTAACTCGGCAGACGGTACGACGCTCATTTTCGTAACGCAGGCCTCCCTGCTGCCTTCCACGGGGCATCAGCTCGTAGCCATCCTGCCTCTACTGGACTTCTCTAGCGCAGCACCACCTCCAGCGCAGGATGAGGTGATCATCAGTGCTCGAAGCGATGGAGGAACCGGGTCCTGCGCAACCTTCGACTGCATAAAGTTCTCCTCTCAGGCGCTGGTATCAAACGCGGCCCCCATAGCCGATGCTGGTAACGACCAGGCCGTGCGTATGTGCTCCATCGTTCGCCTCGATGGGTCTAGGAGCTACGACCCCGAGGGGGAGCCTCTCACGTACGAGTGGCGGCTCATAGACGCCCCGCCTTCTAGCGTTTTCCTGTTCGAGGGAGGAGACGGTTCTACTTCCCCCGAAGCCCCACCAACAGGGTTCACCGATACGCTCACCTCCTCCGAAGCTGAGACAGAGCACGGCGTCAATCCTTTCGTTCCTGGCGATGTGTTGGTTGTTCGTGGCGTTGCCTACACAATCGCCTCGATCCTGGTCGGCCCTTTCAGAATCGTTGTGGTGGATGACCAGATCCCAGACGACGTCTCGAGCGAGCCGTTCAAGATTCTGCGGCAGGCAGGGATTAGCGGGGCCACAACCGTATCGCCCTCGTTTTATCCGGACGTACCTGGTTTCTACATCTTCGACCTGTTGGTGAATGACGGCGTCAATGACTCGAGCCCGACTGGGTTGGGCAGGGACACTGTTCTCATCAATGTGCTGGAGTCTCCACTTCCTCGCGGGTGCAATCCAGACGCAAGCTTTCTGTTCGACTATCTACTCAGCTTCTGGAAACTGATAGAGGACAACGACGTCGTCGCGGAGTTTTGGACAGCGCTGGCACAGGTAGCTGCCACGGAGCTCTACACGCTGTGGCAGATCGAGTACTCGAAGAGCCTTCGAGACATTCAGCGCACGTTCATACGCAGGTGGATTCACTACGATCTTCTGTTAGCAGAGCCTCTCCCTGACATCACAACGCTCAAAACAGTTTGGGCAGGTGTTCTATCTGACCCGTTGTTGTCTACGGGCGTACCTGGTGTCGCCGGCACGCAGCTAGTGGTGACGACGGTCGATGTCACCACACCCGTGACAGTACCCTTCTCTAACCCAGGTACTGTTTCGATTGCGGAGCTACGTGGGACGATCGAGAACAAGCTCAGAGACCTGGTGGATGATGGCTTTCGGGTAGAGGCGATCGAGAACAGGAACACAGGAGACTTTGTCCTACGAATCCGCCTCGAGAAACCATTCACGTTCACAGAGGCGTCAGACCTACCCATCTTCGCTTCATACCCGCAGAGCAACGATAGCCCACAAGGCCTAGGTGCAAAGACTGGTGACACAACATTCGACACCGGTTTTCCTTTGGATGGACTCGGCATCAAGGAAGACGACATTCTCGTCTTGGATAGGGTTGGCTACCGCGTAGCGCAGCTGGTGGACAACCCTGCAGATGACTTCCCCTACGAACGCGTCATCCTAAAGGAGACTATTGAAGGGTCGCCTGCTAGCTGGGTGCTGCCAGGCTGGGTGCAGTCGGAGTTACTGAACTTCTACGGCGGGCTTGTTGACTACGGCGACGTAGTCGAGTTCGAGGCACTAGAGGATGACCCCGCAACGCCCTCCATAGAGCAGATCTCCTCCTTTCTGGAGACGTCTGCCTTCAGCGCTGCGGCAGGAAAACCTAACAGGCTGGCGATCAATACCAGGGTATTGGCGGAGCAGGTGCACCAGAGCACCACATCCGTTCGCCTGTCTCGTGTAGTACGCCGTCACTACGTACCCGTCGACGAGCTGATTGTCTCAGTTCCTACCCTGACACAGCACATCGTCATAGAGGATGATCAGCAGACTCTTCGTGAGAATGCTGACTTCTTCGTTGACACCTTCAGGGGGCAGGCTGCCCTTAGGTTTCAGTCTGGTACCCCTTCAGACTTGGGCGACGTCTGGGAAGGACAACGTCCCCCAGATCGTCTGTGGGCTGAGTATACGTACCTGAACAACAACCAGCTGGTGGAAGCGAACTTTGGCATTCCGGTCGGCTTCCTCCTCGAGGACCTGGCTGAGCTACCCGAGACCGTTGACTACTTGTCAGCTGTGCGCGGGCTTTGGTACGCGTATTACAACGGGCCGACTGTTAGGAACGTGCGTATCGGGGCGCAGATCCTGCTGGGCCTACCGTTCGCTGAAGAAGACGGCACCATCGAGGAGATCCGAGACGACTTCATTCTGAAGCGTGGGCGCGTTCTCATCAGGGACCGTAAGGATGCTTCGATTGTTCGGTCTTATGACTACCCGAACTCGCTGGAGCTCGAGGTAAACCCTGAGACCAACGAGAAGTACAAAGTTGGCGACACGGTGACACAGTTCGCGCCCCTAGTAGAGGGTGTGGAGGTCATCGATTACGTCAACACGCCTCGGTGGTTCGAGGGGTTGCTCAACCAAGGGATCTTCCACGAGGTACAGAAGTACCACTCCTTCTTGGTACGGGTCAGCAGCGCTGCGTTCAATCTCAGCGCCCTGGGTCTGACACAGGGGTTCGTCAAGCAGATCAAGCCGGTCTACAAGAATCCGCTGTTCTTCATTGAGTTCAGGGTGTCTGACGATGGAGACGAGATTGATGTCACAGACACACTGCAGTTCAACCTGACTCTCAGCCTGTACGAAAACACATGTGCTGAATTTGGGTGGGCCAACATGGTGGACCACCCCGACCCCTCGGGCGATGACCCGGGCTTTCCAACAGGCATGAAGTCGGGGCTCTGGAAGAATGCGGTAGACACGGATGATGACGCTGTTGCTCCAACACCCCCAACGCCTGACGCACCGATCAAGTGGGGCGTCGATAAGATGCACCTGTGTCCCGCCACGGACTTGTTGGTGCGTTGCTGTGAAGAGCACTTCGACGCTACAGCCGACATAGCCTTTGTGAGTGCAACAGAGGCTGATTTCACCAAGACCTCTGGTGCATGGACAGACGTAGGTATAGAGCTTGGCGACATCGTGGAGGTAACCACAGGTTCGAACGCTGGGTTCACCTTCACCGTCACAAGCGTTACAGGGTTCCCTACGGTGTTTCGAGGAACCATCATTAGCGGTGGTCCGCCGGTTACTGAGGTAGCCCAGAACGTCATTCTCACGCCTGAGGTAGACGCTTGCTTCCAGGTAGACCACGGAGTCCAGGAGCGCTTCAACTACCAGCTTCTGTCTCCTGCCTCTATCCCCGTAGCTGGCGCCACCATCACACCTGTTGGATCCAACGTTTCGACGCTAACAGGCTCCCTGACCGGTATTCGCATAGTCATACAGGGAGAGCAGGGCGACACGCAGGGTGCCAGCATCACAGCAGTAGATGTGGCTACGGCCGACTTTGCTAAGACCAGCGGTGGTTGGCCGGACGTTGACCTCCAGCTAGGCGACGTGGTGGAGGTGACAACAGGGCTGAACGCTGGACACCGCTACGAGGTGGTCAGCACTACGGGATACCCCGGTACGTTCAGAGGTCTTCAGGTAAGTGGTGACCACGCGCCCATGACAGAGGCGGGGCAGAATCTATTCAGCCTAGTGCCTCGCTACGAGGTAGCAGTGTTGGTCAACGCTGTAGAGATAACGGCCGTGTCTGACACTTTCGTGGCCAACAAGGAACTGGTAGCTGCGCTAGCCGTAGCGGTGACACCAGGTGATGTAGTGACCGTCCTGTTGCGTCCGGATGCCGGTACAGTCGCTAGAACACCAGCCTGGGATTCCATCGACGTCAGCATCATGAACGAGGATGGGACGATCTGGCAGGTGGACACGCCTATCGTCGCTGGTATCTACTGCGCGGACTCAGCTGTGTACCCATGAACCACAACGTTGTCATACGTCACTACAAGAAGCGAAAGCTCGTGGAGGAGCGGACGCTACACAACTTGTGGACCTCCGTTGGGGCGGAGTACTTGGCAGAGCTTGTGGGCCTTAACTCCTTTGGGCCAGACACCCCAGAGCGATCCGATCGGCTCAAGTACATTCAGCTGGGTATGGGTAGTACTTTTGGTGGCGTGTACGGGGACCCGCAGGTTTCCGCTACCTATCCCGCAGGCAGCGACCCCAACGCCACCGCAGGCAACGAGTACGACAAAACCAACCACACGCAGCCGCCCATTACTACGTTGGAGCTCCCCGTCAAGAAGTCGGGCAGCACAACAGCCTACCCAGGCAATCCAGCCGACGTGTGGCTGTTTGGTCCCTCCGATGGTTTGATTGTCACGCATCAGGATAGGATCTCCACTAGTGTGCACGTGATGATCGACACCTCAGGAGGGGACATCACAGGCGTATGGGCGCCTAGTGAGCTCGTGCCGATCTCTGAGGCTGGTCTTCTTCTGTCGTCTGCTGACATCAATGAGCCGTACAACCCAGTAGTGGCGTACGCCTCGTTTGGTAGCATCACACTGGACGACGACACTCAGTTGGAGTTCATTTGGACGGTGAGGTTCCTGGTATGAGGCTCTACGAAGATATCGAGGTCAAGTACAACCTGGACATCGCTGCTCGAGAGCGGGGCAAGTTGGTGGATCGGCGGCAGACCCACAACATCTTCGTAGACCTAGGTCGCGAGTGGTTGAGTCAGCTGATCGCTTACATGTCCTTTGGGCCCGACACCCCCGAGACGGACTATCGGGTCAAGTACATGGGTTTTGGTATCGGGGGTACCCGTCAGATTGCACCGGCTGCGGCCAACGCTGCTCCAATCTCTCCTCCGTACGTAGGCAACAATCTTCAGACAGACACGGACCGCACCGTTGTGCAGATCGAGAGACCGGTGCGGATCTCAGGGTCTAGCTCTACCTACCCGGGCCTTGCAGGGGACAAGTGGTTAGGGTTGATACAAGCGCCTGCAGCACACCCCACGGCTACACGAACGGAGTTCCGACGTGTTTTTACTGCGACGGAGATCAGCTATGTGCCCTTCATAGCGGTTCCACTCAGTGAGATCGGCCTGTTCACGTCTGCTGCCAACGACGAGAACTACAAGAACTACTTGATTGCATACGACACCTTCGACACCTTGACCAAGACGACAGCCATCGAGATCGAGGTTGTCTGGACTTTCATCTTTGGGTGATGACCCCGCTATACTGACAGCGTAGGAGAACAGAATGTCGCTTCACCGCTACGTGGACCCGTCGTACTACTTGGGTGTAGGCGGGGCTTTTCCTGGTACTGTGTTCGGTACTGCCTACGACCGAATCAACGTTACGAGCGGAGGCACAGGCGGTGGTGGCAGCGCCAATGCGGATGGCGCGAAAGGAGCGGGCCCAAACGCAGGTACGTACTTCATGGCGTTTGGTGAAGATGCAACCAGCCAGTTCTTCAACCGTGGGCATCGGGCGCTAGCACAGAACACCGACTTCCTGGATGACGTAGTTCATCGAGACTTGGTGCGTGTGGTGGCCGCTTCTTTCACGTCGGTGGGAGACGTCAGCGCACCCCTCAACGGGTCTTCAGACCCGGTCTTCGTAGGGAACGGAGGTGCGGCAGCTGAGAGGATCTTCATCCTAGTCGAGACCAACACAAACGAGCCTGTCTACGACCCAACCACCGGCAACCGTATCTACGTGTCGAGTATCTCGGGTGCAACGATCGGCACAGGCTTCTCCACTGCAAACCCCATCACGCTGAACTTCAGCGGTACGGTGCCAACAGGCGTGGCGTATACCGTCTACCACGGTCGACGGCAGAACCTTGCTACGCACGACAACGACTTGGTGACCAAGCAGGGCCTACCCGCCATCCCAGTCACGACGAACTACATGCAGGCTGTGCTGCGTGGTGGTCTCGATGCGCGTTACCGCAACGCTCGTACTTCTGCCCCGGCGGAGCTCGATACGGCCGGTGCTGGAGCCATCATCACGCGAGACGGCCCTGCACCTACTGTTGATGTAGCAGACACCACCAACTTGTTCTACGACCCGATCGGCGCGTGCTGGAAGGTCAAGAGCAGTGGCGCCAGCGGTGGTGGCGGCTTCTTGAGTGGTGAGTCGAGTGGCGTTGCGTTTGTTCACTACGTAAGTGACCGCGGCTCTGACGACCCCAATGAACAAGGCCCCGCGAACAGCTCTGGGTGCTTCGCGTCTGTGTGGCCCCACGACTACTCAGCAGCACTGGCTGGGACACCTAGGACACAGATTCGTGCCGGGTATGCCACGGGCACCACGCTGAACCCTGCGGGTGTTGGTGGGGATGTCGTGCAGGCTGGCACCGGCGACTTCTTCTACAACGGGTCTACTCTGTCAGCCGTCAACTGCGGCTACGACATGCTGGAGATCACCCGCGCTAGCGGCGATGTAGAAGTCTACGTCATCACACGCCTCGACGTAGGCGACCAACGTCGCTGCTACGTACGGGACTTGTCAGGGGCTACGCCTACGTTCCCGATGAATGAGGCTGTAACGCTTCGCTGGGTTACCACCAAGTTCTGGCAAGGACCGTCAACAGGATTCAAGTACGAGCTACTGAACGGCCCATCTTCCGACGTGGTCTACCTAGGGCCGTTTCAGCACTTCATCACTCCAGCCAACGGGCACTCTCCGGCGCTTACTGAGCCTTACCCCCTGTTTGGTGCCAGGACACAGGATGAGTCCGCTGCAGCGCTGGGGTGGGCTGGGTACGTCAGCGACGCCTCTTCCGGTTACGCGGGAGTCCTACTAGGTCTTGCCAGCGTAGGAACTTTCGGGCTTCTCCTTGGCAACGGAGGCATCAAGACCGGCGGCCGTAGCGAGCTAGGCCCGTACAAGCGCCGGTCTAGCACGCTGTCAGTCTCTGCTACGGGGTCTCAGCAGTGGGATATCGTGAGAGACGGCCGTTTGATCATCGATGTGACCGTCGACGCCCTTACGCTCACTCTTACGCTTCCTGGGACCTACTCTCCCAACGAGGGAGACAACGTAGAGGTCATCGTGAATCTCGGCGCGGGAGTAAGCACATTCACCCTTCTGTGGCCCTCGGGGGCTGGTGTGGAGTTCTTCTTCAGCTCAGCTGGCGACAAGACCCCGACGCAGGGAGTAAGCAGCAGGACCGTCTACACTGGGAGCTACACGCAGCTCGGCACCGATGGCTTCTTGATGACCAAGACGTCCTTCCCCAGCGGTGGCGTACAGGGCCCGTGATAGGAGAGACTGATGCCTTCATTCGACAACCTGGCAGTACTAGGCACACTTACTGCCGATACGATGCAGCCAACCAACATCGCTGCGGACGGTACAAACGGCTATAAGTACGCCACCAACAGCCCTTGGCGGTACGCCAGGGTTCACCAGTCCGAATGCCTATCCACCGGAGTGAACGGCGCCACTGTTAGCTCCACGCAAGCGATCTTGTTGGGGCTGAATGGTTTCCCTGCCCACGTAGCCACCGCAGGGGCGACAGAGTACGGTCTGTTCATCGCGTCTTTCAGGGTTCCAGTCGGTGCCTTCCTCTCCACGGTCTTCTTTCAGGTGCAGTCAGAGGCGTCGGCTACAGAGTCCGGGCGGTTGGACTGTTACTTCTACCGTATGAGTGCTGCCGGTAACACACAGATCAACGCTGTGGCGTACGCGCACAACGGCGCTGTAGCCACCTGGTACGGCGTCGGCCTTTCCTTCACCGATGCACGAACCAGGGTAGACCCTGCCGCCGCCGGAGACCTGGAGAACTACATCGTACGTTTGGAGATTCAGCACGATACGGTTTTGGGAGGCAGCCAGACTCACAAGTTCTTTGGGTTTGCGCTGAAGTATCGGATCCCTGCTACCGCGCAGCTCGAGGAGAAGTCGTAATGGAAGAGATCACCTCACAAGTGCTTCGCCCTGGTACTTTCGCGATTGCCGTAGCGGTCGTGATCGCCACCTTTTTCATCAGGCGCATCGTAGAGATTCTTCTTCCGAGACTGAAGCACAAGGACGACGTTTCCTACGAGACCAAGGCGCAGATGTGGTGGAACAGCGTCATCCTGTACGCCATCCCTGTCTTGCTGGGCTGTGCGGCTGCGGCCGTCAAGTCCGAGTGGTTGTTCGGAGATATCGACAAGGTGGGGGCCAAGGTCATGTTCGGAGGCGGCGTGGGGTGGTTCTCAAGCTTCCTGTACAAGATCTTCCGCAAGGTCATCCTGCAGAAAACCGGCGTGGACATTCAGCCAAGCGATACAGCTGAGCCCGACAAGCCAGACACCAAGCCAGAGGGATGATGCTTCTCTGGTTGAAAGCTGCTTGGGGGTGGCTGAAGAGGAACTGGAAGTGGTTACTGTTCCCTGTGGGGTTTCTTCTGTTCTTGATCGGGCGCTTCAGCAAGAAGACGCGCACTCTTGAGGTGGTGTCTTCTGACCTCCACGAGCACGATAAGACCAAAGACAAGATCGACGAGCAGCTCGAGAAGGACGTCAAGAAGGTAGAGACCGAGAAGGCTGAGAAGATCCAAGAGATCGAGCGGGAACACTCAGAGGCTATCAAGAAGCTGACCGACGAGCAGAAGAAGGAAGCGGATGGACTTCGGCAGGACCCCGATGCACTGGCTCGCTACTTGATTGGCGTCGGCAAGGACATTCGAGATGGCCGGTGAGTACAACCGCGTTCTTCTGGAGACGATGAAGGAGTTTCCCTCCTTCGAGATTGTCCCAAAGGCAGAGAGCCGCTTCATGCGCTTTCTGGCTTGGCTGCTGTTCTTCAATCGGGCGTTCATGAAGAGCTTCCACACGACCGTGGGGAACTACCTGTACGTCGCGGAGTCTTGGGGCAGCCTGAGCGATGAGGGGAAGGCTGCCCTGCTGCGCCACGAACGTGTACATCTAAGACAACAGAGGCGGTACGGCATGTTCGTGTACGCGGTCATGTACACTTTGCTGCTTCCTGCTGTGTTCACCTTCCGAGCTCGTCTCGAGCGGGAGGCCTACGAGGAGTCCCTGCGCGCCAAGATGGAGTACTGGGGGCCTTCTTCCTTCACGGCACCTGCCCGAGACGCGATGATCCGCCACTTCACTACGGGTGAGTACTTCTGGATGTACCCCTTCAAGAAGCGCGTGGAAGCCTGGTACGACAGCACGGTCAAAAAGCTGGGAGTTCAGTAGAACGGTCCCGTTTTAGCGCTGTCTTTGGTAGGCTGTACGCATGACTTGGGCGGCAGACCTGATCAAGCAAGCCAAGACCGAGGGAGGCTTCTACAAGGGTCAGCCTGCTAGCCCGGACACCGTCAAGTGGAAGCAGGACTTCCAGGGCCTGACCATCCACCTCGACCGCCCGAAGGGCTTCATCATGTTCGGGACGGATGCCGACGGGAACAAGTGGCGCCGAACGTACAAGTACGACTACGGGTTCATCCCGAAGACTCTGGGTGGGGACAATGATGGGCTAGACGTGTTCATCGGCCCGAACAAGAAAGCTCCGAACGCCTTCTGGGCAGTTCAGAAGAAACCTGATGGTAGCTTCGACGAGTACAAGATCTTTTTGGGCTTCGACAACCGCGATGAGGCCATCGCTGCCTACAGGGCTCACATCCCAAAGAAGTTCTTTGGGCGGATGATGAGCATGACCGTCGAGATGATGAAGGCGATGCTCGGAGAGGCGGAACCGGTGGAGTCTGTTAGGCCACTTGCCAACGGTAACGGGCAGGTCAAGAAGGCGGCGTGGAACGGTTTTGTGCTCAGCATGGTAGAGCAGATGAGGAGGGTCTGATGTTCGCCCGCGTACTGGTGGGGGCTCTGTTGGTCACTACGTTTGCGCAAGGGCAAGAAGTCGTCACCATCCCTACAGGCCCAGACAAGATTCAGCCGCTACAGCTCAAGGAACCCGCACCGTACCCCGGCATGTTGTACGACTACGACACGGCGCTTCGATGGGGTAACTGGCTCAAGCAGTATCAACTGCGCCTCAAGCTCGATGTGCAAGCGGAACAGCAGAAGTGCCAAGTGCGCGTAGAGGCTGCAGACAAAGTACTGGACCTGCACAAGCAGGCGCACAAGGCGTCGGAGGAAGACCTACGAAAGCGCGTTCTGAAGCTCGAGGAGCGGAACATCAAGCTGTCTGATGAGCTGAGGGATCGACCCTGGTACGAGACGCGAACCTTTGGAATCGTAGTAGGTGTAGTCGGATCCGCTACGCTCTTCGGGCTCAGCGTCTACGCGCTGGACCGGACACGATGACATGGCAGTCATTACGGTCGGACGATACCTCGACCAGACGACCGACTCGGTCAAGGTTGAGCAGGGCGACCCAGGCCCCAGTGCTTGGTTGGTGCGCGACCTCAACAAGCTCGTCCCGGTAGAGTACGACTACATCTCGCTCACCTACGTTGGTGCCACGGACAATGTAGCAACGGTCACATACAAAACTGGTGGCTCTGGCGGGGCAACCGTAGCGGTCTTGACCCTCACGTACGACGGTAGCAGCCGCATCACCTCTGTAACGAGGGCCTGATGAGGTTCGCGTTCAACCCCCTCACAGGTGAGTTTGACCTGGTTACGAGACCGGGCGAGAAGCAACGACGAGGTATTGAGCTCATCGGTACGATCGATGGAGTGAACACTACGTTTACGACGCCAGAGTACTTCTTGCACGAAGCGGCAGGCGAAACTATCGCCGTTTACTACAACGGTCAGCGTATGTATGTCGGCGCTGCTAACGACTATCTGCCGAGTGAGTCTGGGGGTCCAGGCACTGGTTATGATACGATTACTCTGACCGTTGCTCCTCGTGTGGGGGACCGCGTAACTGCTGACTACAAGAGGTTGTACTGATGAGCCGTACGTTCATTCGCCCCAGCACGCAGATCAAGACCATCGACACGTTCAACGACACGGTTGCCGCGGGAGTGGCACTCGAGACTGCGACCTGGACTCTCGAAGAGTTCATGCAGGGCGTGATCTCGCAGCTCAAGCGGACCCTGACCGGAACGGCTGGAGACTGGTACGAGGACCTGTTCACGCCGTCTTCGCTGGAGACCGGGACGCAGCGTGGTGTCAACGACCTGAACAACAGCCTGCATCTCATCGAGAAGAAGCGGGTCATGCGCGCCGTGTCCAGCATCGTGGACATCACGGTCACGGCCGCGCAGAACTGGGAGATTCTGGGCTCCGGTGAGCTACCGTCCAACACGACCGCGGCGGTCGGGGCCGTCACGACCTTGGGCACGGTGGTCGCGGCTCACGGCGGCACGTTCGGGACCCACTCGCTCACCGAGGTCGCGGGCGCTACGGCCCTGAACCCCAAGAACATGGTCGAGGTGTTCGATGCCTCGACCCGCGATCCGCTCCAGGACGCCAGCGGGAATCGGATCTGGGGCTTGCTCCAGACCGAGAACGCGGCCGACGGCCACACCATCACGACGACCACGCCGAACCGCGCGCAGATCAGCTTCGTGGTCATCAACGGGACGGGTGACGATCTGATCGCCTGCCCGGTCGGCGACATCGCCGGCAAGACCATCAACGTGGCGTGGCCGGAGCGTGTCCGTCTCGAAGATCTGACCGAGCAGGACTTCCTGCGTGGTGCCATCGCGGACGTGCCGACCGGCGCGACCGTGACCCGTCAGGTCGGCTACGACAACCAGGGTGCCACGGCCGTCAACGTCACGACCAACTCGACCCTCGACCTCGAAGGTCCGGGGCTTACGTGGTCGATCCGTGACGACCTGGAAGCCGTGCTGTTCCAGGTCATCGAAGGCAGCGCCGGCGGGACCAGCGAGGTCAAGCTCGGAGCCGACGTCGATACGTTCAACGTGGATGCGGTCGTCAACGACTTCGCGAACGGCATCCGCGCGAACACGGGTGGAACTCGTCCGATCCGCATCGGTTCGACCGACGGTGTGATCGAGACGACGGCCGGTGACCTTGGCCTGACGGCCGCCGGTGAGTTCGCGTTCGTGGATGGAAACAAGGGCGCGTCCACGTTCTCGGGCCAGCTCAAGCTCAGTGAGACGGCTGCCGAGTGGTCGGCCTACGAGACGGCGTTCGGTGAAGTCTCGCTCATGAACGCGATCACCCAGGCCGCCAACGCCGACAACCGGCGCCGCGCCACCGCGACGGTCAGCTCGGCCATTTCGGCCAACACGCTGATCGAGGGTCCGAGCGGACCAGGCTCTCCGAACATCTCGGCGGACCTGTTGGACTACCGCAACAACAACTTCGTGAGCGACGTGGAAATCTTCATCAACGGGCAGCTCATGCTCAACGGTGCGGATGCCTCGACCAACAACGACGTGTACCCGTCGGCTGTCAGCGCCGAGCAGCAGTACGGTTGCTTCTACGCGGAGTTCAACTTGTCGGCAGCGCCCGGCAACCCCGACGTCATCCAGATGTTCATCACGGGTCCGGTGTGATCACATGACCATCGAGAAGGCGGAACTCAAGCAGCTCGTCTTTCAGGACCTTGGCGGTAAGGTCGGCGAACGTGTTGTCGGACTGAAGGCCGAACTGCTCAAGGCCGAGGGGGCCGCTCGAGCCGCCGAAGACGTGGCCGTCAACTACCCGGGGTTCATCGGGACCCGGCTCAAGAAGGACGTGGAGGACGGGACCCTGACGGACGAGCAGGCCGCGGTGGTCAGCCGGTACGTCAGGGAGACGGCCCAGTGGATCACGACCATCGCGTCGGGGCTCAAGCAGCGGGTTCCAGTGCTCCAGGGTCGCGTCCAGGAGGCCGCGCGGGTCGCCGAGCTGCTCGACCACGAGAGCGCGGCCGAGAAGGCCAAGGCCGAAGCCCTGGCCCAGCCCGACGAGCACGTTGCAGCGCGTGGGAAGCGCCGGACGGCAGGCACGAGGCCAGCCAGGCTCAAGAGCACGCGCACGGCCAAGAAGGGGTCGAAGCGCAGTGCCCGGCACACCTGACCGTCGCCACGGACCGCTCTACGAGGAGGAGATCAACCTCGATCCGCTGACCGCAGATCCCGCGGGCGTGGGAGCGCTTCGATACCGTGGTGACCTCGGTGAGTTTCGGCTGAGGGACGCTGCCGGCGTTTTCAACCCGCGCAGTGGTGGGGCGCTGTTCGGTACGGCCTGGCAGTACGCGGCCAGCGAGGCCGTCAGTACGACGACGTCGAACAGCTACCAGGAGAAGGTCAAGCTCACGACCCCCGTGTTAGTAGCCGGCGACTACTTGGTCGGGTGGTCCGCGCTGCTGTGCACGGCGTCGGCCAACAAGAACTTCCAGGCGCGCGTGCAAGTCGACGATACGACGACTTTGACGGAGATTCAGTACCGCAACGCCATTGCCGACCAAGACTACGTGTTGAGCGGTTTCGCCAAAGTCACGCTGACGGCAGCCTCGCACTTCATCGACCTGGACTACAGCTCCCTTGTCGGCTCAAGCACGAGTATCAGGTGGGCCCGACTGGCGTTCTGGAGGGTGAGCTGATGGCCGCGACCAAGTACACGTACGCGCTCAGCTCCTTCACGAGTGGGTTGAACGTCGACCGCTTCACCGATGAGGTTCGCGATTCCACGATTCTGATCGCACTCGACCACATCGACGTGAACGCACCAGACGTAGACGTTTGGTTCAAGGATGCGTTGTCGGGCGGCGACCAGACGACGCTCACCGGCTTGGTGTCCGCTCATACCGGCACGCCACCAGATGACGCACCCATTCAGGTCACCGTCACGATCAACGAGGACGTCAACCACACGATTACGGGCGTCCACACGTACGACCGGGCCAACGGCGGTGTCATTATTTTGCCGGCCGGCACGGCGTTTCCGAGCAGTCCCGTCGAGGGCGAGTTCTTCTGGCGGTCCGATCAGAACAAGCTCTATCGCCGACAGTCTGCCGCGTGGGTCGAGCAGGCCGCGGCAGTCACGAGTGTCTTCGGTCGGACCGGTGCGGTCACGGCACAGTCCGGCGATTACACGGCCGCGCAGGTAGGAGCCGATCCATCGGGTACGGCCGTTAGCTTGCTGGCCGGGCACGTTGTCGCCAGCGACCCACATGGCGGGTATCAACTGGAAAGTGAGAAAGGAGCGGCCAGCGGGTACGCCCCGTTGGACAGTGCCGCGCTCGTTCCTGCCGGAAACGTCGCTCGACGGCTGCTCCAGTTCATCGACGACGGACCGGCCGAAGGGTTCGCGTCCGGCGCCTACAAGGAGACGCTGCCGTCGGCCGACCCGTTCCCGACTTCGTACATCTGGTGGACCAGTGCGGCCAAGACGCACAAACTTGTCGAGCTGACGGTCACGCGCAACACCAACAAGACACCGACCACCGAAGAGTGGAAACTTTACGCAGCCGACGGCACGACCGTGCTGGTTACGGCAACTGACGCGATCTCGTACTCGGGCATCTTCGAGACGACACGCACGAGGGTGGTTTCATGAGTCGAAGTCCAGCGGTCATCCTGTACGACGCCAACGGCAACGAGCTGGTGCTGGGCAACGGCGTACCTGTCGCTGGCAACATCAGGTCCGACTTCGCGCCGAACCCTATCGCCTACAGCACTGGCGAGAAGTCGGACATGCTCCTGGACTCGGCCGGGTCGCTGATGACTCGCGGTGCCGTCCACACGGATGAGGGCAGCTTCCGCGATCATTTCCTCGGTTCATCGTTGGCGACGGCTCTGACGGGCACGCCCAGCTTCACGAACGGTTCGACTACGGTCACGGGGACGGGCACGGCGTTCACGTCGGAGCTGACCACCCAGAGCCACGTCAAGCGCGACAGCGATGGTGAGGGGGCGTGGGCCAGGATCTCGGCCATCATCTCGGATACCGAGCTGGAGCTGGTCGAGGGCTATGCGGGCACGACCGGCGCGTCTGCTAGCTCGTCAGCCAATTGGGCCACCGAGACGGCGAGCGGCGGTTCGATCTCGGTCAGCGGCTCGAAGGTGTCGATCACGAACGGGCTGGCCAGCGGCGCCATGACGTGCGTGCATCGGTCCGTCGATTACGGCCCGCTCAGCGTGCAGTTCATGGCGAGCTGCGGGACGCGCGTCGCCAATCAGGATGCCTACATCGGATTGGTCGATGATGTCGATGCTCCAAGCGAGCAGTGTGTCATCCTGTTCGACTCGGCGCTCGGCAACACGCAGGTCGTGTTCAAGACCAGCTTTGATGGAGAATCAGAAACGACCACCGTCACGCTACCGAACGGTGGTGTGACGACGGCCGACCACCGCTACGAGATCACGCAGACTGGCCAGACCGTGACCCTGCACATCGACGGGGTGACTGCTGCGCAGCATAGGTCAGTCGTGCCCTGGCCCTACACGGTGTTGTTCGCCGACGCCTGCATCAAGAACACGGCATCGGTGGGTTCGAGCACGACCCTGGCCGTCAATTGGTTCTGGGTCAATAACGCCAACCGCGTCGAGGTCGCGAATGGTTTCGCGGGTGAACCGCTGCACACCCAGCTCGTCGGCAAGAACCCATCGAACTTGCCGCAAGCCGTGGGCGTTGGTTCGTCAGGAGGGTTGTTCGTCCAGTCTGTCGAGTTTCCGACGTTTCAGACCGTCTCGGTCGATACGGTGCTGGGCAACAACAAGTCGATGCTGTCGCTGGTGCTCGACGGTGCCAGCACCAAGCTGCTGAAGCTGCGGGCCATCTATATCCGGAACACCCAAACGACTTCGGTGACCGGCGTGGTCGTGTCGTTCGATCTCGAAAAGATCACCGGCCATTCGGGTGGAACCACCATCACGCCGACCTCGCGGGACAGCGCGGATACGTTACCGTCGGAGGTTACGGCTAGAACCGGCGCTACCGTGACGGGAACAAGCTCGCGGCTGTGGCGTTGGGAATGGAGCAGTGACGAGTGGAGGCCGGGCACACTCGACACCGAAGCCCTCCAGGTTGCGTTCCAGAACATGTTCCCGGCATTCGCCAAGAAGGACGACACGCTCAAACCGTTCACGCTGCGGCCCGGTGAGGGCTACCACATCAAGTGCGCGACCAACACGACGGCCGGTAGTTTCGACATCATCTTCGTGTTCACCGTGGAGGACGACTGATGGGTGTGCCCAAGACAGAGGACGGCAAGATCATCGTCGTGATCAACCCCTCGACCGAGGGGTTCAAGACGTGGCTGTGCGGGCGCGGCGATGACCCCGCACCCACGCCTCCGGCGAGCGGCCGTGGAACCGGCCAGCAGTTCCGCGTGAACTTCACGACCGGCGAAGTCGGAACCGAGAAGACGACGGAGTGGCAGTGGACCGAGCCCGTCGAAGTCCACGACGGACAGTTCAACTGGGACCCCGTGGAAAACTGGGGCCACGATGACGAGTTCGATGTGTCGGTCCGGTTTCCTGCGACACCCGCGACTCCGACGCCCGGCACCGGCAACGTCAACGAGGTGCCGACCGGCATGGGTTTCTCCGTCTACGTGCCGGCGGCTGGCGATGGTTCGCACACGATCGACCTGAGCGCGGCCGTGCCGGTCGATGCGGACGGCGAGGGTTTCTGGAACGTGGACCCGAACACCGGAGCCGTCACGCCCAGCGAGAACCCCGGTCAAGCGATCTGGCATCTCATGGATGCGGAGGTCATCGCGTACTTGGTTCGCTCGATCTCGATGGGCAACACAATCGGGTTGTTCGACGTGGATGTGTACAAGACCGAATTCATCCACCAGAACTGGCGCATGCGCCTGACCGTCCGCAAGACAACGGCCGGGGCGGGAACGGCATCGGGTTGGCTGCTTTGCTTCCGGAGGTCCCTGACATGACCCTGATCTTCTCGACGTCCAAGAGTCTGATCTCACGGCTGATCTGCTGGTTCACGAAGAGTCCGGCCAGCCACGTGATGATCGGGCTGGAGATCCATGGCATCCCCATGCTCCTGCACTGCACGGCCGGTGGCGTGCAGGTGACACCCAGGACCAAGTGGTTTCGGGACAGCGAGCTGGTGGCCGAGTACACGTTCAGGCCCGACATCCTGGAAGGGCTGCGCTACGCCTTCATGCAGCTGGGCGTCAAGTACGACTACGTGTCGCTGCTCGGGTTCATCCCGGTGCTGTTGTTCCGGTGGTTGCGGGTCAAGATCAAGAACCCGCTGGCGTCCGCAAAGTCGATGGTTTGCTCGGAGTTCATCCTGCACGTCGATCACGCCCACAAGATCCCCGAATGGGTCGGCCTAGACCCCGAGACCACGTCCCCGCAGGACCTGCTGGTAGTCTGTCGGAAGGAACAGAGTTTCGCCAAGCTGGTGGATCGCCCATGACCTACGAGTACGATGCAGAGCTGATCCGAGTCATCGACGGCGACACGGTCGTGCTGCGGGTCAAGAAGTCGTTCGACTTTGGGTTCAAGGTCTGGACCGAGCACTCGGCCGAGATGTCGTTCCGGTTGGCGGGCATCAACACGCCTGAGCTCCATGGCGTCGGTGCTGAAGAGAAGGAACGGGCGCTCGCCGCTAAGGAAGAGCTCGAGCGCCTGTGCCTCTCGGGTGAGCTGCGGGCCGTCACCAGTAAGCCCGATAAGTACGGGCGCTGGCTTGTTCAGCTGTCCGTACGGTGTGGGACCACGGAAACCAACATCAACGAGTCGCTGGTCACCAACGGGTACGCGGTCCGGTACATGGAGTAGTCATGCTGCGCGACAGATCTACGGTATCGGACAAGAGGCTGGCTCGACTCGTTCAGTTCGACGAGCGGTCTCGCAAGTACCCGGTTCGCCGGCTCGTGACCGGACAGACACCGCGCAGTCGTACGTGGGCGTGCAGCCGGGTGTTGGACCAGGGGCAAGAAGGGGCGTGCGTGGGCGCGGCTTGCGCGCATGAACTGATCGCCGCCCCCAAGGCCGTGTCCGGTATCACGATGCCGTGGGCCCGTGAGAACATCTACTGGGAGGCCCAGAAGATCGATCCGTGGGCAGGTGGCAGCTACCCGGATGCTTCCCCCCAGTACGAGGGCACGTCCGTGTTGTGTGGCATCAAAGTCTTGCAGCGACTCGGGTACATCAAGGAGTACCGGTGGTCGTTCTCGGTCAACGACTTGGTGCTGGCGCTCGGCTACGTGGGTCCGGTCGTGTTGGGTCTGAACTGGTACGCCGGCATGTTCGAGCCTCACGACTGCGGGTACCTGCACGTCAGCGGTGAGCTGGCGGGCGGGCACGCGATCTTGTGCCGGGGCGTGAACGTGAAGGACCGGTATTTCCTGCTCCACAACTCGTGGGGAAAGTCCTGGGGCTTGAACGGGACAGCCAAACTTTCGTTCGATGAAATGAAGCGGTTGCTGGACGAGGATGGGGAAGCGGTCGTACCGGTGGTACGCTCAGTATTGCCCGCGCAGGAGTAAGACATGGCCGGAACACTGACTGGTTCGATCGAGCACTACATCACGTCGACGGGGAGCACGAGCAAGCCCGCGCGTGACATTTTTGCGTCCATCGCCAACTTCTTCGATGGGCACGCGCAGATGACCCGGATCGCCAGTCAGAAGGGGACGGGCTCTGGTGGTGTTCCTGTCGCGTACGCAGGCACCGGTGCGCTGGGTGGCTATTCGGATGAAGCGAACTACTCGGGTGAGAATGCGTTTGGTGTGTGGCGCTGGGACAAGACCAACGGCGACAAGGTCTACATCTTGGTACAACATAGCGGATGGGGCAGCAGTATTGGGTCGTCCCCCGGTAATCCCGGGGTCGGGCAAGGTTCCTATGGCGTCGGCATCCAGTACGCGATGGACTCATCGGGAGGAAATCCGTGGAACGGCGGAACCGCGAATGCGGGAGCCGACGCGAAGAACGGGACGAACGTCTGGGTGCCGAACGGCGGTACCTTGCTGGTGTGGCCGCGGGCCAATGGACCGGGTGGCAGCGGGGCGACGATCCGCCAGTACATGATGAGCATGGGAGACTACACGTCTCCAACACGCTTCAGCCTCCTCATGGATGACGACCAGATCGCGATGGTCTGCGATACGTCCGACAACGGTGACTACAACTACATGCACTACTTCGGGCCGTATACGGCTCGAAGCGGCTTGACGGCGGGGGCCGGGGCCTACGTGTGCCTGTCCCAGAACTCCTCTGTGGTGCAGTGGAACACTGACTATGGCACACTCACCGGAGTTTCAAACTGGGAAGGTGGCGCGGTTCTCACGACCGCCAATCAGGTTCGTACGCTGCGTTGTGCGGGGTTGTCGTACGCGGACAGCACCGACCAGCAACCGAACAGGTTGGTGCCCGGCTACGACATCATCGATGCGTTTGTCCGCATGCAAGATGCTACGAGTCCGTCGCAGTACGGGTTCTTCGGGAAGATCGATCCCAACTTCCTGGCGTTCGTCTACAACACGTTCCCGCTGGCTACGAACTCGACCAAGACCCGGTGCGTGTTCGGCACTACCACGAAGGCTGCGATCAAGTGGTTGCTGCCCTGGGACGGCGCGACGATTCCGGGTTCAGGCTTGAGTCAAACGGGCGTCCAGTTCTGAGGTCACGATGGGCTCGCTCTCGCAGTACCACGTTGCTCTCGATGGCTCGAACGAGTACATCAGCATCGGCAACGTCGCGGCCCTGGACTTCGACCGGCTGACCGCGTTTTCGATCAGCGCGTGGGTCTACCTGACCGGCACGACGGGCGTGTACACGATCTTCTCGAAGATGCAGGCATCGACCACGTATCGGGGTTGGGGCCTGTTCGTGGACAACAAGCGCCTCAAGGTCCAGCACGTCAACGACTGGGGGGCGGGCGACCGGCTGGATGTCATGACGACCAGCGAGGTGGTGCGGAACGGATGGCACCACGTCGTCGTGACGATGGATGGGACCGGTACGGCCGCGGGCGTCAAGCTCTACGTGGACGGCACGGAGGTCACGTCCAAGACCACGACCTACGATGCCCTCACCGCCACGACCATTGGGACGGGCGTGGCGACGATTGGACGGCGCGGCAGTGCCGCCGACCAGTATTGGCCGGGCAGCATCGACGAGGTCGCGGCCTACAACATCGCGCTGTCCGGCGCACAGGTCACGGCCATCTACAACGACTTCGACCCGCCTGACCTCACGGTGACGGGGCCGACCGCGAACCTCGTGGGCTACTGGAAGATCGGGGATGGCGATACCTACCCGACCGCCACGGACTCGAGCGCCAGCGCCAACAACGGCACGTACACGAACACGGAGTCAGCTGATATCGAGTTCGGTGGCGGTGGCGAGCAGATTATCTCGGGTATGGGTTTCAGCTATGCAGCGATGAGTAGTGCGGCGCCCTGGCTGTCGGCTGAAGGGGGCATGGACTTCACGGATATGGGCATCACTGGGGGAGGTGGTCCTGCCGTCACCGTTTACTACAAAATGCGGGCTATCGACTCTGGTGCTGTAGCGCCGGGGTACGTCTATTGGACAGCCTTTACACCCGACTTTGCTGGTGCTGGTTACGCCCTTGGATCACCAACACCTATCGGCGCTATGGTCTCTGGTAGTGCCGCTGTTTTGAAGGAGTGGTCCGTCTAGTGTCCTTCGCAATCCACGGACCTGATGAGACAAAGATACCTCTGTTCCTCACGATTACGAGAGAGGGGCTTGGTGGCGTACCTGGTAAGGCACCGGTAGTTGCTCTGCGCAAGAACGGGACTGATGAGTACCTAGACTTTGCGGACAACACATTCAAGATGGCTGGATGGACTACCAAAGAGCAGGTACTGGTAGACCTCACGGGCGGCCACTACCGCTACAACGTCAGTGCTCCTGCGATCGGTGTTGTGGCCGGAGAGATGCTGATTGCTGAGTTCAAGGTGGACGACGGAGCCGCCGTGAAAGGAGCCGCTCAGGACTTCATCATGATCGAGGACCTACCGGTCATGCGTAAGATCGTCACCAACCGCCTCGAGGACTTCCCCGGCAATCCTGGTACACTGATTCTGTACGACGACGATGGCATTACGCCATTCCGCTCTTGGGAGCTCCGTGATGCTACTGGTGGAGCCGTCACGGCAGCAGTTGGGGCGCCCGCAAAGAGAACACCGTGAGTGACCGCACTGGCTTCATTGCTCGGGGCTTTAGCCGTCTTGGGCCGTTAACAGTGACACACGGGTTGGGCAACCCAGGATCACCGCCGTTCTTTCTACCGGCTGGGCCAGAAGTTCCAGCGGACCACGAAGTCGAAGGTACGAAGGGCCCGAAAGCGGTAGCCACTAACAAGGATGCCCCCAGATTCGACGTTCATTACCCAGCTAGGAAAAAGAAGTCCGGCCGGTGCCGGTAGGAGGGCCTACAGGCCCTCCCACTCGGCTCCTACCAGCATCTCCAACGAGGCAAACCCCAGCCTCCGAGCGACCTCGGTCTGGTGCAGAGGATGTAGTGCTTGAAGCTGTGCGAGGTCGACCTCTACGACGTCGTCGGCCCGGGGCAGGGTGCACCCGGGCCACGCATCCGCCTCGCTTAGACTTTTCCCTGCTGCCCCATCACCTGAAGTAGGTGTTCCACTGTGCCGTTCTGAGCTGCTTGGGCCCAGCTAGGGATGAACCCCTGGAAGCCGTTGGGCTGATTGGACATGTGCCCAAAGAAGTCGGTCAGGATGATGATCACCAGCTTGAGCAGCTGAGCGTTACCCAGGACCGCGGCATGGATGGCCTTGTCCATCTCGAGGGAGTGCGCGCCGCCTTCAGCTAGGTTGGCCAGCCCCTCGATGATCTGCTCGTTGTTCTCGGCCAGCTTCTTCAGAATGGCGGCACTGGCACCTCCGTCTGGTGCCGCTTCTCCTTTGCCCTTTCCGCGCCCCTTGCCGCTAGGCTGCGGCGTGGGGTCACGCCCATCGTCCTGGGCTGCCTGTGGGGCTCCCTGGAAGCCAGGCTGAGTGTGGGGTAGGTGCATCTGCCCTGGCGGCTGCCCAAAAGTGGGTGCGGGCATAGCCTGCATGCCGAACGAGGGCGCTTGAGACATCGCCTGCCCGGGGGCTGGGCCTGCCGGCGCTCTGGGAGCTTGAGGAGGGGCTGCCATCATGCCCGGCATCTGGGGCATGCCAAACGAGCCTGGCGCGGGCATCCCAGGAGTCATGGCTGGGTGGGGCTGCATGGGCGCCTGAATGGGGGCCGCCATCGGTGGTGGGGCCTGTGGAGCCATCTGTTGCATGGGGGGCTGCATGGGGGGCTGCATGGCCTGTTGGGGTCCGACTGGCATCTGCATGGCCCCCATCTGTGGGTGCCCGCCGGCGCCGTTCTTCTTCTGGTCGTGGTTCATGAGGGTCTCCAGGAGTAGCTGTGCTTGTTGCAGAGGCTCCGCCGCTCCATACGCCGTCTTGTCCTCGTAGCTGACGAACGCGCCGGCTTGGTTCATGAGGCGGAATCTCATGCTCGGGGTGGCCTGCATACAGGCTTCGATGGTTCGGGGGAAGTTGTCGATGGTGTACGTGTTCATTTCATCCTCAGTCGAATCAAGTGCTCGGATCGCTTGTTCTGAACAACGCAGGTGATTACCTGCATGTCAGGACAGCCGAAGCAAGGGGTGGGGTTGGGATCCTTCTCGTCTTTCAGGCTCTTGGCAGGACAAGTGAGCTGCGGACGGATGCTCATCCAGTGGTCCTCGATGAATCCGATCAAGCCCCACCGCCAAGCGTCTATTCGACTGTGCTCAGTGGGAAGCTCGAGCTCGCCTATCAACCAACCGACGTAGTGCTCTCTAGTCATGCCCGGCGGGACAGGCAACCCATTCTTACGACACAGCTGGTACAGCTCCGTCAGGTTCACAGCATCGAACAGCTCGGCGATATCAGCGTTCTGCCAGCATGAGGTTGTCAAAGGGGCATTCCTCCTCTTCCCAGCACCAGGCCCACACTTCTGTACGCACGTCTTCTTTGGTGAGGGCTTCCTCTTTCCAGACTAGAACGCGAAAGTGCTGAGAGTCGTCGTGGCCGCAAGCGTCGGTGAGGGCGTCCTCCAATAGCTTGAGGCGGTTGCCCGCATCAACCTTCTTATATCGGTTGGCAGCCTCGCCTTTGCGGAACGTAGTGTTCGACAGCCCGAGCATGTAGAGCTTTACGACCAAGCAGTAGGGTCTGTTGGGCTCGAAGAAGCTCAGCACGTTTTGGTGGTTGCGTGCCAAGTGCGTTTTGACGTCAGTCTTGTACCGTTTGCCTTCTGCTGTGAGGACTCGAATCGGTATCGACTTCTTTCCCGCCCTCTGCACCTTCGTGAAATACGCGTTGTTGGCAGAGGGCGGTATACCTGGGAGCTTGAAGTGGATCATCGAACGATTGGGGCGGGAGGACGCCTACCTCCTACGGCCCCACCCAGTTCGATGTTCTGTCCTCGAATGGTGACCTGTCGGCTGAGCCCTTTGGCAAAGCGTTCTAGAGCATCTACTCGAGACTGCACCACCTTGATCTTGTTGCGAAGAACGACGAGGTCACGTCGTATCTCTCGACAGCGTGGGTGAGACTCCGCAACCTCTCGAAGCTCAGCTTCTGACGGGCGGCTCTTCTTTGGGAGGGACTCGTACTCTTGCCGTTTGAGCTTCTTGAGCTCGCGCTCTATGTCCTCGAGCTCTTCCGTCAGTCCCAGCTCTCTTCCCTTGAGCCATGCTAGTATGTCGCTAGCATAAGCGAACCAGATGTCGATCCACGCCATTGTGCGTGTGTACTGTTCCCCTTCAATATTGAGGTAGTCCTCGATACTGACCTCTGGGAACTCACCCGCCGGTTTGCGGAGGGGCTCAAACCCGGCCATCACAAGCTCCTGGTAGACATCGTCGTGTACATCCCAGTACTTCTCGATTTCGGTGCGTTGTTGGTCTTGGATGACCGCACCATGGAACACAAGTCCTTGGGTCATCGTCGAAACTCCCCAGGCTTTGGAGGACCTTTGGCTGAGTGCGTAGGTCGTCGCTGAAGCGTTGTTGGCATGCACGTCCAGGAGAAGGGACACCAGCGACAAGGCATGCCTTCTTGCCTCTCCGGCAGCGTCTTACTGCTTGCCAGTTTATGTGAGTGCTGGATCTTGTTTTCTAGGCGGTCCCACACGCGGTGATCGAATGCGACGAGATATGGGGGTTTTGGGGGCGTCCAGTTGGAGTTGGACTTGTTGTAGTAGAAGAACCACATGAGCGGTAGATCCAGCGCCTTCATGTAGACGTGCGCCTGCTCGATGTGCTCATCGTCGGGCTTCTTGAGCTTTTGGTACTCGGGATCGCTCTTAGTCTTGATCTCCAAGCCCACGCGTAGGTACGGCTGGTGGTTCGCGAAGTAGGTGAACGCCCCGTCACAGCTCGAGTTGATGTCGTACTGGCGGGCTAGCTCCTGCAGGTCTGGTCGAATTGTCAGCTCGTGCTTGAACTCGACGGCACCGTCAGACATCCAGCACATCCGGTCGAAGTCATCCTGCGTGATGGCGTGTACCAGCGTGCCCAACTGCATCCGCCTACGCATGTTGGTATCAGCTTGGGTAGCGTTGTTCTTCTTCTCTGTGTTGAGGATCGAGTAAACAAGCCTCCGGGTGCAACCAGAGATCTCAGAGGCATGCACACCTCCGGGTCGATCCTCATCTCCACCCAAGTGAACCGAAACGGTTCTGCGTGTGGTGTCGTGCTTCTTGTACTCCTCGTAGAGGTCTCCCAGCCAGGCTACGTTGGGGAGCAGGCTTTGCCATCCGTCGTGCTGTAGGTCAGCTATGGTCATCAGTTGCTGCAATGCGCTTCTCCCATTCGTCTAGCGGGACCATTACCCACTGCTCTTCGGTCTTCAGCGTGGTCGGTGCCTTGAAGTCGATCTGATACACCGGTATCTGCCCACGCTCACACTCCGACCGGATCTTTTGTAGGTCAGCCCGCGTGACTCTTATGCCTTTGCCTGACGTGAACTTGTTCTCGATGCGGTACTTCTCTCGGATGCTAGCGTCGCTCTTTCTTCCAGGGACACTGCCCGACCCTAGGTTCCTGTGGCCGCCATGAAGACGGGCTACGCTCTCCTCCTGCTTCATTGAGGCACGACGGCGCTGCTTGGGGGTGGCGCGATCCTTTTCCACAGGCTTCATGAGCATGAGTGTGTAGTTCTCTTGCTGGGGGTTGTAGGGGATGTAGATCTCTCCTACATACCCATCCATCCGTCCTGTTAGATGGATGATCCACTGGTTCTGGGGACTAAGCAGTAGCTTTGGTGTGATGTTCACCGATACAAACATGGCTTTCCTGCAGCACGGAGGATTTCTCTGCGGAACGCTAGCTCGAAGTCGAAGCTGGCTGTGAACATCTGGCGAAGCTCCTGCTCGTTCTTTGCGAACATGCCCGCCACGGGTTGCCTGGTCTCTGCGTTGAAGACTTGAACGCCGTTGCCCACGTTGAGCAAGACGCCGCGTCGTATGGCGCTAGCGATTAGCTCTCCGTGAAGGTCTACACCACCCAAGTGGTAGTAGTACGGGAACTCACCGTAGATGTTGTCGTGTGTGCCGGCCTTGCCTTTGAGGGTTCGGTACTTCACCCATTTACCGATGACACTGCGTTCGTCTGAGGAGGTTCGGTTGATCTTGTCCCCGCTCCACATGACGAGGTCGATCAGCTTGAAGTGCTTCGTTGACTCACCACCTTTCACCGTCCACTCCTGCAAGTACTTCTGCATGGCAGCTGGAAAGTTGGCGCGTTCTTGGTTGGCCACGACTTGCTGCACCATGAGGATGGATGTTGCGTTACGCCCACGGTTCAGCTTTGGTACCAGCTTGATCCAGAACTTCTTCATCATGGTGGCGTGCGCGCCACGCTTGCCGTCGTCGTCCAACTCCTTTGTGATGTCTGCTGCTGACTGAAGGCTGCTGATGGAGTCGATACCAACCACGGAGAAGATGTTCGAGTCTACACAGCTGAGCACCGTGGTTAGGATCTCTTCTCCTGTGGCGCCTCCGATCATCTCGAGGTGCCCCACGCTCGTCTTCATGTACTCGAGCTCCTGGGGTGTGAACTGCGGTAGCTCGCAGTGGTACCGCCACTCAGCCCAGTGATTCAGAATAGCGTCGGGAACACTGAGGCGGCACCCAGCTTGGATAGCCTGGTCGTAGGGGAAGGCCATCTCCCCGACATGCAGGGCCCCCATGAAGTCGTTTCCGTAGATCTGCTGCTGCATGGCGATTGTCCGAAACAACAGCCAAGTCTTTCCGCTGTTGAACGGTCCGCTGAGCATGCAAGCTCCTCCAGCGGGGAAGCCACCACCCAGGGCGATGTCGAGCTCGATGATGCCCGTAGGCCGTCGGAGCATGTACTGGTTCTCGGCCTCATCGGCCGGATACATCAGGTCTGGGTTGGCGTTCCTCAGCCTGTTCAGCTCGGAAACCTTCTCCTTGTGGGAGCGCTCCCGATTCTTGGTGAACGGGTTGAGGGTACTGGTCGCCACCTGGGCCTCGACAGGCGCCGTCGCTACAGGAACGAGCGGCGCCTTCTTCGAGGCCTTTTTCTTCTTGGTCTCTTCTGCCTTGTTCTTCTCTGCCTTCTTCGCGACAGCCTTCTCTACTACCTTTGACCTCCCTGTTGCCATGGATCTCCTTCTGCTTCGAATGGTTCGGTTCCGTGTTCGGGACACTTGACGACGTGTCCGAGCTTGACCAGCGTGCGCCCGCAAACAGGACAGCCCTGCGCCGCCTTCTTTTCGAGCTGTTCTTGGTCAGCGCCCTCGACTACTCCGAGCTTTTCCATACGTCTCCTCCAATCGCTTTCTGAAATGTGACGACTTGGAGAAGTATACTCGAATGTTCTGCTTGACCTCTACCTCTCTTGTTCCACCGTTCGAGCCCTTTTTGAATTTGCCGGTGGTGAGCCGCACCTTCCGGTTTACGTTCACGGTGTTGATGCTGAGGCGTCCTAGGTTGTCTATGTGCAGAACGTGATGTCTAAGAAGTACCTCCGCCATGACCTCTGTGAAGGCGGCAGTTATGTCCCGTACTAGTTTCTTCGGGTGGCCCGTACGAAGAGCCACATGAGTGTCGAGTTCGTGTTTAGTTTTGCTGGATCTCACTTAGCTTGTCCCCAGGAGTTGCCCGTCCCCGCCTCTGCGTCTAGTGGACAGGCCAATTCTATGCAGAACGGGTGCGCCATTAGCTCTTCGACCAAAGGCTTCACGAACTGCATTGCCTCCGTAGGTGCCTCGAAGACTAGTTCATCGTGGACCTGTAGAAGCATGTGCGCGTCGTATAGGCGGTCTAGTCCCATGGCATCCAGGTTGAGCTGAGCCATCTTGGTTACATCAGCGGCTGATCCTTGGATCTGCGTATTCACCGCTAAGCGTTCCCCCAATGCCTGCTCTTCTTTGCGGTGGGATGTGATCATTGGGATGTTTCTACGACGACCGAGCACTGTGAAGGAGTAGCCGTACTTGCGCCCCTCCTCTACAGCTTCCTTGAAGAAGCGGTCAACGGCTGGGTACGTCTCCTTGTAGATTCGGATCTTGTCCTGTGCTTCTTTCAGTGGCGCATTGATCTGACGGCTGAGCTTACCCGGGCCCATGCCGTAGTTGAGCCCGAAGCCAATGCTCTTAGAGTCGTTTCTAGCCTTCAGACACTCTCGGATGTATGCCAGGGCTCCGTCTACGCTCAAGCCATAGCGTCCGTTGATGATCTCTACCGCGTCGGAGATCTCTTGCTGCATCAACTGGAGAACGTCGTTGGGTTCGATCTTTCCATGCTTGAGCCCCTTGTCTAGAACGCTCTTGCAGTAGTCGATGTGCTTGTAGGGTATGTCGAACATCAGGCTAGCGTTGCCTTGATGGATGTCCCACCCGCGCCGGAAGATGTCGATCATCGGCTCTTCCATGGCCGCTGCTGCAAGAAGCCGCATCTCCAGCTGACTGTAGTCAGATGCGAGAATGCTCCAACCAGGCAGCGTGATGAACGCATCTCGCAGGCCCCACTTGTCGTTCTCGGGTCGTGGGATGTTCTGCAGGTTGGGGTCTGAGCTCGAGAGCCTCCCTGTGTTGTGTGTGATGACCCCGCCTGTTACGTGCGAGTGGTCTTCCTCCACTTCCAGTCCATACGTAACCTCTGCTTCTGTAGCGTAGACGGCCGTGACAGTCACACGACGGAACTGTTGAGTACAACCTTCTTCTTTTGGGGCTTGCCGGTTCCAGCGACGTCCCGCCCAAATATCACGAATGGCCGCTGGGCTGACTCCGTACTTGTAGGCGAGCTCCTCTGCCGATACACCTGTCTGCGGCTTCGTCCACGTCCGGTCTTTTACGATGCTGTCGATCGCCTGGTAGGAAACACCAAGCTCGCGAGCCAGCTCTGCCCGGCCTTCACCGGCGGCGAAGCGAGCCCGTACTTCTTCTGCGGTTTCGAACGTTAGCTTGGAGCTACCACTGGGGGGCTGGCCGGCTCTCTCGGCAGTCTTTATCTCTTCTACCTGCTCGTCCGTGAGTATCGGAGCACCGCGTAGTGTGCCGTGACGTCGTGCATCGTCGGTGTTTTCTCGTGACGTACCCCATAGCAAATTCTCGGACGTGTTATTCCAAGCGATGCCGTCTAGGTGTCTGACCTCTGTGCGGTCGCCACGCTCCGGCAGAAAGGCATGCGCCACCAGCTGGTGAACGCTGAAGTCCTTTCTGTCAGGACCCCTCTTCTGCGCACCGTTTCGTGACAGTGTGACTTTTAGATGCCCCCACTTATCTTTTTGCCGAGGAGTGATGATGTGTCCGTTCCGGGCATTACGAATCCTCCCCCAGCTGGACACGCGGTAGTTGTCCCAGCCCTTTATTGAGGCCCATGCCTCTTCCTCGCTGTGCACAACAACCATGTCGACGTTGGATCGAAGGTTATCAGCACGGCGCCAACCATCCCCTGTCTTGTACTGGTGGTTACCTGTAGTGCGTAAGGTCACACCGTTAGAGAGCTCGACCACATAGACGGTCTGCGGGGCATGTCTGGAGACGTTGATGACAGGACGGGCGCGACCCTTGTGGGTAATGACCATGTCTCCCACGACTACGGATTCTACTGGGATGTACCCACGGTTTGTGAGCACGAGCTCACCGGCAGGCATGCAGCGCGCGACGTCCTGATTAAACGAGCTATGAATGCGCCCGTAGGGATCGCACACGTCGCGTAGCCCGACTATGTACGTACCGTGGAGCTTGGTGTACTCCCGGTGTTCCAGCACGAGCTTTGCAGCAGGGTGGTCGTACTGGTAGTGCTCGAAGAAGTCAGCGTCCAAGCTTGGCTGACGCTTTCCGCTCTTCCCCCCCTTCGTCCACTTGAGCGGCGGTAACCCAGCCTCTTCAATGAAGTACTGCCTCAGTTGATCGGGGCTGTTCAGGTTGAGCATACGACCGAATATTTTGGTCAGGTCGCGGCCTACTCGGTTGATCTCCTTCTCGGCTTCTGGGCGTGCCTTGTCTAGGCGGTCCACGTCTACCAAGATGCCTCTGCGCTCCATCTTCCAGAGCACACGAGTAAAAGGCACTTCGATCTTGTCGAAGTAGTCCCACATGTTGTTGATGTATGGAGGCCTATCGTGGAACAACGAGTAGGTAAAAGAGCTTGCTAACTGCTGCTGCAGCTCCCTGTAGAGCAGGAGAGTGCCCCAGGCATCGTTAGCGGCATACTCCACCAATAGGTCGAAGTTCTCTCGCTCCGCTCTCTCGATGAGGTCTCGCGCAGATTGCTTCTTCCCGATCTTGCCGAACGTGTCCTGGAAGTCTGCCCACGTCCACCCTAGGATGTGCTGCGCTATGAACTTCAGCCTGTGTGGCTTGTCTTCGTAGAGTAGGGCGTGCATGACCTGCACGTCGTTCAGCCTGCCGCACAAGTTGATGCCTACGTTGGCTAGGATGTGTGCGTCATACTTGGCGTTGGCTAGGATCCACTCTTTGTTACTGTCCTTGAACGCCTCGAGGAAGTAAGGCAGATACTGGGCGTGCACGGTCATCCGGCTTTTGGTGCCCCATGCTAGAGACCAGTAAAGAGGGATGTCTTGCCACTTGACCAAACCGGTGGTCTCAGTGTCGATAGCTACGTACTTCTCAGCAGTCACCTCTCTGATGACCGCATCTAGTTGCGCCCCCGTGTAAGGGCAGGTGCCGCCAACCTGCGGCCCAAAGTACATGGTCTTTGGTAGATCGATTTGCCAACCAGTCATGAAACACCAAAGCCCGCCCCCGAAGGGGCGGGCTCCTTGGTTGTGCTACCTACGTGGGGGCGTAGGGAACCCGGGCAACGCTGGCTGGAAACCAGGCGCTGGTTGTACGCCACCGAAGCTCGGCGCAGGCATAGGTGCCGGTACCATCTGTACAGGCGCTGCGGTGGGGGGCTGGAAGCCCATCATCGTTGGGACAGGGGTCGTCGTGTGCTGCGGTGCTAGTACCGCTTGCATCGCTGGCGGCTGTGGCACCTGAGGCCCGGGTGCCGGCATACCTGGGTATTGGTGCCCCATCGGTGCCTGCGGTGTCTGCGGCGCCGGCGCCGTAGGTTGCCCAGATCCCCACCACTCGATCTGTTTGTTGATGGGGGTGGGTGAGAACTTCTTGATCAGGTCGAGCGGTTGAATGGCGGCCAGTACGCTCGGATCTTGCACTTGGACCGGTCGTGGCTCACTGCGGTTGAGGATCTGCAGGAACGTTTGCTGCCCCTTCGAACCTACGGAGGTGATCTGTAGGTCGACATCGAAGATGGATGCGCGCCTGCCATTACCGCACTGTGCACAGTTGATGGTTTCTGTCAGAAACCCGTTGAAGCCGCACTGACACTGGTACGGGTTGTTGTCGATGGATGTCCGCTGCTCGGGCGTCATGCTGGTGCTCGCGTCGTAGACCACCGACCCGCACCCGCCGCAGTTCTTGGAGACGAACTGAATGACACCCCGTCCACCGCAGTTCGAGCAGTCCTGCATGATGTAGTCGTTGGCGCTGAGGAGGGTCTCCTTGTAGGTGTCTCCCATCGGCCATGCGATGAGGTGTCCGTACTTCATCTCGCACCCGTGGTAGCGCGGGTCATTCTCTTGCCCCATGACCCAATCGAACCTGGGGTTGTTGCTCTGGTCTAGTACGGGCTGACCGTTACCGTCACGGCGAGGCGTGTGATACCAGATACCGTAGTCCCACCAAGTGAAGGCGAACATGTCGCGAGTTGAGATGCGGTTCGGCCCCTTGGTCTTGTCTCCTGCGGCCTTCTTGGCCTTTCGTACCTCGACGTCCTCCCAGAAGATGTCGCAGCCACGGCAGGGTTGACGAAGCTGGCGGTTTGAGAAGAGCGGGCCAGAGGAGCAGATACCTCCTCGGTTGACGTGCCCGCCCATGAAGTGCTCTTTGAACATCACGTACTCGTACGGGATCTTCTCGACGGTCTGGCCATCGAATGAGACTTCCTGGATGTACTGCCCGGGGATGAGTCGTCCGAAGCGGGCATGGTCGGTGGGAACCTTGAAGGTTTCGACCCAGTAGGGTGCTGCGCCTCCACTGCTCCTGCTTTGTTGCTTGGCCTGTGAGAGGTGACGAGCTCGCTGGCTCAGGTTTCCTCCGTAGGGCACGACGCGATTCAACTGCTCTGGGTTCTTTCCGAATGACATGGTGTTTCTCCTATTGGGCACTCTCGCCCGTGGACTTCATGTACTTCTGTTGGAGCCATGGAACGTATGGCTGCGCGGCCGAGAACTGCTCCAACACTTCTTCCGCTGTCAGGCTATCTGGTTGTGCGTCTTCGTCATGCTCCAACCTCTCTGGGTATTCGATGACTCGGACTGATGGTCCCTCCGTGAGCGCGGCCCCTGCTTTCAGGGTTCCGTTGAGGCCCGCTTGGTTGTTGTCCAGGAACAAGTACACAGGAACGCCCATACGCGCAAGAATCCAGCGTTGCTCCCAGGACATATAACTTCCTAGGAGGGCTACCACATTGGTTATGCCTGCTTGGTGTACCCACATGCAGGCCTTGAACCCCTCAACAACGGCCACAAAGTCTGCATCAGGACGAAGCTGCACCGTTACGGGGTACACAACATGTGCGTTGTAGAGCATCCCGCTCTTGTTCCAGTTCCTGCGCTCAGGCAGATGCCAAGTCGTGTACTCCGTATCGTAGATCTTGTACCTCGGCCATGCCTCGGCGCTCAGAGCTCTTCCGCTGATCCCCACTAGGTTCCCCGTTAAGTCTCTCAGCGGGTAGGTGATGCGGTTATGCCACTGATCGTACCCAACCTCGAAGTGACGTAGGGTCTCTTCAGTGAACCCGTCTTGCTTGAGCTGCTCTGGGCAGTAGTCGAGTAGGCCTAGGAAGTTCTCGTCGATCGGCCGCATCTCGAACACACCAGGCTTCAGGGGGTCTGGCGGCGTTGGCGAGTTGTTCTTGGCAGCCTCGATCAGAGCGCCGTAGCTGAGTTTGAGAGCCTGTGCTCCGACCCCCATATCTCGGAGGAAGGTTCGTAGGGTTCCTCGTGCGTGGCAGGAGTGACAGAAAAAGACACCATTGATTAGGCTCATCGCGAAAGACGGCTTGGTCTCCTCGTGAAAGGGACAAACCGCCATGACGTTCTCTGGGCCTGACCGTCGTACTTTCCCTAGGTAGTTTTCAGCGAGCGCGTAGATCTCTTGAGAGATGTCTATCACTGAGGCGGTCCGTTTGGCGTGAAGCCTGCAAAGGAGCTGAGGGACTGAGCCACCACAGCGTCACGGCCCTTTCCGTTTGACCCACTCGCTTGCTGAGTTGGGTGAGTCACTGGCTTGCTCGTGCTTTTGGGTGTGCTCTTTGTGTCTGCGGCCTCTTTGCGTATTGCGCTGTCTGCTTCTTTAGCCGAGAGCTCCTCGTCCTTCACTCCGAAGTTGAGCGCCGGAATCCCGTAGATGCGGAAGCCATGGAGCTTGAACCTGCGGGCTACGTTGCCCATGATCAGCGCAATCGTGTCTGCGTCCTTCTCGTTGACCACACGGATCAGGTGCGTGCAGTCCTGGCCCAGTGAATCGCTGAATGCGATGTCCTCGGTGTTGGCATCTTCGTTCTGCGCGGCCTGTCGGTTAGCCTGCACCGTGCCAATGACCGGCACGTCGTACTGCAGGATCATCTGGCGGAGATCGTTCGAGATGTTTCGAACGCGGTCATGACGCTGCTTAGCTCCGTGCTGATCCTTCATCAAGTACAGGCCGTCGATGAAAACGGCCTGTGGCGCTAGCTTCTCGACCTTGCTGGCTAGCCAAGCGACGGTGTCGTTGCCTCCTGGGGCATCCTTGGCCGACAGACACACCATCAGATGCTGCTCTCTAGCGATCTGTATGAAGTCGCGTACGGCGTAAATGGCAGCGCGCTCGTCCGGTGTGATCGTGCCGGTGATGAACCGCTCGTAGTCGACCTGCGCGATGATGCAACCGACCCGCTCCCAGATCTCGTCGGGCGGCATCTCCTTGGTGTAGACGATCAGGCGCTTTCCCTGCTCGAAGAACCAGGCAATCAAGTAGCAGATTATCCAGCTCTTCATGCTCTTGGGACGACCGAAGAACACGATGTAGTCGTGCTTGCGGACTCCCTTCGTCTTGTTCTGGAGCGGTGCCCATGGCCACGAACAGACCGAGACGTCGATGCCCGCCCCGATCATGTCCATTTCTTCGACGGCTCGAGTGAAGCCGTCAGCGAAGTGGACCTCCGTCTTCTTCGGGGAGGCGTCGCTCTGGGCGTCCGCTCCTCGTTGGTACATGAGCGTGGCCGCGGCGATTGGGTCGCGCTCCACCAGGTCGCCTAACTCGAGCAGCGATTGGTTGAGTTGAACGCGTATCCGATTCTTCCTGACCTCGTGGCACAACGCTTCAGTTGTCATGCCCGGGTCATCGCAAAGAGGGAAGTTGGGAAACGTGTTGGTTAGAGCGTGCGGGCCCCACACTGCGCCAGCTGTTGCTGGGCTCGAGTGGTAGCCCAGCAACAGGTCAAAGAAGCCCTTGCCTTCTGACGTGGTGAAGTCAGTTGGCGTGATGCCCCAGTTCAGAACCTCGCCCAGCTGCGCTGTGCGGATGATTCGAGAGATGAGTTGATGTTCCCAACTTGCGATGGGGATACCCTCCTTTCCGTGATCCTTATGCCGGCTTACGCGAAGGTTTCGGGATCAGCCAAGCTAGACGGTATTTTGGTGGCGTCAAAGGCTTGGTGAAGCACCCCAACGGATTGGGGTCATAGAGAGCTTGGCCTACTACATCTGGGGAGCGTCAGGGGTGGTACCGACGTGCTCCCCGATACCACCCTGGGTACGCGTCTCGTCTGCTGGCTTGGTGACGTCGGAACGAGACATCATGATGTTGGCGATGTCCCGTTCCATGCACTTGACCAACGCTGCTAGTGCATTGGCGGTCTCCACGGACCAGACCACCCCATTAGCTGGTATCCAAGCTCTCGTGCTGCCGAGCTCCAGATCGACAAGAGCGGCTGTGACGTCTACGTGCATCGGCTGCTTCGTAAAGTCGTAGAGCACTTTGGCGATGCGGAGCTCTCCCTCTTTTAGGGTTCCCTTGATGGGCATCAGTAGGCCTTTGGTAGTGGGGGCATTCCGATTGTTTCGCTGGCCTCGTTGACCATCTCGAGCGCTTTGAGAAACCCGGCCTCGGAAGCCACTTGGATGTACTTCTCGTGTGGCGGGCAAACGATGGTGAGCGTGATCGACACCTTCACTTGATTGTACTCGATACCGTTCCCCACCAGGACGTTCACGCGAGAGGGCTCCAAGCCTTGAGCCCTCCATTCGTTGGCTTGTGTGGCTAGTGCTGCAAACGGATCCCCGTTTAGTAGCCCGACCTCTCGGGATAGGCCGTTGTTCTCAACAACCTTTTCCCATGTGCTGGAAGGGATCACAGGATCACCGCCGCTGGAGGGGCGTGGTACTTGGACTCCACGGTAGTGCACGCTTCCACGACTTCTTTTGGAACCAGCCCACGAGTTACCGCCAGTTCGAACATGCGCGCGTCCATCTTGTATTCGCGCTTGTTGATGATGGTGCCTCCCGCCTCTAGGAAGGTTTCTCTTCCTACGCTCTCGTACACCTTCTGAGGGTTCACTTTCGCGTAACGCTGGTACAGGTCCCAGTCTCCGCAACGTACTTCTGCAGCGCGGACAGCCTTGTCTGCCGCTTCTCGTTTCTGGTTGTAGTCCTCTACGAGCGCATCGTAGATCTGGAAGAACTGTGGGTTGTTCCTTCGGAACTCCTCGATCATCGCTTTCGCGTGTGCGAAGTCCAGCACCTCTTGAATCTCGTGCGGTTCCTTAGTCGTTATGCTGATCGACATAGTGTGCCTCGTATACGTCGTCTTCCGTAAGGTCAGAGTCTAGGACGCGGTCTCCGCTGATCTCCTGCATGAAACGAGCGTAGATCTCTCCAGCCTTCAGCATTCCGGTAGCAAACAGGTGCATAGGAGATCCGGGACGCTTGTCCTGCTCATGCGACATGGCGAACGCAGGGTGGTACAGCGGTAGTAGTGGGTATGTGACTACGTTTTGCTCGTAGGGCCACACCAGCACGCGGTTCTCTTTGGGACCCACCTTGCGCCCCCACTTTCCTCCGGGGGTGAGCGATGGCCTGAAGCTAGCTCCTGGTACGCTGACTGTGCGAAGGACTCCACTGTCCTTCTGTAGGTTGACTGATGCGTGAAGGAGAGCTTCTGCAGCGCTGTTACCTAGGGTGACGATGAGTATGGGGTCTACCAGGTAGATCTGCTCGAGCAGCCTTGCAGAGCAGGCGCGTACTTGTGCTGTGTTCGGCGACGAGTCCTTGCGTCGAGGTTCACGCGTTTTGAAGTCCAGCTTGAGGTTTCCCTCTGTGTCGTACTCGTACGACCAACTCCTACAACAAACGGTGTTGGTGAGGTAGTAGTCTTTGATCCGTACTACCTCCAGGGTACGGCGCAGGAAGCGACCACTCTGTCCTACGAATGGGCGACCTTCCTTCTCCTCGTCTTTTCCTGGTCCCTCCCCGATGAACATCACTCCATTGGTGCCCTCGCCAAATACGAGGGCACCCTGTACTTCTTCTCTTCGCAGCCCTAGGTCGCAGGCGCGACACCCTTCCCACTCTGCCTGCAGGACAGGCAGAGGCCTCCTGATATCAGGTCGACGGGTTGAACCCTCCACCCAAACCTCCTTTTGGTAGGTCCCTCGCAAGCGTTATGCCTGCACGTTCTGCTCGCATGCGCTGGATCTCCTCGAGCTTGTTTCTGCGGGCCAGTACGTACTTCTCCGACTCTTCTTTGTCCATGTCGCTGAAGTACCGAATGAGGGTTACGAACACCGCCACGTTCACGAACGTGGGGGCGCCGTCTAGTAAGCACACGACAGCTTGAGGAGCCGTGGCAATTCCTTGTGGCGTAGGGATTGTCGCTAAGCCTGCACGGATCTCGCAGCAGGCTTCCATGGTAACTACTTCGCCCGGTCTTGTACCCGGCGGTACAAAGCCCAACAACCTTGTACCGCCCGCGTGAACAAGTGCCTGCTCTAGCGCGCCAGAAGATCCGTCAGCAGCGCCGTTCGTTTTCTGAATGTCCATGATGGTGGGTGGTTGACGAGGATAGGTTCATACGGGCCGCCCTCCTCTTTGGGCCATGCCCGAAGGTGTGCTTGAAGCTTCTTGGTCATACCTATGCACTGACCAACGTCATCCACAAGCATGATGATCAACGGACTCTTCTTACCAGGCATCGGGCGGGTTGGTCGACCCATCAGCTGTTGCAGGCTATTGCTGCTGGCGAACAGCGAAGAGAGGATGACCGTGTCGAGCTCCTGGCAGTCCAGGCCCTCTTTACCGTACTTGGTGATGGCGAAGTTCAACAGCTTCTCATCCAGAAAGCGCTGCCTCGTAATTGGCGGTACTTCATGAATGAGGAATCCTGCGGACCCTTCGTGAGACAACAAGGCCTCGATGTACTTCTTCTGCCTTTTGCTGAGCTCTCCCTCGATCTTCTTTTGTACCTCGTGGCTCTTGATGGCTTGATCCGCCAACGTAAGCTCAGCAATGAAGTGCTGTAGATCAGGGCTGCTCGGGTCTTTCTTGTACTGCTTGTCGTACTGTTTCTGCACTCGCTCGATAGCCGACGTCAGCTTTGCTGCTTCTCGGGCAGACAGCTTGATGGGTTGTAGTGTCTCTCCCACGTCGGCTGGGGTGGGCAGAGGGATGTCCGTGTACAAGGGTCCTTGGAACCCCGACCACATGGTGTAGAGGTTGACGACCTCGCTTACGCTGTCAGATAGAACTAGAACCCGACGGCCAAAGTTCCTAGCCTGCTCGCACATCGCAAGGATGAGTTTCAGCCTCGTCTGCCACTGACCAAAGTAGGAGTACACCTTCTTGAGGTGCACCTCTTGGTTGGTGTCTACCACCTGTGCGGCGACTACTGGGTTCTCTGTCTCGATCTTGTGCTCGGTCCAGTAGAACGCAAATTGTGGCAGAAGCATCGGAGTGAGGTCCTTGTAGAGAACCTTTCCAATGTGCGCGTCCGCGATGACGTGCATGCCGTCGTCTCGCCACGGCGTAGCTGTGAGAGAGTAGCGGTTTCCGTAGAACAGGTCGGCCGTCTTGGCGAACGTTGGGGCGCTCACATGGTGCCCCTCGTCCCAGAACACCTGTCCGAACCATCTCCGCACTTCTTCTGGCATGGTGCCAGACCAGTTGGCAATGGAGTGATAGGTGGCCAGTACCAACCCCTTCTTCCACTGCTTCTTGCCACCCTCGATGAGGCCGATGCCTCCAGGTATCTCCAGAAGCTGCTCTGCTTCGGTAGCCCACTGGTAGAGCAAGTTGGTGTTATCGAGCATGACAAGCGCAGGTACTTGCCCTCGCGCGATCTTCTCGAGGGCGATGACTGTTTTTCCACGGCCGCACGCTAGCTGCAGGATCCCTGTAGGGTTCTGCATGAGAGCTGCCATCGATCGCTGTTGAACATCTCGCCCCGTCGGCAGGAGCTGGATCTCGCCATCCAGCTCTTGAGGTAGGTGGTCGAGCTTGATACGGCTCCTGAATTGAACGGTTTCGTAGTGGCGAGGTCTGCAGTCCACCACTGGAAAGGCTAGTTGTGCAGGCGCCCAGAACGCACGGGGAAGAAGCATGTGATGCTCTGCTTCTTTCCATAGGTAGATAAAGCGCGTGTGCCCGCCGTACGATTGGATCTCGTAACTGAGAGCGCGCTTGGTGCCCTCCACGTCAATGAACGCTCGGGGCACCCACAGCATGCTATCCAGGTACCCGCGGTCGGGCTGCCGGATTACGACCTTCATGTTGTACTCCTACCTCCACCAAGGGACGTGGTCCATCATGTTGGCCGCGCTCATGAACCCGTACTTCAGCATGGACCTTCCTACGCTGCCCACGAATCGTTTGAAGTACGGCAGCTCCTCTGGTTCTGGGACCGTAAGGACGGCCATCACTTGCGTGCCAGGTTGCACGACATTCTGTGGCACCAGCGCTGGCGTCTGCGCTTGCTGAGGCGGTACCATCATCACCAACAACGGTTGCCCGTTGTGCGTCGCTTGATACATCATGGGCTGGACTTGCCCATGCGCAACCTGCGCAGGTAGGGGTGCAGGTGCCTGCTGAGGCACCGACACCGGTACGATCGGAGCCAGCGGCCTCACTTGAACTGTTCTTGGTTGGGTTGGGGACGAGGGAGGGTGCACGACGGACGGCTGCGCTAGTGTCAGCGTTTTCTTTGAGCCATCTGGCATTGGTATTGTCACAGAGGGGTGCTGCGCAGCGGGAGGCAAAACCTGGGGAGGCTGGGGGATCTGCATGGGGGTGGGTTTTGTGAGGCTGATGAGCGGAGAGAGCCCTTGTATCCTCTGCCTGTTCATCTCTGCAGCACATGCCTGGTACAGCCCGCAGGGCGGCCGTTGATGAGTCTTCTTATCGTCATCCCAGTACGCGCGGTCTACACCCCCGGCACACTTGGGGTTGTGCGGCTCCCACTTCTCGCTGAAGCAGCCTGGGCCTTCCCAGCCGCAAGAACCGCATACTGACTTCCTCCTTCCCTCTTGCTCGTAGACTTGGACGTTTATCTGCCCACACTTCGGGCACTGTTTCATCATGTGGCCTCCTGGCGTTACCGTCTCGGTATCGCCCTCAGAGCCTTTATGCCGTACTGGTTCCCTTTATTGCGCCCCGCGGGCTAATCTTGCAGGAAGAATCCCGAGCGGTTACGCTGCCTACGAGGAGCCGATGGAGAAGATCAGCGGTCTTGTTCTGGACGTGTTCGACGACCCGAGTGGAGAGGTCATGCGGCAGATCTTTCCGACGCTCGAGGCGGTGCCCGAGACAATCAAGACATCGATGCCACTGACATCGGTAGACCGATCGAAGTTGCCTGACGATGTCTTCGCTCTTGTTCTCCACAACGACGGTGCGGTTCTACGGAAGTACGCGTGTATCGACCAAGGCAACACGTGCTTGAACATCGAGTACTTCTTGAAGACAGCCCATAAGCTGCCCACGGTTGCTCAGCAGAAGACGGCAGAGAACCTGCTGGTCGCCTGTGGGTGGTACGGGATCGACCCCCCGGAGTCGTTGGTTGCACTGTCGGGGAGGGTCTGATGCCTGAGACCACATACAAGCAGCAGCTCTGGAAGGACTCTGACGGCAACGTCACCGAGAAGGCTTCTGAGGTAGCGGGGACTTGGGACATGCCTCTTCAAGCCGCTCCGAGCAAGCGCATGCCCAACGAGAAACCCAAGGCTTTGGCCATGCCGCCAAAGGTAGGGTCTCTTCAAGAGGCGTTTGGGTGGGGGGAGAAGGTGGCATCTGTGCAGCAACCAAGTATCGACGAGGAGCTCGAGGCGATGTTCAAAGAGGCTTCAGAGGTAGGCAGGAAGCCGCAGGGGGAAGAGCCTGACACCAACATCGACGATCGTCATGCGGAGCAGCCGCCAAGCCTCCCACAGAACAAGAAGGTGTTGACCCCCCACGTCGATGTCACGGGACACGAACCACCCAAGGTGGTCAAGGAGAAGACGGCGCAGCACTACGCGATGCCCAGCCTGTGTCGCTACCCGTTGGATGGCTTTCACCAGGTCAAGGCGGCTAGTGACTACTTCAACGACTTCTGGAAGGAGATGGAGCCAGAGGACCGTAGGGAGTTTGCGGCGAACCTGGTCAAACGTGCCAGTGCTTTGGGGCTTCCTCTGAGCCGTACGATCGAGCACTACGGAGCCGCTGGTTACGCCCCTCGTCTGCACACACTGACGGAGCTAGCGGTGCGGGAGGACTTGCTCAAGGAGGCGGAGCACCAGAGTTTGTACGACGAGCTCAAAGAGCAACTGGG
>WBZR01000518.1_pt1 | contig 61191 bp, 56 predicted proteins | sample 5204231 | NCBI WGS metagenome assembly WBZR01 (sample SAMN12412403, study PRJNA552823) | activated sludge metagenome | isolation source: activated sludge from anammox sidestream of wastewater treatment plant... | place: USA: Virginia | collected 2017-08 | reverse complement strand
AGCTGACTGCCAAGGGGTTGCATACCGTTCTGGTACAGGCGGGCGCCGGTGCTGGTGCCAGTATTCCTGATTCAGCTTATCAGGAGGCCGGTGCTACTATCATCTCTACTGCTTCACAGTTGTATGAACAATCCCAGATCGTACTGAAGGTACGGGGGCCTGAAGCAGATGAGCTGGCACTAATAAAAAAGGATGCGGTACTGGTAGGTCTGCTTACCCCGCATCATGCGGAAGAAATCGAATCTGTAGCCAGACATGGATTGACCGCATTCGCGATGGAAAAATTGCCACGAATATCGCGGGCACAAAGTATGGACGTATTGTCTTCCCAGGCAAATATTGGCGGATACAAAGCCGTCATCCTGGCAGCTGATATATATCAGAAATTTTTCCCTATGTTGATGACGGCAGCCGGTACAGTCAAAGCTGCACGTGTACTGGTTCTGGGGGCAGGTGTGGCCGGACTGCAGGCTATTGCAACTGCCAAACGTCTGGGAGCTGTAATCGAGGCATTTGACGTAAGGCCTGCAGTGAAGGAACAGGTTGAGAGTCTGGGTGCAAAATTTGTGGAAGTTCCTCTGACAGATGAGGAAAAAGCCAAAGCTGAAACTGCCGGCGGATATGCAACTGAAATGTCAGAAGATTATAAACGCCGGCAAGGTGAGCTGATTCAGGAACGTGCTGCTGCTGCAGATATCATCATTACGACTGCTCTGATTCCGGGGCGTCCGGCCCCCGTTCTGATCACTGAAGAAACGGTCAAAGCAATGAAACCGGGATCAGTAATCGTTGATATGGCGGTTGAAGCAGGTGGAAACTGTCCGTTATCGGAATTGGGTAAGACTGTAGTCAAGTATGGCGTGCATCTGGTAGGTGTCGCTAACCTTCCCGGGTTGGTGGCCGCTGATGCCAGTGCACTATATGCACGCAACTTGCTGAATTTCCTGAATCTGATACTTGATGCACAAACCGGTGAGCTTAACGTAAACCGTGAAGATGAAATTATCGATGGCAGTCTGGTCTGTATGGCTGGAGAAGTAATTAGCAAATCATAAGCAGGCAGGCAACATTGTTCGCACAAAAGTTTATGAATCTCTATAAGGAAAGCACATGATTGGAGAAATTGATCCAACGATCATAAATCTGACGGTATTCGTCCTGGCTGTTTTTGTTGGCTACCATGTAGTGTGGAATGTAACTCCCGCTCTTCATACTCCCCTGATGTCAGTAACCAATGCGATTTCCAGTATTATCCTGGTTGGTGCGATGCTGGCAGCAGGATCAACTGAGGCTGATTGGGGAGCATGGTTAGGGGCTGCGGCCGTAATTCTGGCATCCATCAACGTGTTTGGTGGGTTTCTCGTTACCCAGCGTATGCTGGAAATGTTTAAGAAAAAAGACAAAAAAGGACAAGCCTAAATGTCTGCTAACTTCATTGCATTAGCCTACCTGATAGCGGCTGTATTTTTCATACTCTCACTTAAAGGATTGAGTTCACCTCTTACTGCACGCCGCGGTAATCTTCTTGGCATGCTGGGGATGGGCATTGCTGTATTCACAACGCTGACCATTACCGAAAACTGGCCACTGATTCTCGGTTGCATCGCTGTAGGTGCGATTATTGGTTCGATTGTGGCGCAACGGATCCAAATGACTGCAATGCCTGAACTTATCGCATTCATGCACTCGCTGGTGGGTCTTGCTGCTGTATTCATTGCAATTGCAGCCGTCAATAATCCAACCTCATTCGGTCTGTCGGAAATACTGCCAACTGGCAGCAAACTCGAACTCTTTCTGGGAACTTTCATTGGTGCCATGACATGGTCCGGTTCCGTCATTGCATTCCTGAAACTGTCTGGTCGGATGAGTGGTGCACCGATTATTTTTAGCGGTCAGCACATGGTTAACCTGTTGCTGGCCATTATTATGATTGGTTTCGGTTTATGGTTCTTTTTTAGTGAGACGACGAACTGGACAGCATTTTCTGCAATGACGGCCATTGCTTTTCTGCTCGGTTTTCTCATCATCATCCCAATTGGTGGCGCGGATATGCCAGTCGTAATCTCCATGCTGAACTCCTATTCGGGATGGGCTGCTGCAGGAATTGGCTTCTCACTCGGGAATCCGATGCTGATTATAGCAGGATCGCTGGTTGGCAGTTCCGGCGCAATTCTTTCCTATATCATGTGTAAAGCCATGAATCGACCGTTTCTTTCTGTCATTCTGGGAGGCTTCGGCAGTGATGGAGGAAGTCAGAGCACTGATGACGGAACACAGAAATCCTATCGCAGCGGGAGTGCAGATGATGCAGCATTTCTGATGGGGAATGCGGATAGCGTTATCATCATTCCGGGATATGGATTGGCTGTGGCACGTGCACAGCATGCGGTCAAGGAGTTGGCTCAGGCTCTGCACAAGAAAGGTATCAATGTTCGTTTTGCAATTCATCCGGTTGCGGGCCGTATGCCTGGACATATGAACGTCCTGCTTGCAGAAGCGGAGATTCCCTACGAAATGGTGCAGGAAATGGATGAAATCAATAGCGATTTTCCGAATACCGACGTTGTACTGGTATTGGGTGCGAATGATGTAGTTAACCCGGCGGCAAACGTACCGGGAAGCCCGATTTATGGAATGCCGATTCTGGAAGCTCACAAAGCGCGTACCGTAATGGTTGTCAAACGCAGTATGGCTGTCGGTTATGCAGGGCTGGACAACGACCTCTTCTATATGGACAAAACCATGATGGTATTCGGTGATGCCAAGAAGGTTGTTGAAAATATGGTTAAAGCACTTTAGAAGCAGCTTCTTATATCAACAATAAAAAAAGCCCGGGTGATTATTTTCCAAGTTTATTTCTGGAATCCAGCCATTCCCGGGCTGCTTTCTGTGCTGATGAAAGTTGCGTACGGCTCAATGAGCGCATAGCTTTATCACGCGCCACAATAGCCTGTTCTATTCCTGCTGCTGCAGCTAAATTGAACCACATATAACTCTTTTCATTATCCATTTCCACGCCTTGGCCAACTTGATAAAGCAGGCCAAGTTCATATTGAGCCAGAGGGTGATTTTGTTCGGCAGCCAGAATGAACCATTTGGAAGCTTCGGAAAAATCCTGAAGAGTTCCCTTGCCAGCCAGATATAGTATGCCTAACTGATATTGGGCGTCTGCGTTGCCTTTCCTGGCTTTTTCAAGAAAAAGGTTGATTGTATAAAACCGGTTGTCACTTGGATCAGGCAAAGAGCTTGTATCTTCACTTTTGATTGATTGTAGGTCGATCTTTTCTCCACGCTCAATTGCTTCTGCTAATGTAAGGCTGGTTGATGAAACATGGGGGGAAGATTGAGAGTCCAGCCAGGATAATCCTGTTAAAGCAGTTTGTGGCTGTGAAGACAGGCTTCTCTCCATGGGGTCATTTAGGGAAAATCCTACCCAAATGAAAGTACCCAGTAGAAATATACCCCCCACACCTGCCGCTGCTGCCAGACAGGCATCATTATTCCTGCCCCAGAAACGCGCTTTGCAATCGCGACAGCGATAAGGAGAAAGTAATAAATTAGCAGGTGTGCGCTCGCCGGGCCTGAAACGGGACTTGTGAATCCGACTGCTGCCACACTGAATACAATGAGAGGTCATGGTATTTAAGCCGGATCAACTGATTTAAATCCTAACCCGACAGGCTTCAAGAGATACCTGTATTTTACAATACGTTCAGCTTTCCGGGTGACAACAGAAGCATACAGAATACTAGAATTCTAAGCCGCTATCGACAACTAACGGTAATAATATTATTCTGGTTTTGTGCGTTCGAAGGATTAAATCTGACTCTGTAGCCAGTTCTGAGTTCCGATATTCTTGACCATATCCAGCTGTGTTTCCAGCCAGTCAATATGTTCTTCCGTATCTTCAAGAATTTCTTTAAAAATTTCACGTGACACAAAATCCTGGGCTGTTTCACAAAAGGCTATTGCACTGATAAGAGTTTCTCTGGAGGTGCGTTCCAGTTCTAAGTCACATGATACACATTCCTGCACATTTTCACCGATCAGCAATTTGCCGAGTTCCTGCAGATTTGGTAATCCTTCAAGAAAAAGAATACGCTCGATCAACTGATCCGCATGCTTCATTTCCTCAATGGATTCATGATATTCATGTTCACCCAGTTTGTTGAATCCCCAGTTTTTATACATGCGAGCGTGAAGAAAATATTGGTTGATAGCAGTCAACTCATGTTGCAGCTGGCGATTCAGCCAGCGAATAATATCCGCATTACCTTTCATGATTTCTTCTCTCCTTTAAGAAATATTTGCAGGTGGTAAATCAGGTGAGATTTCAGGAAGATCCAGTAGTGGTCTGTTGAGAAGATTCCTGATTCAATACCTTATCCAGAGCTATTTTGGCATGACAAGCACAAGTACCACACTGGCTAGTAATGCCCAAATTGTTCCTCAAGTCACGCATTCTTATAGCACCTTGTTTTACAGCCTGGTGAATGTCGCGCTCAGTCACACCCTTACACACGCAAATATACATGAAAGATATTTTTTGTCGAATAGTTTTCAGGAATGCGTTTTATACTGAACATTCAGTATAAAGCATACTATCTGTTTAATTTAATAATGAGAACGATTCTTAAAATTATATCTATCTCTGACAAATTTGCAACTCATAGTTTCTCGTAAATTTGTAAAAGGCAGTAATCATGTGACCAGACTGCAAAACTTATTTCCTGATCACCAGAATTGACTCTGGAATTTTTTTACCTTTTTTGCCAACTTTAAATGAATCTGCATTTATTTGTTCCTGATATATTCTGGCCAGATGGTTCGCAAACAGATATTTATCAACACCTGAAGTTACCTGCATTGGAAACCATTCTGGCGAAAAGTAATCGCTCTGAAGCCGGAGGAGAGGTACTGGAATCCTGGTTGTGTAAAATTTTTAATGTGAACAAACAACAGGACTGGCCCATAGCTTCGATATTACTGCAGTGTGAAAAAAATAGAATTGAAGTAGGAGAAAGTTATTGGTTACGTGCCGATCCGGTTCATCTCAGAGTCGAGAACAACCATATACTTCTTGGGGATAATCAGATTCTGAATATCTCCTTAAAGGAAGCAACTTCTTTTGCCGATAGTATCAATGAGTTTTTCTCAGATGAAGGGGTAACCCTGCTGCCGCTTCATTCTGATCGCTGGTATGTGAAATGTGATGAGACTCCCGAGTTGCAGACATTCCTTCTGAGTCAGGTGGTTGGTAAAAATATAAATGATCTTCTGTCACGGGGAAAAGAGGGTGCAATCTGGAACAGCAGGATCAATGAAATCCAGATGTTTCTTCATGAGCACCCGTTGAATCGGAACAGAGAAATACAAGGTGAGCTGCCGATCAATAGTATCTGGATATGGGGAGGAGGTGTCAGACCTTCAGAAGTGCGCACATCCTATACTGGTATTTGGGGCAATCATGTACTGGTTCATGCACTGGCAGAAATGGGGAAGGTTATGTGTCATGATCTGCCAGAGAACGCAGATGAGGTATTGAATCATTCCGGGAATTCGGGTGAGCAATTAATCGTCCTGGATAATTTACAGAAATACGCTTGTTACAGAGATGCATACAACTGGCGCAATGAATTGATGAAAATGGAACGAGATTGGTTTGATCCATTATTCCAGGCATTGAAAAAGAGGCAGATCCAGCAGCTGAAGCTCACTATTGTCAATGAAAGTTCAACTAAAGATTTTGTACTAACGCCTGGCAGTCTCTGGAAATTTTGGGCTGCGGTACGTCCACTGGGAACCTACAGTTAGTTTATTTTCAGGTTATTTTCCAGGAATGAGGTTTCTAACAGATCTTCCTTCGTGTGATTATGTATACCACTCCAAGAATCAATGTATTCAAACCTTTTTTATCGGCGACTGTGGCAATGGTTGTCATAGGTTTACTGATTGCTCTGGATCATTCCCTGATTTTTATTGAATCACATATCGTTGCCGGGTTATGGGTAACCCTGCTGATGTCGATACTGTTCATGATTACGCAAATTGCTCATACCGAAAAAGCTTTTTCAAAACAATTTGCTCAATTGGTTGCACAAAAGGAACGGCTTAGCAGTGAAATCAAACACAGGATCTGGGCTGAGAAAACTTCTTCAGAAAATAAAGCCAAACTGCAAATTGTGGATGAGAATTTTCCGGTGATGCTAGCCTACTTCAATACGGAACGGCAGTGTCGTTACCATAACCGCGCTTTTCGGCAGTGGTTTGGATTACGGCCTGAACAGATAGAAAATCGGCTTTTTAACGAATTTCTCGATAAATCGTTGTTTTCTGATATCAGTAGTGCTGTCGAACGTGTATTGTCTGGAGAAACCATACAGAATCAGCATGTCCTGAAACTTGCAAATCAATCGATATGTTTTATTACAAGTCATTTGACACCTCATTTCGACTCTGCTGGAAAGGTAATCGGCTTCTATATTCTTTACACACCCCGGCTGATGAAAAAAGGAGAGGAGCTGCTGCAAAATGTGAAAGATCGATCCACAGCTGAACATAAACAAGCACAAGAAAGTAAAACTACACGAGACAGTAATGAAAATACTGCTAAGCAGCCGACACGAGTGTCCATAGATTCTTCCAGACGGATCATTCAGGCTATTGAGCAGAATGAATTCCATCTGTACTGTCAAAAGATAATTCCTGCAGGATCGAACCAGGAATCTTCAAGTTATTATGAAGTACGCATTCGTATGGCGGAGGAGGAATCCAATCTGATTCCACCGGGAGCATTCCTTCCGTTTGTTGAAAAATATAACCTGATGCCACGTCTGGATAGCTGGGTGGTCGAACAGGTGATCCATTATCTCGCCGATCAAAGGGCTGATCCCCGAATTTCATTTTGTATAAATCTGGCTCGCAGTACACTCATCGATCCAGTATTTTATGATCGTGTCTGGAAATTGTTGAATGCAGCCGGAATAGAACCCCAGAGAATATGTTTTGAAATCGAAACAGCAGATGTGGCAGCCAATTTGTTAAGTGCAGTGCAATTTGTAAAAAAAGTACAGCAATCCGGCTGCCTGGTTTCACTATGCAGTTTTAATCATGATCGTGGCTCATTTGATTTACTCAAACACATCCAGGCTGATTTTCTGAAGATTGACGGCAGCCTGATATGCAATATCCTGCGTGATGCAGAAGATCTGAAAAAAGTTGAAAATATCGGCAAATTCGCCCGTGCTCTGAAAATCAGGACGATAGGCGAACTGGTTGAAACACGGGACATTCTGGAGAAGCTGGCAAAAATCGGGATTGATTATGCCCAGGGATTCATAGTCGGGCGACCACTCCCGATTGAGAAGATCGAGTACCGAGCCGATAGCATGGATGATCTGTAACAGAAGCTATTGTGTCAGCACCCGGCAGGCTGCCTGATATTTTTCAATGGTTTGCACAAGAACCTCTTCAGGAATAGGGGGAGCAGGTGGAGCCTTGTTCCAGTTGATCTGTTCCAGCCAGTCACGAATAAACTGTTTGTCGTAACTGGGAGGTGTTTTACCAGGCCGGTAACTTTCAGCGGGCCAGAAGCGTGAAGAATCAGGAGTCAGCGCTTCATCGATCAGATAAAGCTGGTTGGCTTCATCCAGGCCGAACTCAAACTTGGTATCGGCAATAATGATGCTTCGTGTCAGTGCATAATCGGCTGCAGCCGTGTAAAGTGCAATGGCATGCCTGCTGACGGCCGCAGCGAGCGATACTCCCAGAAGTTGTTCACAAACGGAATACGAGATGTTCTCGTCATGTGATCCTGCTTCCGCTTTGGTTGAGGGTGTAAAAATTGCACCATCGGGAATTTTATCGGCCTCCCGTAACCCTGCTGGCAGGGCAATACCGCAAATAGTGCCGCTGCGCTGATAATCCTTCCAGCCGGAACCTGAAATATAACCGCGTACAATAGCCTCGACAGGCAGAGGTTTCAATTTTCTGACGATAAAAGCGCGATCCGAAACCTGATCCTGTTCCCGAGACGAAACAACAGACTCAGGAGTTATGTCAGTGAGGTGATTGGGGATGATGTGAGCTAATTTATCGAACCAGAAACGGGAAATTTTTGTCAGTATTTTTCCTTTTTCCGGAATCGGGGTTGGCAATATCACATCAAACGCTGAAACACGATCTGTTTGTATGATCAACAGATGGTTTTCATCCACCGCATATATATCGCGTACCTTGCCGCGATGCAGTAAAGGAAGGCTGGTGATACTGGTCTCAAACAATGCTGCGGTCGCCATGATGGTATCTGCTTTTGAAATATACCAGATCAGAATTGAAGATCCTGCCTGATCCGTGCAGTCTGCTGCAATGCTTCTTCAACCGTATCTGCCAGCACAGTGAAGTGCCCCATTTTTCTGCCAGGTTTTGCTGCACGTTTACCATACAGGTGCAGTTTGGTCTGCGGATGTTGTAGTATGCTGTTCCAGTCAGGCTCACCATTTTTCCACAAATCCCCGAGTATATTGGTCATGACAGCGGCCTCCTGTACCAGTTTGGTGCTGCCGTGAGGCAGTCCGCACAACATGCGAACCTGCTGCTCGAATTGGGAAGTCACACAGGCATTAAGTGAATAATGCCCGCTATTATGCGGACGAGGTGCAATCTCATTGACCAGGATCTGGCCATCGCCCAGGACAAAAAATTCCACACACAGAATGCCGACATAATTCAGTCGTGTGGCTACTTGTCGGGCAACCGCGCGTGCTTTTCCAACGATCTCATCTGACAACGTAGCCGGTATGATGCTCGTGTCCAGGATACCCCGCTCATGGTGATTCTCGGGAACAGGAAAGAAGGTAATCTGATCCAGATTATCGCGAGCCAGAACGACGGAGATTTCATGAGCGAGGGATAATCGTTTTTCCAGCACGCAGGGTTTGTTGCCAAGTGCTGTAAGTGCTTCGGACAGAATATCTGCATGTTCGATCCGTATTTGCCCTTTACCATCGTAACCGGACTGACTGCTCTTGAGTATCCCGGGGAACAGGGATACATCGATCCGGGGCAGATCCTGTCCGTCATGGATAACGGTGAATGGTCCGACTGGAAAACCATTTTCAGCAAGAAACTGCTTCTCGCGAATACGATTTTGTGCGATCGAAACACTTTCGGCATCAGGGCTGACTACACAGCGTCGTGCCAGGTAGCGTAACGCCTGGGCCGGCACATTCTCAAACTCGATAGTGACTGCTGCACAGGTCGATCCTAATTCATCCAGTGCCTGATCGTTCAGGTAGTTCGCCTGCAAATGACGTTCAGCGATACTTCCCGCAGGGCTTTCTGCAGCCGGATCAAGCACGGTTACCCGGTAACCCATTTGCTGTGCTGCCATGGCAAACATTCTTCCCAGTTGTCCGCCACCCAGCAGACCCAGCATGGAGCCCGGTTTTATGTACATGATTCAGGGAGCGTCATCGCAGCGACAGAGGCAGCCTGATCCTTGCGAAATTGATCGAGTTTTTCGGCCAGTGAGATATCTCCCCCGGCCAGAATGGCAGCAGCAAACAGTGCGGCATTGGCTGCACCTGCTTCTCCGATGGCAAAAGTGGCAACTGGCACACCCTTGGGCATCTGTACGATGGACAACAGTGAATCCACACCCTGTAAATGTTTTGATGTAACCGGAACCCCCAGAACGGGGAGTGTGGTTTTGGCAGCAATCATGCCGGGGAGATGGGCAGCACCCCCCGCACCGGCGATGATACACCTGATTCCACGGTCATGAGCTGTTTCGGCATATTCAAACATCCTGTCAGGCGTGCGATGTGCCGAGATAATCATGGTTTCATGTGGAATACAGAAGTTTTTCAAAACGCTTGCAGCATGTTGCATTATCTGCCAGTCACTGCTGCTGCCCATTACGATGCTGACTACCGGATGATCCACATAAAACCTTTTGCGACTTTTATGAATAACGGAAACAATTCAAAATATGCTTGGGCATGGTGAAAGTGGTAATAATAAACTAGAATAACCTGGCCGGCCTCGCAAGTTTTGAGAGGGTATCGCCTGATCCGTTATTGTGATCCCGCAGGGTAGACGGCAACCCGCTGTTTTTTATCGATCAATATCAAAAATCAAATGAATTTTCAGCGAGGACAGAAGAAAGAAGAGCCTGAGATCAATCTCGTGCCAATGATTGATGTACTGCTGGTCATCCTTATTTTTCTGGTAATCACTACCACTTACTCAAAGTTTTCAGAGCTGGAAATAACGTTGCCACAAGCTGCTACGGTTGAAACAGATCATGCAGAGGATACCTCAAAGGTAATTGATGTATCGGTCAGCGCAACGGGTGACTATACGATTAATCTTGTCCCGATAAAATTTGCCAGTATCGAGAGTTTGCGTGAAGCATTGCAATCAGCAGCCAAAAACCAGGAAAACCCGATCATTATCATCAGTGCTGATGCAAAGGCCACTCATCAGTCGGTAATCACAGTCATGGAAGCAGCGAGATTGGCCGGATACCATCAGGTGACCTTCACGACAGAAATGACGGACAATAACTAAAACATTCTCTTTACTCATACCATCCGACTTTATGTTTTCACTATTCAAATTCGTTTTCAGGAATAAAGGAGAGAAAATGAGCACTAATCTGGATAATTTTTCAAGAGCTGCACAATCAGGTGATACCTATGTGCTGGCGCCGTTGCCTTATGCCGATAATGCGCTGGAACCTGTTATTTCCGCACATACACTGAGCTTCCACTATGGCAAGCATCATAAGGCTTATGTGGATAACCTGAATAAACTCGTTGCAGGAACACCATTTGCCGGACAATCACTGGAACAGATCATCACGGCTACAGCCGGGCAGGCTGATAAGGCAGGAATTTTCAACAATGCAGCACAAATCTGGAATCACATGTTCTACTGGTACAGTCTCAGCCCTAAAGGAGGAGGGGAGCCGCCTGCAGCATTGAAACAGAAGATCGAGGAATCTTTCGGCAGTGTAGAGGCTTTCAAACAGGAATTTGCCAATGCCGCCATCACACAATTCGGTAGTGGCTGGGCCTGGCTTGCTCAGGAAGGATCCAAGCTGGCCATCATCAAGACCAGTAATGCCGATTCACCCCTGACACGCGGTATTCGCCCACTGCTGACGATCGACGTATGGGAACACGCCTACTACCTGGATTTCCAGAATCGTCGCCCGGATTATGTCAACACGGTTATCGATAAACTGATCAACTGGGAATTTGCTGCAGCAAATCTCGGATGACGATTATTGATGCCGGATATTACCATTGCCCTTTCCAAAGGGCGTATCTTTGAAGATACCATCCCGTTTCTGAAGGCAGCCGGAATCGTTCCCAGTGATGATCCGGATACCTCACGAAAACTGATCATCGGAACCAATCGGCCGGATGTCAGGCTTGTCATGGTGCGTGCCACGGACGTGCCGACCTATGTGCAATATGGTGCGGCGGATTTGGGTGTGGCTGGAAAAGACGTGCTGCTGGAACATGACGGGATCGGATTATATCAGCCGCTTGATCTGAAGATCGCCCGCTGCCGCATGATGGTTGCAGTACGCGACGATTATGATTATGCCTCGGCTGTCTTTCGTGGTGCACGCTTGCGTGTCGCTACCAAATATGTGAAAACCGCACGTAACCATTTTGCTGCAAAGGGAATGCATGTCGATCTGATCAAATTATATGGTTCGATGGAGCTTGCACCGTTGGTTGATCTGGCAGATGCAATTGTGGACCTGGTCTCGACCGGTAGTACGCTCAAAGCCAATCATTTACAGGCAATCGAAGAAATCATGCCGATTTCAGCCCGTCTGATTGTCAATCAGGCAGCATTAAAGCTGAAAAATACTGCAATACAACCCTTGTTAGAGACTTTCAGTGCAGCAGTGCCAAAGAACCTGTAACCCAGTATCCGGAAACCATCATGATCAAAATAAGGCGATTGTCATCCGTTGATGACTATTTCCAGGCAGAACTCGACCAATTGTTGAGTTTTGAAGTTTCTGTCGATAGCGAGATCGAACGCACCGTCACTCAAATCCTGCATCAGATCAGAACACATGGGGACAAAGCGTTACTTGAGCTTACACGCCAGTTTGATAATCCGGCTATTGACCGGATCGAAGAAATCGAACTGCCCCGGAATGAGTGGCAATCTGCTTTGATGTCGTTGGATAAGGTACAACGTGAGGCGTTGGAGCAGGCTGCTTCCCGTATACGAGCCTATCATGAAAAACAGTTGGCCCAATCATGGGATTACGTTGAGCTGGATGGCACGCGACTGGGGCAGAAAATCACCGCACTAGACCGGGTCGGGCTCTATGTACCTGGAGGTAAGGCTGCCTATCCTTCATCTGTGCTGATGAATGCAATTCCTGCCCGGGTAGCGGGTGTCAGGGAATTGATCATGGTAACGCCAACGCCAAAAGGAGAAAAAAATCCACTGGTGCTGGCCGCTGCCGCAATCTGTGAAGTAGATCGTGTTCTTACCATTGGAGGTGCACAGGCAGTCGCCGCGCTGGCTTATGGCACAACCACCGTCCCAAAGGTGGATAAAATCGTCGGACCTGGTAATGCTTATGTGGCCGCAGCAAAACGACATGTCTTTGGTACAGTCGGAATTGATATGCTGGCAGGGCCATCCGAAATTCTGGTGATCTGTGATGGAAAAACCAATCCTGACTGGATTGCAATGGATCTGTTCTCACAAGCGGAGCACGATGAACAGGCACAATCGATCCTGCTTTGCCCGGATAAAGCATTCCTGGATCGGGTAGCAGACAGTATTTCCCGTCTGATCGATACATTGCCACGCCGGGATGTAATTCGTTCTTCGCTGGAGAACCGCGGTGCCCTGATTCATGTACGTGATCTGGAAGAAGCCTGCATGATTGCCAACCGGATCGCCCCCGAACATCTGGAGCTGTCCGTTGATGAGCCGGAACAATGGGTGGATAGCATCCGGCATGCCGGCGCAATTTTTCTTGGACGATATACTTGTGAAGCACTGGGAGACTATTGTGCGGGGCCCAATCATGTCCTTCCCACCTCCGGTACGGCACGCTTTTCCTCACCGCTGGGAGTTTACGATTTTCAGAAACGTACCAGCCTGATTCAGGTCTCACCAGCTGGAGCATCCAGGTTGGGTGAAACGGCATCCATTCTGGCAAAGGGAGAAGGTCTGGATGCCCATGCCAGATCGGCTGAATCCCGTTATCGGTAAATCATGGATGTGAATGCTGACACCCCGCCCATGTGCCTGTCATCAGCTCGATATAAATGATCATGCCTGAGCAATCGTTCGATATCATCATCGTTGGGGGTGGACCAGTCGGGATGGCATTGGCACTGACATTGCGCGAATATGAATTTTCAGTATTGCTGCTCGAAGCGCGTGAATTACCGGAAAAAGTGGATGATCCCCGTCCGCTGGCGCTTTCGTATGGCAGCCGGTTGATCCTGCAACGACTCGATATCTGGAAAAATCTGACACAACCTGCGCCAATCACCACGATTCATATTTCCAATCGCGGCCATTTCGGTCATGCTGTCCTCACACCGGATGATGCAGGTGTCCCGGCACTGGGATATGTGGTTAACTACCATGATCTCTACCATTCCATGGGTCGGGCGATACGAGGCAGCAATGCGGTTTACCAGACCAATGCCCTGGTAACTGCCATTCGAACCGATCTTTCACTGGCTCAGGTAGCCTATCAGCAAGGCAGTACAACGAGGCAGGTACGAGCCAGATTATTGGTGCTGGCAGATGGTGGCAAGCTTGCCGAACAGATTGATGGAGTTCGTTACCATACTTATGACTATCAGCAAACCGCCATCGTAGCTAACGTCAAGGTTGAATCACCCCGGCCGGGAACGGCATTTGAACGTTTTACCCTGAACGGACCTCTGGCTTTGCTGCCTTCTGGTGAGGGATATGCACTGGTATGGACAATGCCGGCTGCAGCAGCAGAAAAAATTCTGAAGCTCGATGACAGATCGTTTTTGCTGCATCTGCATGAGCAATTCGGGGATCGTATGGGTGAATTTACTCATGTTGGCCCGCGATCGAGCTTTCCGCTGATACTCAAACATGCATCGACCATTACCGGCCATCGAGCAGTACTGATAGGGAATGCCGCACAGGCACTTCATCCAGTTGCCGGTCAGGGTTTCAATCTAGGATTGCGCGATGCGTGGGAACTGGCCAGTGAAATCAGCCGTATCCCATCAGGTACGCCTGGTGAACCGGGGTCGACCAGAATGCTGGCTGCCTACAGCAGGCGACGCCAGAGTGATAAACGCATCAGCCGGCTGTTTACCGATTCTCTGGTAAAGCTGTTTACAGCGGATCTGCCGCTGGTGCAGACGTGTAGCGGCATGGGACTGGCTGCGCTGGACAGTCTGCCGCCAGCCAGGCGCCTGATCGCACATCGGATGATATTTGGCACTAGAGGCTGGTTTATTGGATAATCGGATATTTCCCGGATAGCCTGCAGCAGGTTTGTCCAGATTCGGAAATCAGGCCGGTTTTTCTAATTATTTCCATTGAACTTCGAATGATTACCGGAACGGGTCGACAGTTACCGGATTTTCCTTCTGATATTTTGAACGAGTTCTTCCTGCTTCATGCAAATTGGCTCCTATACGCTCAAGAATAAATTGATCGTTGCTCCCATGGCAGGGGTCACCGATCGACCCTTTCGGCAACTGTGCAAACGGATGGGCGCTGCGATGGCGGTTTCCGAAATGGTTTCCAGTAACTCGCTGTTATATGGATCGGAAAAAACCCGGCGCCGTGCCTGTCACGACGGAGAGGTAAAACCGGTTTCAGTGCAGATTGCAGGCGCAGATCCGGTTATGATGGCACAAGCCGCGCGTCATAATGCGGATCAGGGTGCCGAAATCATCGATATCAACATGGGTTGTCCCGCCAAAAAAATCTGCAATGTCATGGCGGGATCTGCTTTGCTGAAAGACGAAAGTCTGGTCAGCAGGATACTTGATGCCGTAGTGCAGGCCGTGGATATTCCGGTAACTCTGAAGATCAGAACCGGTTGGGATACACAGCACAAAAATGCAATTACCGTTGCGCGTATTGCGGAAAGTGCAGGCATACAGGCGCTGGCCATACATGGCCGTACACGCGCCTGTGCTTACCGGGGGCAGGCAGAATATGACACGATCGCTGCAGTCAAGACTTCGATCAGAATTCCCATCATTGCCAATGGCGACATCACTACACCGGAAAAAGCCAGGGAAGTACTCGAATATACCGGTGCCGATGCTGTCATGATCGGTCGTGCTGCCCAGGGAAGACCTTGGGTTTTCCGCGAAATTGATCATTATCTGACGACAGGCAGTTTTCTGCCTTCCCCTGAGGTAGCTGAAATTCAGCGCGTCCTGACCGATCATCTGCACGAGTTGTATCATTTTTACGGCGAATACTCGGGCGTGCGAATAGCGCGTAAGCATATTTCCTGGTACACACGCGGGCTTGCCGGTTCTGCTGCTTTCCGTCATGCCATGAACCGATTGGCAACAGTTGAAGAACAGCTGGCAGCCACACAGCAGTTTTTTGCAGAGCTGGCCGATCAGGGCCGCACGCTTACTTATATCGACGAAGAGGTCATCGAAGCATGACGGTTATCAACGAAAACGAGATTGCACTTTGTATCCGCAGAGCAGTAGAAGCCTATTTCCAGGATCTGGATGGTGAAAAACCATGCCCTATCTATGAAATGGTCATACGCAGTGTGGAAAAACCGCTCATAGAGATCGCCATGCATTATGCTCAGGGCAATCAAAGCAAAGCTGCCGAATTATTGGGCATCAATCGCAATACCTTGCGCAACCGATTAACCAAACATCAGATCCGGTAAATTTCCAAATGAGCATAAAACAGGCGCTGATCAGCGTTTCCGACAAAACAGGCATAGTTGAGCTGGCAGCAGCTCTGCACCAATTCAATATCACCATTCTCTCGACCGGTGGAACCGCAAGATTACTGCAGGAATCAGGTATTCCCGTCATAGAAGTAAGCGACTATACCGGTTTCCCCGAAATGCTGGATGGACGGGTCAAGACGCTGCACCCTAAGGTACATGCAGGCATTCTCGCCAGGATGGATTTGCCTGAGCATCGACAAGTGATGGAACAAGCACAGATTCCAGCGATCGATCTGGTGGTGGTCAATCTGTATCCGTTTACTCAAACCATTACCCGACCGGATTGTTCGTTTGAAGAAGCAATCGAAAACATCGATATCGGCGGGCCTACCATGATCCGGGCCGCTGCCAAGAATTTCCAGCGTGTCGCTGTCGTGACCGACCCACAGGATTACGGGCCACTGCTGGAACAAATACGCGCTAACGACGGATCAATCGATCATGACTATCGTTTCCAGCTGGCACAAAAAGCTTTTTCCCATACGGCGCGCTATGATGGCGCCATCAGTAATTATCTGACTGCACTGGAGCCATCGAACTCACAGCGCAAACGTTTTCCGGATCAGCTCAATCTGAGTTTTACGCTGGCCCAGCCGTTGCGCTACGGTGAGAATCCTCACCAGCAGGCAGCGTTCTATCGTGATACGGTAAATGTTCCGGGCAGTCTTGCGGACTATGACCAGCTTCAGGGAAAGGAGCTCTCCTATAACAATATTGCTGATACCGATGCCGCATGGGCATGTGTCAGAACTTTTGATAAACCGGCCTGCGTAATCATTAAACACGCCAATCCGTGTGGTGTGGCTATTGCCGATACCGCGCTGGCTGCTTATAAAAAGGCATTTACCACTGATCCGGTATCGGCCTTTGGCGGCATTATCGCGATCAACCGGGCTGTCGAGGCTGATCTGGCCAAAGCAGTATTGCAACAGTTTGTGGAAGTCGTCATTGCACCGGAATTCAGCCAGGAAGCCAGACACTTGCTGGCAGACAAGCCCAATATCCGGGTATTGACCGTACCGCTGGATAAACACAACAATGTCTATGATCTGAAACGGGTGGATGGTGGACTGCTGGTTCAAACACCGGATGATCTCGATATCACGGCAGATCAGTTGCAAGTCGTCACACGGATAAAACCCACTCGTGAACAAATAGAAGATTGTCTGTTTGCCTGGAGAGTGGCGAAATTCGTCAAATCAAACACCATCGTATTCTGTGCCAACGGCCAGACACTTGGCATCGGTGCCGGGCAGATGAGCCGGGTAGACAGTGCACGTATTGCTTCGATCAAAGCACAGCAGGCCAACCTCGATTTACACGGATCAGTCGTTGCGTCAGATGCATTCTTCCCGTTTCGGGATGGCCTGGATGTACTCGCTCAGGCAGGAGCTAAAGTTGTGATCCAGCCCGGTGGCAGTATTCGTGATGAAGAAGTCATCGCTGCCGCCAATGAGCAGGGAGTAGCCATGGTCTTTACCGGCGTAAGACATTTCAGGCATTAACATGAGATTACTCGTTGTTGGCAGCGGTGGTAGAGAACATGCCATTGCATGGAAACTGGCCCAATCTCCCCAGGTTGAAAAGATCTTTGTTGCGCCTGGCAATGCCGGAACAGCACTGGAAGCCAAACTGAAGAATATTCCGATTACTTCCATTCCTGACCTCGTTTCGTTTGCTCGGCAGGAAAAGATCGATCTAACCGTAGTTGGGCCGGAGGTGCCATTGACGGATGGTATCGTCGATGCTTTTCAGGCTTCAGGTTTGAGAATATTTGGTCCCACCCGGAATGGTGCACGACTGGAAGGCTCCAAAAGCTTCGCCAAGGCATTCATGCTCAACCATGGCATTCCGACTGCTGCCTGTGAAACATTTGATGATGCGGCAGCCGCACATCGCTATATCGACCGGCATTCCTTACCTGTCGTCATCAAGGCTGATGGATTGGCAGCCGGTAAAGGAGTAGTCGTTGCACAAACAGCGGATGAAGCGCATGCGGCAGTGGATGCCATGCTGGTGGATAACAAACTGGGTGCGGCCGGTGCACACATTCTGATCGAAGACTGTCTGGAAGGGGAGGAGGCCAGTTTCATTGTGCTATCAGATGGAAAAAATGTTCTGCCTCTGGCCACCAGTCAGGATCACAAGCGCCTGCGTGATAATGATGAAGGACCCAATACCGGCGGTATGGGCGCCTGTTCTCCGGCGCCGATCATTACCTCCGACCTGCATGACAAAATCATGCAGGAAATCATCCTGCCCGTAATCCGGGGTATGGCACAACAGTCTCAACCTTATGTCGGGTTTCTCTACGCCGGACTGATGATCTCCCCACAGGGTGAAATCAGGGTACTCGAATTCAATTGCCGTCTGGGGGATCCAGAGACGCAGACAATCATGCTGCGACTGAAATCCGATCTGTTTATCTTGCTGGATCATGCTGTGAATGGTACCTTGGGTCGAGAAAGTATCGAATGGGATGAGCAGGTGGCACTATGTGTGATCATGGCGGCTCAGGGGTATCCCGACAGTCCGAGAAAAAATGACATCATTCACGGATTGGATTCGGTGATGGCCACTCAGAGCCATTCTGATGAATTCCATGTTTTTCATGCCGGTACCGCGAGGAGTAGTACAGACCCTACAAAAATTGTGACATCCGGCGGGCGTGTGTTAGGTGTTACTGCTTTGGGTAAAGATATCCGGCAAGCACAATCACGGGCTTATGCGATTGCAGCAGATATTCATTTCGATGGCTGTCAGATGCGCCGGGATATCGGCCATAAAGGATTGAGCAAGCAATAAGTATTGGTTCTTTATACGAAAGAACTCTCAAATACAAGGAGACGCACATGAATATTGCATTTCTCAGGATATCTCTGGTGATGCTGCACATCATGCTGTTATCCGCCTGCACCTCCAATGGAATTTATCGTAGTGATTTCAGTGATTGCATTGTCACGGCGCAGCAATCTTGCGAGTCTCATGCGATTCAGCTGCATAACCAGGGAACGGATGAAGAATATTTACTGGGTTTTGTCGAGATTGATGATCAGGGGCAACTCCGCAGTCGCGCACAAATGCAGGCTTTGCTCAATGAGTTGTACGCTCTGGCAGCAAAAGAAAGCCTGTTAATCAATGTATTTGTTCATGGCTGGCATCATAATGCCAGTCCAGGTGATACCAATGTAGAAAGTTTCAAACACAGTTTGACCGAGCTAAGTAAGGTTGAGAATCAACTGCAGCATTCTGGCAGAACGCCGCGTAAAGTCGTGGGTGTTTATGTCGGCTGGCGCGGAGAATCAATTGATGTACCGTTGGCAAAAGATGCTACTTTCTAGGATCGCAAGAATACGGCCCATGAAGTGGGATATATATGCACCTCTTTATGATCTGGCACAGGCACGCTGCAGCTATTTCCAGAATCAACCGCCACGGTTGGTTGTTTTGACTTCTGAAGCTGATTATGCGACCAAATATGCTTTTCCCGCTGGCCGGATTTTCTCAACCCTCTTTGAAACTCACGGCACAATCAATCGTAATGATTGCAACCTGCCACTCTCCTATTATAGCGAAGGCGCTGCAGATCGCCAGACAGTTGGCCATTTCGAGCCTCTGCAAAGCCATGAATTACATCCCATCAGCGCAAGCATGGAGCCGGCTTATGATCAATCAAGCCAAAACGATCTGGGAGAGTCAGCTACCAGAAGGATCAATACAATTTGGCAGAACAGAATTGACAAGTCTGAGGCGCACAGTAATTCACAATCCCTACCTGAATGTAAAAGTCGATAAGCAACTGATTGCGGGCCATAACGATGTGTTTCGCCCCGAGATCATGGAATTCATTCGCATGTTGATTGTTGTGTCTACTGCAGAATAAAACGCTCCCCGGAAGCCTGCATGCAGCAAGTATCGTACAGCAAGTATCGTACGCAGCTTTATCCATCAGAATCCAGAAAATATCAGAAAGAGCCTCTGCTACAGTGCCTGAAATTGCTGTTCGTACTGGTCGGCTTTGGATAGATCGCCTGCTTTCCTGGCTGCTTGCGCTGCAAGTGAGATCCCATTACGACGATTGGGTGTGCGTTGCAATGAGGTTTCCAGTTCCTTTAGTGCTGCTTCCGGTTGATTCAGTGTCAGCAATAACTCTCCGAGTAACTCACGAGCTGGAATAATAGAGCCGGGTGTGACATTATCTTTTTCAGTTGAATCTTCCAGATCAGCCGACGCACGCATCAGTTGCAATGCTTCTTCAGATCGATTTTTTGCAGCTGCAATCCAGGCAGCAACAGCCAGTCGCTGAATTTCAATTTGACCAGCAGTGTAATCCTGATGTGCTGCATGATCGTGATCACGCAATGTCTCCAATCGTTTCAGGCTTTTTTCTGCCTCAATTATATTGCCAATTCTGGCGGCACCCATTCCTTTAGTAAAGTGGGTAAGCGCTTCACACCAGCCGAATTGCTGCCACGGAAAATCCGTTGGATGAACACTTAGTTTGGTCGCTGCATGCCAATCACCGCGTTCAGCAACAAAACGTGCTGGAATAGCGGCAAAGGCATAGGCGATTGTGGTGTTATGCGGATGCGCCTGATCAGTTGCCAATATCTCCTGCATAATTGCACGTGCTTTTTCTGTTTCACCCAATTGTAAATAAGCGTACAACAGAAAATCCTTAGCGTGAATGTCGTCCCCGTAATTGCCAGACGTGTGTTCCTGTGAAGCCTGGTGCGCTGCCAGATTGGATTGCACCACATCCGACCATAGACCCAGGCGAACAAAGATATGGGATGACATGTGTAGAGCATGCGGTACGGTGGGTGCAATATCCATATATGCCCGCGCAGCATCGAGTCCGAATTCTGCCAGCTCAGGGTAATCGCTGCTGTGGATGATGTAGTGAGCAACACCAGGGTGTTGCGGTTCATCCTTCAAGACACGTTGCAGTAACTGTAACGCCTGTTTTTGCCTGACGAAAGTTTTATCGTCTGGCGAGACATTCGAAATCAGTGCCAATGCATAAAATAATGTAGCTTCATTATCGTCTGGAAATTGTTTGGTAATACGCCCCATGGCCTGCTCATACGCCAGTTTTCGCGTGCTGTAATTACGACCATCATCCTTTGCTGGATAGATGGTAGCAATCGCATCCAGATAGGCTTTTTCCCGATCCGTTTTAATAGTTAATACGTGCACTTGTGCAAGGGCGTTACGTGCCCGTTGTACTTCTTCTGTTGTGGGGGTGGTCGCCCATAATTGCTGATAAAGACTCATTGCGACACCCCAATGCCCCATGGCGCAATCGGGATCAATGGTGGCGACTCGCTGGAAAGCCTTTTCGGCTTCGTCATACCAGAAGGAATGCAACATCGCTAATGCCAGATTGAACTGAGTCTGTGCAGCAGGAGTACAAGAAATCAGAAAATGTACTTCTCCAAGTTTTTCCTGATCAATACTGTCAACAGAATGGTGATTATCATCAGCGATCGCTGATCCGATCCACAGCAAAATTGCAAAGGTAAAAACACGCCTAAATGTTGTCATCGTATATCTCCAAAAATAGTGCTGTCCGACAAAGATAAACAATTGGAATGGAATGATATCAAACCGCAGCCAGAAAATGTGTTACTTCATCCAGATCACGAGTGCGTTTCATTGGGGTAGACCCAACAGTTGTGTCACCGGCCGCCGTTTGGCTAAATAACCCCATATTTACATAGACTTACTAACCTAGTCACAATATCAAACCGCTTAATTGGGGGTGTAAGCCGGAACCGCCGAAAATTTTGTTACGGCGAAATTCGTTCTTAGTGACCAGTGAGAGCGAAGCTACAATTTGACGACATATTAGGATAGCCTCCCTATGTGTCAGGATACCTCTCGCTTCGCCCCTCAACTTTTTAAGTTCCAACTGCAGCGAAAGGTATCCTGACACATAGGGATGTACGTGTACTTGATCATATTATTGTTGGAGGCAACACAACCAAATCAATGGCCGAAATGGGATTAGTCTAAAGTTTTCTCCAATAAAAAACACCCCAGATAAGGGGTGTTTTTTTTTGCGTGCGCCCGGCACGGGCGCACTCTTGGAGGTGAAAGTCCTCCCGTAAGTTGATCACAGCGAACGAAGCGAAGCGCAACTGCATGAGGGTGACCGAGTGTGGGGAGGAAGCGTGGAGCGAAACTGCGAGCAACGCGAGCGCCTTCGAGCGACTTGTTAGGCCACTTACCACTGAATATTTCCATTATTTATTACGTGTGCCAACTGCTCAGGATTTTCGACGACAATTTCTCCGTCCAAAAGATACTCCCAGTTTGGAGTATTGCCAAATGGAGATTGTGACCAATACCCTTGCGCAAATTCCTCTCTTGGCTCATTCCAGTAGGCATCAAACCAAGACGTGTCCGTGCGCGTAAGTGCCAAATTGCAAGTAATAGCTACATCTAAAAAATAGACATGATCACCTAGCATTGACCTTACATGAGATATGCCCTGCTCGTTTCTTTCTGCTAACCACAAGCAGGAAATTCTGCTTACCAGGTTTCCACCCGCGACCCTTCTAACCCTCTCAAACTCAAGCTCTTGATCCGCAAGCCTCAATAGTTCATTTCGAGTTTCAGGTGACACAAGAACTTCCTGGCCATAGCCATCAAGATGCGAGACATGATTTCTCAACATTGCCGCTTTCATTAATACGTGACCTGTTCGTGGTGTAACTACGTTTCCTTGAGGGCCAACAGTGCGAAGTTCTTCTAAGGAAATATTTCCTATATGGCGATGCGTTTCTGCAATTCCACTATCTATTCGGGCAATAAAATTTGGTGTTTGAAGTCGTCCTCCGCTAACTCTGAGATTCCAACATGGGTGTGGATTACCTAAATCTATCGCGTGCACGTATTTCATAGAGTGGCCTAATCGGGATAGGGAGGCACCTCGCGATGCCTCTCCTCCCACACCTGTTGGCGAAATGCTACCGGGTAGGCTGGTTTGTAGTTTTGCGTCATCTTGCTGCTCCTTTAAACAGAATATAATGTGTCCGTTCAAAGGGGACAACTCCAGTTTGCCCGATAACAAACCAACCTTGAATCTCACCAGAGTCAATAACTTGGCTCAACCCTGAGGGCTTATCCCGAACTCAGGTTAAGCACGAATTAACGCATGGATAGTGGGTGCCCTGTCCATGGTGGCAAGATAATATCTTTTGTAATCATTACGTTGAATGTATAGCCTGGCCTGACTTCCAGTGTTGGCTGGATGTTCATGTTTCTTTGAGCCATTCTCATACCGATCTGCCCCATTTGTTGCCCAAGAGCCCCAGCAACTATTTGCTGGCTGCTATATGAATTGTTGTTTGTTGATTTTGGCTGGGATAACTGTATGCCAGCGGTGAATACAGACAACAGAATTCCGTGTCCGAATAGCCGCCAGTAATGATTATTGACCTGATCGTTAAAACCGGCATAGCCAGCAACATCACTACCTGGCATTCTATCCAGAGAAATTGAAGATCCATCCGGATAAATAATCCGCTCCCAACCAACTAACGCTCTTTCCTGTCCCAACGTTACATTACTGTCATAGATCCCAACTAAACGCGCACCTGCCGGAATCAGGAGAGTATTTCCAGTTGCACTGTCATAAACATTTTCTCGGACTTGAGCGATGATTTGACCAGGCAAGTCGCTATTCAAACCGGAGATCATTACTCCTGGAATGATTGTGCCAGCCTTAACTTCTCTTGACGCTGCAACGGCAGCCCTGCGTTGATGCTGCAAATAAGTTATTGCTTCCGGTGTATTGGATAAAAATGCCTGTTTCTCAAGCTGTCGGTTATCTGAGGCCATGCTTGTATTAATTATTCCAGAATTACTGCCCAGACCCCCTATTCCCGCATTCAAGCCATACAATGAATCATCTGTTTCGTTCTCATTTATGCCGTTATTGGCTATTACCTGCTTCTCAGCCATTGCAGCGTTATTTATAGCCGTACGTATCGGAGCCAGCGGATCATTATTCGCTATATTCGTAGTGTCATTCCGGGTTGATCTCACAGAAAAGTTCTGTGCCTGGCTTTCTGAACTAAGTGCAGATTCCAGTTGTGCCAGCTTTCGTTCTTCGATGCGCTGAATAGTGCGCCGCCTATTTTCCGATTCTTCCAGCTCTGATTGAAGTGGAGATGGCGTGTTTGTACCTTCTGTCGGAATTCCTGTGCTTCCCATCTCAATGGGCAGAGGCTCAGGGGGTGAATAATCACCAGGCTTTACTGGAGGGAGAGAGATCTCTGTAACAGGAGGTTGTGGGCCTTCAGCTACTTTACTCATATTTTGATTCTGACGATCATAGAATGTGTAAACAATACCCAATACAGATATTGAAACAATTCCACCGACAATAAATAGTGGCAGGCGATTCATTCGTCGCACACCCTTGCCCCGTGTTGGTGTTGCCAGATAATCAGGAGACTCAACAGGCGTTGTATCAGGTGATGGCTGCTCAAATGAATTATTGTTCACTCAGTCCTCACAGTGAATGGATGTTCAGTAATCAACGACCCGGCCGTATCACGCGGATAATAACGAGAGGCTTCATTTTGCTCGTATTGTAAGCGCAATACGATTCCATTCCTGAAAGGGAATGCCAGGTAGCGCAGAGCGGTGCCTTTCTCCTCTGTCTGGGCAGAATCGGTCTTGGCTTTTATTTCTGTCACCCCGTAGCCATGTACCCGTAATTTCTCTATTAATAGAGGGGTTAATACATCCGCTTGCCCCTGTTTTTGAGACGGAGCTTCAAGTATCAATGTTGTACTGGCAGGAGGGAGTGGTTTTTCAAGGTAAGAAATGATGTCATTTGTTAGTATTTCTGCATCAACCTGTGTAATTTCCTTGGCCACAAATGATGTCGTGCCAGATGTGGCACAAGCAGTTATAACCAGAGATATTATTAACAGCATAAAGATACGCAAATTCATTTGCTGCCCTCTTTACGGATAATTTCGACTTTGGTTTGTGACAATCCGACACCAACAATAAGAGCCGCGCGATCCAGTACCTTGTCTACTACATAGCGATCCCCAATCAGACGGTAGTTAACCAGCTCTTCATCGCCAGAATTACCGAGTGACAGTAATGCAGGAGATTCGTTGAAATGTGTTGACGGAAACTGGATATAAGTTTTAATGCCATCCGTATAAATACGAACGGGCTTCCATGATGGATTGTCACCACTCAGGTTATAGTTAAAATCAAGGGCAGCAAGATTCTGGCCGGTCGCAGGCATTGTGTTCGTTTGAACAACCTGTGTTTTACGCAGATGATAAGCAGCCCACTCTCTTTGAATATCATCGGGGTAATCAAAAGATAGTATTGGCATCCAGTCATTTTTTGTACTGGCTAACTTGATCGTATAGGTGCGTCTGTCCGTAGTAACAATCAGATTTGTTGTCAGGTTAATATCTGTGGGTTTAATAATAATGATGGTTGATGCTGTCTGCCCTGAACCTTCGGTAGCCGGTGTGATTTTCCAGCGTACTGCGTCGCCAGCATGGACATCATTGACGATTTCACCTTGCTGCAAACGTATAGAGCATACCTGTAATGGGGTGCAGACAAGAGTTGGAAGGGTTGCACCAAAAAGATATTTAACGTTTCCATCCTCGCCGCGACGCGGCTTGTCAGGGTTTGTTTTCCATTGGTTAGCAAGCTTTGCTCCGTACACTTCCTTTGAATCCAGTCGTGGTTTTTGTCCTGCAAATATTGGTAATGGCTCATTCTGGCTTTGAGATGTTTGTGCATATGCGGGAATAGTTAATACAAAAGCAGCCATGCCTATGATCAATTGTTGTTTTTTCATGTGTCCCTCAGTATCAGAAATTGCTATTAATACGAGCCGACCATGAGCATTGCTGCGCATAAATTCCGAGTGGATTAACCATAATCTGCTCTTCATTTATCGGCGGTGACAGTACCGTGGTAACTGACGCCTGATATTGCCTGGTATCAACCAGTTTTCCAGATCGTTGTTTTGTTACTTCAGTCCATTCAATCTGCCAGGTAGAATCCGTAATCGGAACCACAGCATTCACTGCGATTTCAACTGTTTCATTGGCCGCTCGCTGATAAGGGTTTTTCTCGCGGTGATATGTGGCAATCGTCTGATAACATGCGCTATCCGGGTAAGTCATCGCATAGGTTGTATCAATCAATGCTTTTTGTGCGCTTTGATCTGTATAAACAGTTCGTGCACCTATAACCCAATTTCGTAGCGCTGCAATCATTTGTCTGTCATTGGGTGCACTGGCAACCGTAGTGCGTGCTATTTTCGTGACCTCTCCATTGCCATCAAATTCGACGGCATACGGCACGATCTTGTGTTGCGCAGAGATATACACCAATCCACTGACAGCAATGATCGATACGGCGATACTGCCAAGAGCTGCCAGGCGCCAATTATTTGCCCTTGATATATAACTTCCATAACGCTCGTTCCATTCTCTGCGAGCAGCCAGATAGGGAGTATCTGACGATTGTGTTTTTATTTTCTTGTCATCGTTGTTCATCTCAATACCTTGTTTTGTACACTATAGTATACATACTAGACTAAAATGCCAGTATCATCAATATCGTTCGAGACAAGGAGAAAATGTTTTGGTGAATCTTACAGAACTGGATGATTACAAATCTGGTTTTGTCTGCTTATCTGACTGATTTTGTTGAGGAGGAGTATTGCTCGGGACAGTAGTCTCGCCTGCCCGTATGATGTTGGAATCACCGGCACCCATGTTCTTATTTGGTGCCATATCCTGATTTTTATCTTCATCTTCCCCATAATCTGGAGGTGGAACGTTCAGGGATAAATTCATGGCTGGTTCCATACCAGGGACAGATATTGCAGCCATAATACCGGTAGATTTCACCGCGCTATCAGCAAATTGCGTTAAAGGAGAAACCGGACTTTTGTTATCACCCTGTGATTGACCCCCTGTAGGGGGTGTTCCCAATGTCGTTGGTTTGCCAGTTTGTCCTCCTCCTGTACGCTGTGGAGGCAGCGTGTTATTCATGGGAGATCTTGAATTGCTATCACCCGAGTTGCCATAAGCATTTATATTTTCACGCATATTGCTACCGGTGGATGAACTGCCTCCCATAAGAGAGGAACTAATCATATCTGCTAATCCATCACTTCCTGACCCGTTGCTCCCAATCCCGGTTCCTGACTTACCAAATATGCCGTTGGTTGCTGCCGCCGAAATACCTGATGCAACACCGGCCGAAATAGCAGCGGCCATGAAACCAAGAGCGTGACCGCCAGTCGGAGAAGATCCTGTAATCATTCCTGCTACCAGTTCTGGAATGGTTTTTGAGAGGTAGGCGCACGCCAATCCTAATCCAACCATCGTCAGCATGTCAGCATTGTCATTGTGGAAACTGGCTTTCCAGTCATTAACCGAACTCATAATCAATCCGACGATCAGTGTCAGAATAAACAGCTTTGCTCCTACAGCGATGGCGTATCTGGTGATGGCTAACGCGTACTCGCGCGTCCACTGTGACCCCCCAAATCCCATAAATAAAACAGAAGCATTAATAACGATATATGATTCAATTAATGTCAACGCCATGAATGCAGCGATAAATCCAAAACAAAGTACTACAATTACTCCGGATAGCGTTACAAACACTGCTGTCAAAGGATTTAACGTATGAACATGCAATATGGTATCGCCCAGTTCAACAGCTATTCCGAACATATCGCCAGGAAAAATCGTTTTTCCAAAACCTGAAGCATTACCTCCAGCCTCACGGAAACTGTTAATAATTGCTTGTCCCCAACTGGTTGAAAATTTGAGTAATGCAAAGAAAAAACCAGTTACTAAAACAAACCTGACTAATTCTCCGACGATCTCTCCAAAATCTGCCTGTTTGAAAACTAACGGTAAAAACGTCCAGATGAGTTGAATGACAGCTAAGCTCCAGAAAAGGGTTATGGCATAGTCCCGTAATTTTCCATCCCAGTATGATGCGCTGTTTTGTATTAATCCCAGCAAGTCTTTAAATGAACCGGTTGCATCGTGAAGATCAGCGGCAATCGCAGTACCTGGCGCAATAAAAAAGACAGTTGCAACCAACCCGAAAAGGCAAAATATTTGCCTACGATCTAGCGTTTCAATATTCCTTCTCCTCGGAGCTATGTATCCTGCTGCTACGTTGTCAAAATCCTGCGTCTTTAGAGTTGCGTATTCTGCCATCCTGTAAAAGTGGCTTTCTCTCAGTAGTTTCAAGGTCAACCTTGGCTGCTGAGCACTCTGGATTCGCAATAGTTACGCTAGGCGCAGAAATAACCATTGTGATCGTCGCATAATATGTTGCTATACCGCCAATCGCAGCAGACAAAATACTGACTACCCATATATTTTTTAGAAAATCCATATCAAAATCCTGTGTCTTTAGAGTTGCGTATTCTGCTTCTTCTCATTTCTTCTGCTAACGCATCATCCATGGCTTGTCGCTCGGTTTGAGTTGCCATGTAGTTAGCTTGCAATGTAATCTGACTGGAAAACATATCTCTTAGTCGCGTGAGTTGCTGCACATTTAAAGCTGCTATTTCGTTCCCGGCCTGCAATGCTTGTAGACGGCCAGACGCAGAGCTGGATCGTGAAAGCATGGTATCGAGCATATCGTTATCTGATGAAATACTTTCCACGTTGAAACCGGCTGATTTCATGGCAGCTCGTATGTTCTCCATACCGTAATCTGACCATTGCCGATAACGCCCACCCATGTCTACCGTTCCATTTCCGATAGTCCTGAGATAATTCTCATATCCACTGAATTGCCTCATAAATCTTTCATCAAAATTTTGTACATCCCGACCAAGCATTCTCGCATTCTGATAAACACCAACCACTCTTTGCAGATTGGAAGTAACATTCTGGAACATCCTGCCAGGCAAGGATATAGCTTGCTGAAGTGAATCCTGTAACTGCCTTGCCGTATTTATTTGGGTGTTAATCAGTTCAAGTTTTTCCAGTGCCTGTGTCCACCAGTTGCTACAGTTAGAACAAAATACGGTCAGAGCTGGTGCAGGCCGACTATAGAAAAGAGCAGCACCAAACAAGGTTGATGCGGCCAATACGAGCAGCCCACTTTTTATTGTTTTAGTGACCGATATAGCGTTCATAATCTATTCCCTTATGTTTTAGAAAAGACAACGGCCAGCCGTTAGCGTACCTATCAATGAAATATCTTATTTCCGCCAGTTTGTCCTTATCTGATACAGCCAGAAAAGCGAGTGCCAGTGGGCCAAGTCCCAATTCAAACAGGCGGCGTCCAAGCGGTGATTTATAGTAATAGTCCCGTTTGTATTGGCCATTTTTAAGTATTTCTATTTCCCGCTTATTTAATCCAAACATGGTGTACAAATCAGCTGGCCCTGGTGTTTCTTTGGTGCCGTACTGATCCGCTTCTTTGTTGGGTAACAGTATTTTTGTTGGACATTGTTCTGTTAGAACGTCCAGTAATCCAGATCTGACCGCATCAGATAAGGATTGTGTAGCCAGGACGACTGAGCAATTTTGTTTTCGCAATGTTTTGAGCCATTCACGTACTTTTTCTCGCCATACTGGATCACCAAGCATCGCCCAGGCTTCGTCCAAGGCCAATAGAACCGGCTGGCCATGCATGGTTTTTTCAATCCGGCGAAACAGATACAGGAGAACGGGAAGTGCATTAGCCCTTCCCATTGACATTAATTCCTTAACCTCGAATGTGGTGAACTGAGCCAGCTCCATAGAATCTTCAGCACCATCAAGCAAATGACCCATCGGACCTTTTAAGGTGTAATGTGAAAGTGCGTCCTGTATATCGTTATCTTGTACCTGAGCAACAAAATCTGTCAGTGATCTTCCGTGCATTGGCGCGGCACGCAGCAAGCCAATTGCTCGATGAATTTCTGTTTTCTGCTGAGGTGTGGGGGGTTTAAGAGCTTGTAATTCATAACAGGTTGCAATCCACTCTTCCGCCCACAATGCTCCTGCCGGACTATCAATATCGGCCAATGGCATGACAGCTCCTATTTCTTCACTGTCGTTGCCAATATCATAATGTATTCCCTGTGCAGCTTTACAAAGCGTATACAGACTGTACCCATAATCAAATACAAGTACGCTGGCAGGTAGTTTAGATCCATCCATGCCTGGTTTGCTTTGGTAGCGGCTAAATTGCGCTGCTATCAAAGCAAGTAGAGTGGATTTACCAGCTCCAGTTGGACCAAATATAAGCGTATGTCCGACATCGCCAACGTGTAAATTGAGCCTGAACGGAGTAGCGCCTGTTGTTACTGTCTGCATCAGCGGAGGCGATCCGGCCGGAAAAAAATCACATGGATTTTGTTTAAGTCCCGGCCAGATACTTGCAAGAGGCAAAAGATCTGACAAATTAAGCGTATGTATCAGCGGGCGACGGATATTCGGATAGGTTTGGCCCGGCAGGCTGCCCAGCCATGCTTCTAATGCATTTACTGTTTCTATTCTGGCCGAAAATCCGATGTAATCAATTTGCCTCTTTACGTAATCTGCCTGTTTCTCAAGATGTATTCGATCTTCATGCATGAGTACAATAACCGGCGTGTAGTAGCCGTAAGATACAAGCCCGGAATGGGCATCGTTGATCGCGGATTCTGTCTGTGTTGCCATATCCAGTGCATCAGTATTAATCACGCCCTTCTGTGACTTAAATACCTGTGACCAGAATCCCCTTATCTTCTGACGCCACTTGAGACGATATCGGTTAAGAGAAAATATGGCCTGATGCTTCTCCAGAAATATGAACCGTGATGACCAGCGGTAAGCTAGAGGTAATCCATCCAGGAGATTCAAGATTCCGGGTTCGCTTGCAGAAGGAAACCCATCAATTGCGACGCAGGCAATGAATTTATTGCCTAATTTCGGAGTATCACCCGGCCAGAGTTCCTGGTAACCAAGCCAGGCATCCAAATACATTGGGCAATCTGGTATCCGTAACGCTATTTCTTCACCGGTTATCGCAAAATGCAAGTAGTTCACCAGTTCATCGCTTTGGTACGTACTTCCTTCCACATTGATAGTTACCGTCCTCATTCGACGCATGTTTATGAGATCGGCGAGCCCTTGTTCCAAGGTGATTAGTGTTTTCTTGAAGTCATCAATCAACCGTTGCGCCGGAGAATTATCGTTAAGGCTGTCATCATCGTAAATTAGCTCACTGAGCCTGGAATTATGACGCAAGGGTGGGAGGTACTGAAATATGGCCGTGTACTCATTCTCAAAATACATGCTGTTCTGTTCAAACATTTCACGTCGTTCAGCATCAATCAATGCTGTAACCGGGTCGGGAAAATGTGAATTTCCCGGTGACGGATAATTCGGTGAAGGTAGACGTGTATTATCAATCCACACAGCCCACCCGCTTCCGAAGCGGAGAAGATAATTGTTAACGATTGCTGTCAGATAGTTGCTGTCAGAAGCAGTTGATGATGCTGCGTCATCACCACGGAAATAAAAACCGGCCATTAATGAACCGTCTTTACCTAAAACTATTCCCTCATCAATTAAAGCTGCGTAATTGAGTAAATCTGGCAATCCAGCAGCTTCATCACGGAAAGATTTAAGAGCAAGCATTTGTTCAATCTCAATCAGTAGTTTCTTGAAGACTTGGAAACACGAGAATATTTTGAAAAAGGCCCGTAATAAACACCATAACGAAGCTGCCGTAAGTAGATCTTCGACATCTCCGGGTCGGCTTTTGCCATGCGCCGCAGCCCATAGATACAAAGCGTCCAAACGAATAACCCGATTGCAGTTGCCACCCAATTCATCGCAGTAATGACAAGAGTGCCTGCTATAAGCATAGAAAAGAGCATTAACTCGCGCTCTCCGCCCATAATCTGCTGAGGGCGATGTAGAGCACGATGAAATGCTGTTTTGCGCTTTTTATCTACAGATTGAGCCATTTTTATTTTTCTGAAATAGCTGAAGCTGGATTACCAAAGGCAGTTAAGTCTGCTGCCATGATATGCGCGTCAGCTGGAACAACAGCGCCAGAGAACAGCGTACCGGTCAGTAATGTGTTGGCAAATACGATGACGCAAACCACCAGGACAACATAAATAATTCTCCTTATAAATTCTGATACTTCTCCACCCCATATAAGGGTTGCTCCACAGGCAATAATGCCTAAAAGAGCAACCCCGAAAGCAACTGGGCCAGAAAAAGATCGAGAAATTTTCTGTATTGGGCCTTCCCACGGTAACCCAGCTCCACCTCCTGCTGTTGCATCAGCTGCATACGCTGAATCAATAACACCAAAGAAAAGAGCAAAAATCACCACAACCAACCAGAACGACGGGCTTTTAAAAAGATTATGGAGGTACAGAAATAGTGGAGATGTTGCTACTGTCGCTGAGTTCATGGAGATCCCTTACATTGGTTTAATTAAATAATTCTGGCCGTCATATCCGTTCACCCGGATAATTTCACGAACAATACGCCCAGCCGGATGCATACTGTCCTTGGCAACAAAAATAATGACATTAATTGCTGCCGCTATCAGGCGTTGTTTGGGCGATGTATTTGCTTCTGCTACCAGTTCCTCAATACGTAACAGTCCCTCGGTTGCGCTGTTTGCGTGTACCGTCGCAATCCCTCCAGGATGTCCTGTGTTCCAGGCTTTGAGTAAAGCCAGAGCTGCGCCATCGCGCACCTCCCCTATGAGAATACGGTTAGGGCGCAATCGCATGGTTGACTTGAGTAATCTGGTCATGTCCACATGATCCACCGTTCTCATAATCACTACATTTTCTGCTGTACATTGCAGCTCACCAGTATCCTCTATGATTACTATCCGATCCTGATTCGCTTCAACAGCCATGTAGTCAATAATGGCATTCGTGAGGGTTGTTTTCCCTGTGCCCGTTCCGCCGACCACAAGAATATTAAGATGATCTTTAACCGAATCTTTAATCACTTTGCTTTGATGCAAAGTCATTATTCCACTTGAAACGTAGTCCTCCAGGGTAAAGACCTGGATTGCCTTTTTCCTGATAGTAAATACTGGCGCTGAAACTACAGGAGGGATCAATGCCTCGAATCGAGATCCATCGAAAGGTAATTCGCATTCAAGAATCGGGTTACTGGCAGTAATCTGTGTTTTAAGCGTGGATGCAACCGTACCCATCAGGCTTTCGGCCTGGATCGCTGACATCTCTCCAACGACCTCCATTGGCCTTCCTAAACGCTCCACCCACAAACGGCCATCTGGATTAAGCATAATCTCAATCACGGTCTTATCTTCCAACAGAGCACATACAACCGATCCAAGCTCACGCCTTATCTTTTCTGAAATGCGACGATCGTATTCTATGTGTAATGCATTTGACCCGTTCATCTTGAATAATGAGTTATATTAAGTTACATATTGTGCAATATAGTGTACACTCAGTATTATATTAAATAACGTATGAAATGCAAGTGGAATATGCTATTTACTTATCGTCGGAGGTAATTGGTGTTAATAATTTCCAAAGTGGCACTTTAACGGCATTGGCTAATACTTCCATCTTGTCCACGCTAATTGAAACCTTTCCACACTCCACTTTACTGATATATCCACGCATGACTCCTGTAATTCTTGTGATATCACATTGTGTTAATTCAGCCGCCCTCCTCGCATGGCGAAAGTTTCGACCGAAAATGAAGCGTGCTTCAGGTGAAATTTCCTCTGTATCTCTTGATTTATTCATCAATCAATTTTATGTCATTTGGTTATTTTTTTAAAAAAATACTACTGTGGATGCAATGGATACAGTAGTTTCAGTGGACACTAAAATGGCTGTGAATGATACTAATGAACTGGTAGCACGTGTTATGGTTGCTCTAGAGAAAAATTCCATGAAAAGAAATGAAGAGAAAACAAAAAAAGACCTATCTGATCAGATAAGCAAGATACAACGTAACGCTTATCTGAGTAGTAAGGGTATCAAACCGAATACTAAAACTCAGCTTGATCTGGTCTTTCCCGACACAATAGGCGCCCAAAAGGATATGCGACATATCCCAAACGATTACGCACGTTCGTCAATCTTCACAGCTCGCAATAAGCGTGAACCTCGCAAAATGCTTATGCACGAAAAACTGTTTCATTACAACGAACACATATCTATTCTCTACACCGGTATTGAACTGCGTGCCGAGGACGATGAAATCGTTTGGCTGCAAATCCTCAAATATGGCGAAAGTGTGCCCCTAGGTGAACCATTTGAGTTCAGCATTAAAGATCTGGTTCGTGATATGGGCTGGCCAAAAAATGGGCGCAATTACGATCGCGCCCGCGAATGTATTTCACGATTGAAAGCTAACGAAGTATTAGCTCTTAATACAAAAGCTTACGGTAAAAGCGAAGCAATATCGCTAATTCAGAACTACACTGCAATTAACGATAACGAGTGCAAGCCGACACAATATCGTGTGTGGATTGATCCCAACTTAATCGTGCTATTTGCAGGCAACACCTTCACTAATCACGTATGGAAAGTGTACCGTGATCTTTCTCCCGTTGCCCGTCGCCTAGCAGACTACATTGGAAGTCACCAACACCCATATCCATTAAACGCCGAAAAATTTCGCCAAATGTGCGGATCAACGGATAAGAACGCGCGAAGCTGGCGTCAATCCGTAAAAAAAGCCTGTGCTGAAGTACAAGAAGCCAAAATTGCTACCCTTGTCACACTTGATAGCAACGATCAAATTTGTTGCGTCCGCGAGTAAGCCAACATCGTATTGAGTACAAAATAAATCAGGGGTGCGCAAAGGCGTTTGCGCATCTTCAGAGTTCAAAACCATGCTCTCGACCAGTCAAAGAGAGACTTATCCACAGGTCAATGGCAACCTGTGACGGATGACCTGCACCATGTGACGGATGACCTACGCCATTTTTACAAAGTGCAGGTCATCCGTCACAAAATGTACGGTATTTGCTACGGTTATAGGCTTGTTAATGAATTAGAAAACTTCTCAGTGCTAAGTTATCCACAATTTTGAATCACTCTGCCCGTTAAAGGTGCAAATGCGTGACGGATGACCTGCATCTAGTACCTGAAACTTACCTTTAGCGTGACGGATGACCTGCAAAAGCGTGACGGATGACATGCAAAAGCGTGACGGATGACCTGCAAGACATTTTTCTAAGTAATTGATATTAAATTAAAAAAACAGATATTTTTGCAGCACTAACCCTATCTTTAACCTTTTCTTTAACCAAAGAGCCCAAAAAAATACCTAAAAAAAACAAAAATAGCACCAAAAGAAAAACAAAAGCAGGAAAGCACATGAAGGGTTTAAACAGCTTTATTAAAAACCGATCAAACCTCATTCATAATCTTTGGTTACATTCCCACAAAATCACACCATCAACTACACTCTTCACGGTCTCATAATCATAGGCATTTAACAGTGAAATCAAACCATCGTTGATCAATCTTGTTGCTTCCTCTGTATCAGAAGATATTAGTAGATTGTAGGTATGACAGTTTTTATCTTTCCAGACTTGCGGATAGGTTTTAACTACATATTTTCGTTCTGCAAGAATTTCAGCAACAAAAGGAGATGGATCTTCACGACTCCAATCAACACGTCTCAGGGTATGGAGACTACCCAACAACGCCAATATAGGCGTCCCCTTTGTCTGGTTTTCAAGAACCATTGCCATCCACTCATCACGTGGACTGTTTGTTTTTAAATCAGCATCTATAGCAAGCAATTTCAGGCATTTACCACTTCTTTTCATTTCGGCCAGATCATGAATCATTACCCGATAGGCTGGATGATCAATCATTGGCGGGATAGCAACACTGGATATATCCGCTTTTCCTTCAAACACCTGGTCAAGAATCGTTTGCTGGCTGCTGGCTATTTCGAGAGCAACAACCAGACATTTTCTCTGTTGTAGATATTCATCTATCACGGTTTTGAAAAACTGGATAGATTCTGGCCGTTTGTGATTTTCACCGATGATCGTTATGGTGCCCTGCTCTATTTCACTCGTAATCAGACTTTGTACTTCGCTTGCTACTGCTATCTGCGGCAGAAGCACGGCAGATAACAACCACCCACAGAAAATCTTTTTAAGGATTGTAAAGTTCATCAAGATTCCTGAATTTTTCAAACTGAAATTAATTTTTGTTATTATATGTTATTACATTAGTTATAACTTTGGGGGTGATATGATTGAATTGAAAGTCAGAAAATTTGGTAATTCTCTTGGTGTTGTTTTGCCAAAAGAAGTGGTTAATCACTTACGTACCGGGGATGGGCAGCGCTTATTCTTAACCGAGGCATCTGATGGAAGGTATCTTATTACGCCATACGATCCTTCATTTGGTGAAAAAATGGCAAAGGTAGAAGATATATGTAACCGATACCGTAATACACTGCGTGCATTGGCGAAGTGACAGCACCTGTCTGGATAACTGAGCAGGATGCACTTGCCATCCATGAGCGCTTAATTTCTCTGCATGGTGGTGCATCGGGCATTCGCGACAGGAATCTTCTGAAATCAGCACTTGCAAGACCACTCAATTTTTTTGCCTACGATCAGCAACCTGATATTTTCCTCCTGGCCGCTACTTACACAGGTGGGATTCTGCAAAATCATCCTTTTGTGGATGGGAACAAACGGACAGGATTTGTAATTGGTGTGCTATTCCTCGAACTCAATGGCTACAGGTTTACCGCCAGTGAGGAAGATTCAACACAGGCTGTATTGTCCCTTGCTGAAGGCTCTCTTGATGAGCTTGGGTTCAGGTTGTTCATTGAAGATAATTCGATTGCACCGTAACTGAGATGAAAAACGACACCAGAAACAATAAATTAAACGAGGAACCTTATCACCGGGGTGGCTTTATATAAAAAAGAATCAGAGACCTGTTGCGAAACGTTTTTCCTGTAACAGGGAAGATTGATTCAGGGCGACAGCTTGGGTGGTTAGTTTCGGTAACCCGTTCACAATCACCTGGCTTTTCAGGCTGACAGTGATAACACGCAGAAAGAGTTCAAGCGGGTATCTGGCGTTATCCATCGTTTCGATAGCCCAATCATTGGCATCATTGGTTATTCCACTGGCTTTATCAGTTTGAACGCACTGGCGCTCCATCACCCATTCAAGTGCTGGTTTGCCGTTAACCTCATAGTCATAAGCTTCTTCCGGGATGTTTTCAATGACAATATTCGTGTTGTAGATAACTGTTGTTTTGTCATCAATGCTCTTACCTGTTTCAGGATCTCTCTTTTTACCAAACTTCATTTTAGTGACGTAAAAATCCTTATCTTCTCCACCAAGAACCTTTTGCTCGGTCACTTTCAAATATTTCAAGCTTCCAGCAAGTCGAACACTTGTGTGCATTGGAATAGTTTCATAATTCAGATGTAAATGTGCCAGATCACGCCCTGCCTGACTGAAAGCTTTAAAATCAGCAGCAGTTTTTACACGTGGAATACGTGGTAATTGTTTACTAAGATTATCAGCATAGCGCTCACGATAATCTTCGCTGTGAAGCAAACCATAAATATAGTAGAAGATAGCTTCCTTGCTGATCTTGATTTGCGGATAAGCTGCCTGGAAATGTTCTAAAGCATCATTGGTGATAGCATCACGCTGCTGGTATTGTGGTTCACCTTCTTCACTGAACGGAGAAGCATCTGATGTTGCTTTCTCGTATAGATAGCGCGGAAAACATTGTGCGTCTCCGACCAAATGAAGATCTGGAATAATATTGGAAATCAGAGTGGAAAATCCTTTTGTACCAGCTAATGTTAAACAAATCACCAGATTGTCGCTGTCTTTGGTGGGGAAAAATTTATGAATGTAACCAACCGTATTATTGTAAAAACGCGAATGGTATATTTTTGTTTTTGTAAAAGGTCGATATAGAGCATTCTTAATGTTTTTAACATCAAAAGATTCTTTCTGAGATTTTATAAAACGCTTATTTAAAGTACTGTCCCAACTTATTCTTCTAGCATTGAAATCCTTTAGATAATTTACATCGTCAGTTTTCTTATCAATCTGAGTTTCATAAAAATCTATAAATCCAGTCATGTTATTAACAAGTTTACTGTGACTAAAGTTATATACCCACGCATCTCTATTAGATTTTATCCCGCTAGAATAAGTATCGTATTGATAGATAACTGATTGATTGTTTCTATCGCCGAGTGCCATGTAAGTATCAAAATTTGGATCGCGCTGATTTAACCAATCACCAAACTGATCTGGTTCAATTTCCTGCCAACCTTTCTGCCTGGTAATGCCTTCGATGCTCCCAAAGTCAGCAATAGTTTTCAGCTTCTGTTCACGCGTCAGATAGTCACCAATATCACAGAAATAGACACGGCCCTGCTTTTTAGATTCGGAATGCTTGACCAGAATAGAGATGGCAATCGGTGTACGAGTACCTTGTCCAAATACATTATCCTTTTCTTTACGCCGACGTTCTCCAGAAGTTCTTGCATTACCACGCAAGTGAAAAATATATAAATTACTGAATTCTTCTGCCAGACACTGGCGCAATCCATCGGCTGCATTGGCTTCAATAAAACCGGCATTGGTGACAAAGCCGATAACACCGCAATCGCCGATGCGATTAGAAGACCAGCGAATAGCACGAATATAGCTGTCATATAGTGCGTTCCTGTTGACAACAGCAGAACGCGCAACGTAGGTACTACGAATGTGATCATCAAGCTTAGGATAAGCTACATTGGCATTATTATCGTTGGCAGCTCTTTGTCCTGCTGAATATGGCGGATTACCAACAATCACGCGGATATTCAGCTTTTGCTGATGTTTACGACGATGACTGTTTTTCTCCAATAGTTTATCGAGCCGATCTTCCTTTTCTGCCATCTGGAAGGTATCAGTCAGACAGATTCCTTTAAACGATTGATATTCAATAGCAGGTTTTGCAACAGATGTGTCATCGTCTTGTTCGCCGTGGATATTGCCAGTCAAAATACCGTGATAAGTGGCTTCAATATTGATCGCTGCAATGTAATAGGCCAGCAGTACAATTTCATTGGCATGAATCTCATGCTGATATTTGTAAGGTAGTTTTTCTTCAGGAATGATGCCGCTTTGCAGCAGGCGGGTAATAAATGTTCCTGTTCCCGTAAATGGATCCAGAATGTGAACATTCTCATTAGCCATGCTGGAGTCAAACTCGGTTTTGAGAACATGTTCTACTGAATGCAAAATGAAATCCACCACTTCCACCGGTGTGTAGACGATTCCTAATCGTTCAGTCATTCTTGGAAAAGCATTGCGGAAGAATTTATCGTATAACTCCACGACAATGCGCTGCTTGCCTTCAGCACTGTTGATGCCGTTGGCGCGCATCTTGACGGATGCGTAGAAATCTTCCAGCGTGTTTCGTTCTTTATCCAGGTGATGTTCCTGTAGCTGATCCAATACCTGTTGCATTGCCTGCGACATGGGGTTGTGTTCAGCAAAGCGGTATTGTTCAAATAGCGCATCAAACACCGGTTTTGTGATCAGGTGCTGCGCCAGCATCTCGATGATTTCATCATCAGAAATACTGTTATTAAGATCATCGCGTAGCTCTTTTGCAAAAGACTGAAAAGCTGCAATTTCTGCAGTGTTAGCTTTATCTTCCAAAATAGCTTTGATGCGATCAATATGCGTATTGGCAATTTTGGCGATGTCATTGGCCCAATCTTCCCAATGATGGCGGTTACCGCATTTCTTAACGATCTTGGCGCAGAGTGCGCGTTCAATTTCACCTATCTCAATGCCGATGACTTCTTGAGTCGGTATTGTCGTGTCAGAAGAACCAATTGCCGAACTACTGCGAGCCTTCCTGGCAGCACGTTGTTTAGGAGTCTGCTTTCTAGCTTTTGGCTTAACACTGTCAGCAATGGCGATCACCTCCATCTTGGAGGGCATGCTGCCGTTGAATTCCAGCTTGTTGATCATGGCATCAAAGCGATCATCATGCGCTCTGAGTGCATTGAGCACGTGCCACACTACGCGATAAGTTTCGTTGTTATCTAGCGCCTCTTTGGGTTCTACGCCAGCAGGAATGACAACTGGCAAGATTACATACCCTTGTTGCTTGCCAGGAGACAAACGCATCACGCGGCCAACTGATTGCACCACGTCTACTTGTGAAGAACGAGGAGTCAGAAACAGCACTGCATCCAGCGCGGGGACATCGACGCCTTCAGACAAGCAGCGCACGTTGGAAAGAACACGACAGGTGTTCTCTTTTGTGTCTGCTTTCAGCCACTCCAGACGACTGCCTTTCTCACTGGCATTCATACTGCCATCTACGTGTTCAGCTTCGCATTTCATGGATAACGCGGGATCCAGCTCAGCATCGGGATCTTGTGCCAGTAAGACTTTCTTTTCTGCTTCCTGATACTGGCTCACCACTGCACCAAACATTTCTGAAATTAACTTTGAGCTGACCCTGTGTCTGTTGCCTTTGTAGTTGGATTCGATAACCTGACAGAAAGCCACTGCTCGCTTCATCGGTTCAGCAAGTTGTTCGTTCTCTGTAAACAATCCTTGCTTGGATAGTGCCTTCCAGCAGCCAACAATCTTGGCTGCATCATCTACTTTCAATGAGTTACCCTGGTCACTTAGCATATCCTGCAAGCGCCGATTGATATGACTTTCTTCAATAGCCAGCACGATGACTTTGTAATCTACCAGCAGCTTGCGCGAAACAGCTTCAGAAAAAGTGATGGTGTAGAGTTCTTTACCGTACAGTGCTTCATCATCCATCGAACATAGCGTGACATTCTCTACTTTCCGTGCATCTTCTCCATAAATACGCGGAGTGGCTGTCATGTACAGCCGTTTATTCCCCTGAATGTAACGGTTGTCATGGATTCTGACGAAGGAAGATTCTTCTTCTCCGTCAAATGTAGCGCCGGTGGTGCGATGGGCTTCATCACAGATAATCAGATCAAAGGCAGGCAGGGGGTGCCCTTCTGCTTGTTGCGCTTCGTGAATGACACCAATGGAGTGATAGGTGGAAAACACCACCGTCATGGCATCATCTGAATGCAACTTGGCAATTTGTTTGCGCAAAGATTCAGCGTCAGTGGTGGCCGGATATTGCAGCTCGCTGATACCGGTGACGATTCGGTCATCTGTGCCTGTCTTACCAACATCACTATCGGAGCAGACTGCAAAGCTTTTCAGCGGAATGGCCGATTCCTGGGTCCATTCGGTCAACGCTTGGGAGAGCAGCGCAAGGCTGGGCACAAGAAACAAGACTCGTTTTCCCGCTCCAGCCATTTTTTCGGCAATCTTGAGAGAGGTAAAGGTTTTACCGGTGCCACAAGCCATGATCATCTTGCCGCGATCGGCTTCTTTGAAACCCTCAACCACCCGTTTCAGAGCTATTTCTTGATGATCTCGAAGCTGTTTCTTAGATTTGACTACCAGATACCCGGATTTTTCATGGTATCGCGACCAGTCGATAGCACTGTTTTCTAGATTCTGCCGATTAATTACAAATACCGGAGGATTTTGGAATTCCAGTGAATCTTGTGCATTGCTCGACCAATTATCAGTAGTGGTTACGATGACGCGACCACTGAAACAAGTTTTACCAGACGCAGTAAAGAAACTGTCGATATCTGATTTCTTGATGCAATAGTCCGGCGCATAGTTCTTGCACTGGATCGCATGAAAGCGACCGTCTTTGGTGATCGCCACCAGATCAATGCCAGTATCAGTTCTTCTTTCGATACTTGCTTGTGCACCGTAGCGTGTAACCCAATCCGCGTAGAACAATACTTCGATATACAGAGACTTATAGAATGCCTCCGTCTGGAAATATTGAATCATCAGTTTTTCAAAGCTGGTGCCCTGGTCGCGTACTGTCGGAGTTACCTCACGAATGTGAGCCAACACCGCTTGTAATGGAGTGGTCATATCCCTGCCTTATTAAATGGAGACTGATGGAGATGGCGTGAAACGTGGGCCGTTTACATGCTAAAGTCCGATAAATACAGGGATATAATGAAATAAATAGGGGACGTTCCTGAGGCCGAGGAAAACGGTATAACTGGCCTATTTCTGAGATGGAGAGCTGCTGGACGAGTTGATATTCTGTTTAGTAAGTAGTGGATTCAGCACCTATACCCGGTACTGAATTCAAGGAAAGATGTACACCAGAAAGTTATGGCTGGGTGATTAACTTGTCGGCTGGATATTGACGTAAATGCGTCATGGCGTCATGGTTTAATGGAGTCAACCAATCTCTATAGGAAGCTTTTGGCAGAATCACTATCATTCTTTTTTCAGTACCTGGTTTGTGAAACTGGTTCATTAAAGGGTGATCATCAGCGTTAATAGTCAGCATGGTAAAGGAATATAGTCTCTCTTTTCCCCAGGTAGACCATAGCCCTGCTATTCCCATCGGTTCTCCATCCTTTCTGGTGATGCGAGTAGGAATGGATTTTCCTCTACGCCAATTCGGTTCATAAATTGCTTCAGCAGGAATAATGCAACGTTGTTTATTGCGCCACGCATCCATGAAGCTGGGTTTCTCGGCAACTGTCTCTGAGCGGGCGTTAAATGTTCTACGACCGAATGTTGTATCTTTAGCCCAGTGTGGAATTAAACCGAATTGGCCAGTTAATGCCTGAAAATCAGGAACAGATTTGTCTCCTGATTCGGATTCACCCGGATGTATGATGAAGGTACTGGTGTACGTTGGCCATACGTCAAAGCGAATATCTAACGGAAGCTGTGTGCCAAAGTAGTGCAACAGTCTTTTAGGATCTCGTACAGATTCATAGTGACTGCACATGGTCGACCTTTCAGTAAAAAGAATTAGAATAAAGAACAGTTTAATTCGCCAGAAAACGAACTTGCCTATGTTGGTACTGAAATATAGCCAACCTGTTCCTGTACAGGTCGGTGAACCTGTTTATATTCCGCTTTATTCTGGAGTGCGTGCTGGCTTCCCAAGTCCGGCAGATGATTTTTTGCTCAAACGCATTGATCTGTCTAATGAGCTGATCAAGCATCCGGAAGCAACGTTCTTGATGCGAATAAAAGGCCACTCCATGACAATGGCTGGAATTGATGACGGTGACATTGTGGTGGTAGATAAAGCTGTAAAACCTGAGCATGGCAAGATCGTGATCGCCTGTGTGGATGGAGAATTTACCTGCAAACGCCTATATCTCCTGGATGGAAAAACCAGGTTGCAAGCAGCCAATCCGGACTATAAAGATATTGTTTTCAAGGACGGGCAAATACTGGAAGTCTGGGGAGTGGTCACTTCCTGCATTAAACAATTCTGAAACATCATGTTTGCGCTGATCGACGGCAATAACTTTTACTGCTCGTGTGAACGAATTTTTCAGCCTCGTCTGAAAAAAGCCCCCCTGGTTGTACTGTCTAATAACGATGGATGCGCTATTGCCCGCAGTGAAGAAGCCAAGGCGCTGGGTATCAAAATGGGGCAACCGTGGTTTCAGATCAAGCATCTGGAACAATCAGCAGGGCTGGTTTCTCTCTCACCCAATTTCCCACTTTACGGAGACATGAGCCTGCGCATGATGCGCCTGGCTTCCGAACTGGGCGACAAACAGGAAATTTATTCGATTGACGAATGTTTTATTGGATTACAGGGGATTTCCAATGTGACATACAGGGCACGTGAGATTCGCGCCAAAATTTTGCAGTGGACTGGAATACCGACCTGTATCGGTATCGGCCACACCAAAACATTGGCCAAACTCGCCAATCATATTGCCAAGGATGCAGACAGAAAGCCAGGCAGCTACCCAACCCGGCTGGCACAAGTTTGCAATCTGGTTGAATTAAATGAACGTCAACGCCAGTTCCTTTTCGAGATGACAGATGTGGGGGAAGTATGGGGCATCGGCGGGCAAATAAGCCAACAACTCAAACAAGCCAGAATCAATACCGTAAAAGATTTCATGCAATGCAACCCGGCAACGATCAGAAAGCGGTTCAGTGTTACGCTGGAGCGTACCTGGCGTGAACTGCATGGCCAAGGCTGTATTGCTCTGGAAGAAATACCATCCCCAAAAAAAGAAATTGCCCATACCCGCACATTTGGCCAGCCAGTGCACAATCTTGCTTCCTTGATAGAAGCCGTTACGGAGTTCACTTCACGGGCAGCCGAGAAGCTGCGCAAGCAACAAAGCAAGACTTCAACCATTCTGGTATTTATTCATACCAGCAAACACCGCTCAGGACCGCAATATGCCCGATCAATCACCGTGCCGTTGGTTCGTCCAGTATCCGATACCAAAAGTTTGCTAAATGCTGCTTTACATGGCCTCAAGAAGATCTATAAACCAGGATTCGATCTCACCAAAGCGGGCATTATTTTAATGGATCTGGTCAACGCTCAAACCAGACAGGCAGAGCTGGATTTTGGTGAGACAGTACTTGATAGCGACGAGCGGTTAATGCACGCTATTGATGAGATCAATGACCGCTTCGGCAGAGGAACAATCATTTATGGCAGTGCTGGAGTGGGCAGCGAAAAAAAGGTATGGACGATGAACCAGCAGCGACGTACCCCTTCTTATACAACGACTCTTGGAGAAATTCCAACCGCCTTAACCTGAACAAATATTTAAGAAGCAATTGTTTGTATTACAGGTGTATTGATACTGTGCAACCATGCAACCATGCAACCATGCAACCATGCAACCATGCAACCATGCAACCATGCAACCATGTTAATTGAGTGCTACAACAACTAGAGCTACGACAGCAACAACTGTTGATACGACAGCCATGATAGTAGCCAAAGTTGCCTTCTTCTCTGCCTTTTGTGCATAGTAGTTGCTGCTGGCTATATTATTGCCTAGTGATTGCTGTTTGAGATTTTTGCTCGCTTCTAATATTGATTCTTCGACAGACTGACGAACTTGATTGGAAACATAATCAGAAGCTTCTGTAATAATTTTTTCGGCGATTCTTTTTGATTCTTCTTGCTGGTGAAGGAGGGCTATTGTTAAGTCCCGACTTGCATCACTATATCGTTCTGTTACCAAGTCAAGGTAGCGGCTCAGCACGATCTCATTAATGGTAATGGTGACCAAAATGGGATCATCCTTATCAAGGAGAACGTTGTGTTTGATGGCGATCTGCTTTCTGATTTCCTCAAAATCAATCATAGCGGAGATTTCGCTTTAGAGGACAATTGCCAGTTGATCAAAGATTGTTTTTCTAACTTTTGCCAGTCGTGATTTTGCCATTAGTCCAAATTCTGGCGATTGTGCTACTTCATCAAACGTTAGTTTTCTATCCATCATTTGTTTAACATCTTCTCCAAACGTGCTGCTTGTCTGGCGAGGAATTCTTATGATCCCTTTCACCCGTTGTTTATTACTTTGATAGACGTTCATTTCCTCGAAAGTTTTTCCATCAGCAACAATATCCCCGAAAAACTCATTTAACCAAACAACTAGATCGACAGTTCCGGGTATTTGATCAACCAGAGATGCAAAGCCAACCAGCGTGTCTTTCATTGCCTGTCCGCCAGTTATAACGGTGTGAATGGTTACGTTTTTCCCATGTTCTACTATCACGTTGATAGCATCATTTTCTGCGATGTAGTAGGACAGAGGTATAAATGATGCAGCGCCGTTATCGACTACAAAATTAGTATCCTCAGCTATCACTTGCTCAACCAGTTTGTCAAAATTTCTTTCAATCAAACTGCCTCCTTCTATCAGTTCCAGTCGTTTGGCGTTAAATGCCTTGTATCCGGCTAATGTTGCATTTACTGGATCAGTATCTATAGCGAGAACAGGTTGATTTTTGTTTCGGAGGTGCTGCACTAATAGAGCAGATATAAATGATTTTCCCACACCCCCCTTTCCCTGCAAGGTGAGATGCACTTGTTTCGTCTCTTTTGTCTTGTCAGATGAGGTCGTCCCTTGAGTTTGCGGCGTTTGGATCATGGTAGAAGGGGATTCCTTTTTTTCTGGGATTTCCGTTTTCGGTTGTTGTTTTGTTTTGCTGTTCATTAGAGCGTTCCTTAATTCTTAAATATTTACCTACATAACGATTGAACTGTGCGTAGCTAATTTCGAGTATTTCTATGTGATCTTCATATATCGTGCGTTGCGTATATCCTGCGTCGAGCAGTTCTCTAAATTTATTTAGGTTGGCGAGGAAAGCGACACGACCTTCACCTTTTCTCCTTTTTGATGCCATTTTTTCTCCTTTTTGGTGCCCCAAAAGATTCTAATCTATAGCCCTCCTTTGTTAAGCAACTATCAGCAAATGATAGATGCTTTTTGATATTAAATAAGATTATTTGCAATCTTAAGATATTGTATGAGATTTAATGCAATTCACAAATAAAAATCTATTTCGCATTAATTTATTGCATATAATACCAAATAATAAGCAGGCAAGATGTGTAATGTAGTCCTACATGCTACGCATTTTGGCTAACATTACCTTCACTTATTCGCCTTTGGCTCAACGTTAATCTTGCTCTGCGAGGCCGACAGTCGCTGCCGCGCCAGAAACAGAACTGAGGAGGCTATGAAAGCAGCAGAGGAAAACGATAGAAATCTAAAAAAACCCCACGGTGGTCGTCCACGGGGGGTTCACATCAAAGTATGGGTAACACCAGAAGAAAAAGCGGCGATTGGTGAAGCTGCATCTAATTCAGGGATGAAAGAATCGGCCTATCTTCGCGCCTTGGGTCTTAATACTCCTGTCAGATCTGTGCTTGATCTGGAAGCGGTGACAGATCTGGTAAAAGTGAATGGCGATCTTGGACGGGTAGCCGGATTGTTAAAGCTATGGTTAGCGGAAAAACGCGGTCAAGGAGCCTTGCCGATGACTGTGGAAAACATGATGGATGATTTCAGGGAGCTGCAAAAGATCATGCGCGACCTGATGCACAAGGCATTGCATGATCGCAAAACGGATTGAATCCAGGCAAAGGACGGCATCCAATGTTGCCCGTTTGACAAGATATATCGTTAATGCCAAGGGAGGAATTGATCCGAGAAACTGGGAGCGCACAGCGGATTATGTACTTGATCTTCATGCCGATCCTAACGAGAAAGGAGAAAAGGTTAGTGGTGTACGTGTAACCAATTGTCATACGGATGATCCGGCAGATGCCACCTGCCTGATCCTGGCAACACAAGCGCGTAATACAAGATCAGGCAAGGAAAAAACCTATCATTTGGTTTTTTCTTTTCCGCCAGGTGAGCATCCATCACTTAACGTGCTGCACGAGATAGAGGATGCACTTTGCGAATCAATTGGCTATGCCGATCATCAGCGTGTTTCTGCCGTGCATATCGACACTGATCATTTGCATGTCCATGTTGCGATCAACAAGGTTCATCCTATCGGTTTGCAAAATATAGAACCCTACTATGACCAGAAAAGATTGATGCAGGCGTGCGAACAATTAGAGATCAAATATGGACTGGAGCGTACAAATCACGGAATTAAAGGCAAAGAAGTAGGAAGAGGATCAGGAGTAACCAGCAGGATTAAGAGCATCGAGGATCAAAGCGGGATAGAGACGCTAGCTACATACATTACAAAAAACGCTGGCAGGAAACTATCTGAAGCCAAAGACTGGCAAAGCGTACACGCAGCTTTGTTCGAGTATGGGTTACTGATGAAGCCACGTGGAACGGGGCTGATTATTGGGGATGTCAGGAGTAATTTATGGGTTAGAGCCAGTCAGTGCCAGCGTGATTTTTCAATGAAAAATATGACTGACAGGTTTGGGCCATACGAAGTACCAAAAGGACAATGGAAACAGAAACCGGGGTATGTATCGCGACCAGTGCATCATCATCCCTCCAGTGCCAATCTTTTTTCTCAGTACCAACGGGAGAAACAGCTTTGTTTATTAACCAGAAAGAAAGAACTGGAGAAAATAAGAACGGATAGCGCTGCGTATTTGTTGCAGTTACGTCATTGGAAAAACCATCAACAGGTAATGTTAAAACTGGGTAATAAAGGAGTGATCCGGAAAATGATGGGAGCGGATATCAGGAGACAGGCTGTTTTGGCCAGAAAGAATCACCAGGCATCCAATCAACGCAAACGCAAGCAAGTCTTATCAAATGCGGTTATGCCGAGCTGGTCTGACTGGCTGATGCAAAAGGCGATGGCCGGGGATAGGGATGCACTGGAAGTATTACGAAGTAGAGAAAATAGAGAGAGGCGATTCCGGGGAGATTTACTGAGAGCGGCGGGCGATTTTAATCTGACAAAATCGATTTTACTCAAGGCATTCAATCCTGCTGTCCGAAAGGATGGCACAGTCTCTTACCGTACTGCTGATGGAGGCACGGTCATGGATAGAAAGGATCATATCCAGACTGGAAAGGTATCGACAGTCACTACATTGTTTGCGCTTACTTTGGCTGTAGAAAAATTCGGAGGGCGCGCTTTAATAGTGGAAGGTACAAAAGATTTCTGTGAAAAGGTATCGGAGCTTGCAGCTATTCATCGGCTGAATATTACTTTTGTTGATCCAGTTATGGAACAGCATCGGCAGCAGAGAGTTACAGCATTTGAACGAGTGGCAACGATCAACAAGATACCAGTTAATCAGGTGGCAGTTTTGAACAAACCTGATTACCCAAAGGTGCCCGAAGACAAAGATGGGGTTCTAACTGGAAACCAGGATCAGGTCTCAGGAGCAGTCATTGAGTGGATACAAAAAAGGAATGTGTTGAAAGACAGGCAGCATTCTTTGGAGTATCACCGGCTGTGGATGGTTACTGATGCGGGCAAAGCAATTTATCAGGGACGCCGAAAAATGATGGATGGTAGTGAGGTGCTTTTATTGAAAAAAGGGAATGACATGCTGGTCAAGCCCTGCAGCTCAAGAGTGGTGGCAAAAGCAAGCAGATGGAAGATAGGAAGATCTGTTTTTATCGACAGGCAGGGAAGATTTATTGGTAAATCAAAAGAGATTGAGATTTGAACAATCAAAATACTTCAATTATGCGCGCGCGAGGGTATGGGGTAATTTGGCTCGCCATTTACCTGGTAGCGATAAATAGCCTGTGTACGCAGTTTGTGGCCTATCGGCTGGGTTATCACCTGGCACTTGGCACACCTGTTTATGCAAATATTTATAACCCCTTTGATTGGTGGAAATGGCTGTTCACGTTCTATCAAGGCGCTCCCGATACTTATAACTACGCATTTATCATTTTTTCTGTCGGTGTACTGATTGGTATGGTTGCATTTGTCATCGTTGTGGGTGTCAAGTCACGCAGCTCACGCAAGCACACCGATGTTCATGGGACAGCGCACTTTGCCAGCATCGAGGAAATTCAGGAAACAGGCTTAATATCCAAACCAGGTAAACGTGGACAGGGTGTTTACTGTGGTGCATTTGATGATCCCAATGGGGAAAAGACCTATTACCTTAGGCATGACGGACCAGAACATATTTGTGCCATTGCACCGACCCGATCGGGTAAAGGCGTTGGGCTGGTTATCCCGACCTTATTAAGCTGGCCGCATAGCGTTTTCGTACTGGATAGAAAGGGAGAGAATTATGCAATCACAGCAGGGTGGAGGCGGGAAGAAGCGGGGAATGTAATTTTGCGTTTTGACCCGGCCCAACCCGGAGAAAGTTGCGGTTGGAATCCATTAAACGAAATCAGGTACAAAACCCGTTTTCAGGTAAGTGATACTCAAAATATCGCTTATATGGTTGTAGATAGCGATGGAAAAGGGATTGAAGGTAACCATTTTCGTTCTGCTGCTTACGAATTACTGACTGGTTTAATTCTCCATTCCCTGTACAAGAGTGATGGTGTCGGCAGATTTCCTAGTTTGTCTGATTGTGCCTTGATGCTAACCGGCGTGGGTGATTTTGCAGCACCCGATACGCAAGATAATCTTGCCGAAGATGCGGATGGCGACCCAAAGGCTTTAAACAGTTTGTTTGCCGAAATGAGGGATGTCGATTTTCCGGTAAAAGATCAGATTGATAGAGAGGCGAAACTGGTAATAGCCGGCGTGGGGCGAAGAATGCTGGATACACCCGCGCGAGAACTCGGAAGTATTATTTCAACTGCCAACACAGCGTTATCTTTATATCGTGATCCAATCGTTGGTGAAAATACATCGCGCAGCGATTTCAGTATATCCGATCTGATGGATCACGACCGGCCCGTATCATTGTATTTCATAACTACGCCGCGCAATGCGGATCGTATGCGGCCATTGGCCAGGCTGCTTTTAACACTGATTGTCAGTAGCCTGGCTGACCGCATGGAATTTGATAACGGGCGTTCTAAAACATCACACAAGCACCGGTTGCTATTAATGCTAGATGAATTTCCAACACTGGGTCGATTGGAGATATTTGAAAGCGCTCTTGCTTTCATTGCCGGTTATGGAATGAAAGCCTACATCATTACGCAAGACGTGCAACAACTCTATAAAGCGTATACCAATTTTGAAAGTATCATTTCCAATTGTCATGTGCGTGTTGCTTATGCACCAAATAAAGTGGAAACAGCGGAATGGATGAGCAAAATGGCTGGACAGGCAACCGTCATTAAGGAACAAGTCAATGAATCCGGGAAGCGCTTCGGGATGGTACTTGAGCAGGTTTCCCGCAGTTTCCAGGAGGTTCAAAGACCGTTAATGACAACGGATGAAATCATGCAGTTACCTGGCCCCAAGAAGGATAGTAAGGATAACATTGTCGAGCCTGGGGAAATGCTGGTATTTGTAGCGGGCTACCCTGTAATTCGTGGACGCCAGATTCTGTACTTCCGTGATCCTGTTTTCAGAAAACGTTCAGAAATTGAGCCGCCTAAATACACAGATACGGTAAAGAATTCTCAACGTATTACTGGTAACTTTCCGCCAAAGAAAGAAGGTTTCAGGCTGTCGATATGATCCGGCCAAAGCTAATTGGTATTGCTGCGCTTACCTTTACGTCGTGTCTCTTCTCTGTAACGGCAGTTTTTCACTCCTTGGGTTTTCGGTTAAATACCACTGCTTCTGCACCGGTTGGTTTGTGGAGAGTGCAAGAGGCTGTAACCTATCAGAAGGGCGATTTTGTAGAAGTATGTCCACCGGACTTATCAATCATCAGGGTTATGGTGGATAAGGGTTATCTCGCTACAGGCAATTGTCCAACGAATGTTATTACCTTACTTAAGCCCATTGCAGTTGGTAAGGGTGACATTGTGACAATTCGGAAAGGGTTGCCAGTTTCAATAAATGGCAGGTTCTTACCTAATACCCGGTCTATGCCAACGATTCAGGCATGGCCTGATGGTACTTATCTCACCAAAGAGAATGAAATCTGGCTGTTCTCTACTTACAGTTCAGGCAGTTTTGATAGCAGATACTTTGGCCCGGTTGATGTATCCAATATTCGAGGGAAAGCTGTTCCAATATTGGTAATAGGCGATCCAGCCGAGATGCTTTTAACTCGTGAGCAAGCATGACACCATCGTGTTATGATTTCATGGCGTCATTAAGTCATTAAGTCATTAAGTCATTAAGTCATTAAGTCATTAAGTCATTAAGTCATTAAGTCATTAAGTCATTAAGTCATTAAGTCATGATTGGAATTGATTTGATATTGTCGTGCGCGCCAGCTTTTGCACCGGAAACCATTGAACAGATTATTAGAGTGGAAAGCAGTGGTAATCCTTTAGCAATCCACGTCAATAAAGGTAAGCTGGATCGAGAGCCGATCAACGTAGAAGAAGCAGTGAACTTAGCTGAATCGTATATTCAAAAAGGTTATTCAGTTGATCTTGGGTTGATGCAGGTGAATAGTAAAAATGTTGTACGGCTTGGGTACAGCATCAAGGATATGTTTGAACCCTGTAAAAACATTGCAGCGGGTGCTCGCGTTTTGTCCGAGTTTTACGCGAGAGCAAAGCCAAAACATGACAATGAGCAAGCAGCCTTGTGGGCTGCTTTGTCTGCCTACAACACAGGCAATTTCATCAACGGGTTTAGCAATGGCTACGTTGCCAAATATGGCATTAGTGTCCCCGTCGAGCTGGAACGAGTGCCAGCGATTAACCCTTACACGGCGGATACTGCCGTGATCCTTAAACCTCGAAAGGAGATAGCAATGAATGACAGCAAAGAAACGGTGATACCGGTTATCAGCCAGTCGGCAGACGATGCGGAAATCCCTGGTGTGCAGGTTGAATACACCGCCGATGCAGCAGAGGAAAACGGTGCTTTTGAAGAAACGGCATTAACGGAACAAGAAGCGTGGGCAGCTAACGCAGACCTTGTGGTTGACCCTGAAAGCACCGGAATTGTTGTTGCCGGGCAGAGCGTCAATCGCGGAGGAAACTAATCATGAAAAAAGAGTATGCGGAGGAAGTCGCCGCAAAAATTATTGAGCAGTTAGAGCAGGGCACGGCACCTTGGCAAAAACCTTGGAAGCCTGGCGAACTGACACTACCCTATAACGCCCAAACCGGCAAAGAGTATCGCGGCATAAATAGCATGTGGCTGGCAATACAGGGCCACAGTGACCCGCGTTGGATGACCTACAACCAAGCCTCAGACGCGGGCGCACAGGTGCGCAAAGGCTCTAAGGGCACCAAAATCACGTATTGGAAATTCAGAGAGGAAAGACAGGCCAAGGATGAACAAGGCCACCCAATCCGTGATGAAGAAGGCAAGCCAAAAATAATGACGGTTGAGCTTGAAAGACCGCGACTATTTCACGCTGTTGTTTTCAACGCTGAACAGATTGACGGCCTTCCACCATTGCAGCCCAAACAGGCTGAGCCAGAACCAGAGCGCCACGCTCGCGCCGAAGCTGTGCTTTTAAATTCTGGTGCCAACATTCAGCACATAGAGGGCGACCGTGCTTTTTACCGGACAAGTACAGACAGCATCACATTGCCAGCGCGTCACCAGTTCCCAACGGCTGATGCCTACTATGCAACCGCATTGCATGAGCTGGGGCACTGGACGGGGCACTCAAGCCGCCTTGATCGTGACCTATCCCATCCATTCGGATCGGAAGGGTACGCCAAGGAAGAATTGCGCGCCGAAATTGCCTCATTGATGCTTGGGGAACGCATGGACATTGGCCATGACCCCGGCCAGCACGTTGCTTATGTTGGATCGTGGATTAAGGCGCTTAAAGAAGACCCCAAAGAGATTTTTCGAGCTGCGTCCGATGCGGAAAAAATCACCGGATTTGTCATGACCTTTGAGCAGGAGCAAGAGCAGATGAAGGAGCAAGAGCAGGGCAGGGGCGATGCACAGCAACAGGAAGACACCGTGCTGGCGTTCATCACCGATGGCGACGGCATCAATCGTACGTTGCAGTTTGAGTCCACCAGCGAGGGCAGTTACATCACCTTGAAGCTGCCCGACGATCCAAACGAGTTGCGCGATCAGGCCAATCGTGGCGAGCTGCGCGCCATCCAGCAGTCAAGCAACATCGACATGGTGCCGGTCGCTGACATAGAAATCGGCTTGCGCTTCCGCGACCTGTTGCGCGACACCGCGCAGCGCGACGATGACATCGGAGCGGATGCCAAGGATGCGCTGGACTACTACGCCAATGCCTATGCCATGAACAAAACCCGTGAGGAAATGAAGAGAAACGGCGCGACCGCAGAAGACATGATCGCCGAGGAAAACAAGCATTGGTTGAAAATCGGTTTCGACATTCGCACCGGCACCGGCACCGGCACCGGCGGTGAACGGGTCTTGCTGGGTGACGCCACGCCGACCGAAACCGCCCTGATGCTGCGCTCCCTGTCGAACGGTGACCGGCCGGAAGTCATGCCCGAGCCGAAGGCCGACGACCCTGAAGTGAAGTTGCGAGCGATTTGGGACAAAGAAGGCGTACCGAAGGAAACGCAGGACGCCTTGATTGCAGAAATCGAAGCGAAAGCAAAGCCGGGCGCGAGAGTGGGGCCGTTCGTGATTCCTGGCGGTGATGCCGATGCAGCACCGGCCTCGTCTGTTCGTCACCATCCGCCGGAAAATCCCATGCCCGACCGCACTTACCTGGCTGTTCCTTACGCCGAGAAAGAGCAAGCCAAAGCGTCCGCGCAGGCGGCTGGCTTCAAGCTGCAATGGGACAAGGAAAACAAGGCATGGTTTGCGCCGGCCGGAGCCGACTTGTCGAAAATGGAGCAATGGAAGACCGACAGCGCACGGGTGCAGATACCGACGACCAAGAGCGCCGAAGACCAATTCGCAGATGCGTTGAAGGGCGCTGGCCTGATCGTGGACGGGCTGCCCGTCATGGATGGAAAGATTCATCGGGTGCCGGTGGCGGGCGACCAAGCCGGCGAATTGAGCGGCGCGTATGCCGGCCACATGGAAGGCCGTATGCCGGGCGGTTACATCCAAAACTATAAGACAGGTGAGCGCGTCAACTGGAAGGCTGAAGGCAACATTGAGAAGGCATCACCAGAAGAACGGGTAAAACTGGCAACAGAAGCAGCTCAGCGGCAGCAGCGTAGAACAAGCGAAGCGCAGGCCAAATACGAAGTCACAGCCAAAGCCGCCGCCACCTTGTGGTCAGAGTCACCGGCAGCAACGGCCCAAAACCCGTACTGCATGGCCAAGGGTATTGATAACCCCGGCGCAATGGGTTTGCGTGTTGTGCCAGATGCAGTTTCATCGCAGGCAGCAGCCTTGGGCATCAAGATTGCCAAGACTGCAAAAGAAGCCAAAGAATTGCGCGAGGCAGACCCCGACGCAAGGGTTTTTAAATCAGGTGATTTGTTGGTGCCCGGCCATGACGAAAAGGGCAAGTTATGGACGTTACAATCAGTCAATCCATACTTCAAGTCGTTCATGAAAGGTGGTCGAAAACATGGCCTGTTTACCGTTGCCGGAGCCAACCCGGGTGACAAAACAGTAGCCGAGCTTTTAGCCAGTAAAGATACGCCGATCGTGTTGGCAGAAGGGTATGCCACAGCTGATACCGTGGCCAAGCTATCAAGTCAGCCAGTCATTGTGGCGTTTGATAGTGGCAACCTAAATGCAGTGGCCGAAACCATGCGGCAGCTGTTCTCGGAACGAATCATGATCATTGCAGCAGACAACGACCACAGGGCACCAAAAGAGTTGGGGCCAGATAGCAAACCTCGCGTCAATGTGGGTTTAGAAAAAGCCAAAGAAACAGCCAAAAAGTACGGTGCTGGCGTTGCTGCCCCTCAGTTTAAGGAAGATGAAAAGGGCAGCGACTGGAATGACATAAAAGAAAATCGTGGGTTTGAAGCATCCAAAAAAATGCTTACAGAGCAGCTGGCTTTAGCAAAACGAGAGGCAGCCATTATGTCGGAGCGATTGGTAGGATTGGCCAGAACCCGAGAAATGGAAGCACGCAATAATCCGACAACATCATTGGATGATGCAGTCATAGCAGCAGAACGTGGAAAAGCAGTTTCTACGATCATTTCTTCTTTGGATAAGAAGAAAAACAGTAAAGAAGAAATGCAACAATCCAGTCATCCCCAGCGCGTGAAATCCATAATTCGAGATATTGATGCAGGTTTTTAATGATGTTTTATAGCCAACCATAACTCTGGTAGAGCAGATTTTTTTGTGTTTTGTAATGACAAGCGCTGATATTCTCAGTAATATAATTGAAACCATGAAACCATGAAACCATGAAACCATGAAACCATATTTATTCATGATGACATAATAACATTATGCGAAAGATTGCTTTCCTTGCTCAAAAAGGAGGGAGTGGTAAAACGACACTTGCAGTACACACTGCCGTGGCAGCAGCCGAAGCTGGAGAGACTGTTGTTGTCATCGACACTGATCCACAAAAGAGTGCCACAGTTTGGAGTAATGCTCGCGCGCAGGAGACACCTGTTGTTGCGACAGCCGCCGTTACTGATCTAGGTCGTGTGATTGAAGCCGCCAATCAGGAGCATATGACGCTGGCAATTGTTGACACTGCTCCCCATGCAGCCCCAGCTGCGACGCATATCGTTCGTGCTGTTGACTTGGTAGTTATCCCTGTTCGCCCCACAGCCTTTGACGTTGCGGCTGTCGGGAGTGCGGTTGATATTGTCAAGGCGGCAGGCGTTCGTGCAGTGTTCGTTTTGTCAGCTTGTCCGTTCCGCTCACCTGAAATTGCAGAAACTCGGATTGTATTGGCAGAGTATGGTTTGCCAGTGGCACCAACCGAAATTATTGACCGTCGCGCTTTTGCGCGTGCTATAGCTACAGGCCGATCTGTCACCGAATTTGAAAGCGATGGAAAGGCCGCAATTGAAATTCGCGCTTTTTGGACGTGGCTTAAGGAGGAATTAAAATGAGTAGTAAACCAACAGGACTTGCAGCCTTTACAAGAAAAGGAGCTGCTGATATTCAACAAACTTCAGACAATCAAGGGGGGGAATCAATAGCAAGACCCCATAAACGCGGACGAGGAAAAGGTGAAGTGGTTGCCCTGACAATTCGTTTTTCGCGCGCGGATTGGGAGCGTGTCCATCAACTTGCGGTATCTGAGGGAGTTAGTATCCAGCATTTAGCTGTTAGTGGAATATCCAAGATTTTTGAGGAAAAAGGGCTTGTTGGATTGAAGCTGTAATTGTATAGTTTCATGCAACCATGCAACCATGCAACCATGCAACCATGCAACCATGCAACCATGCAACCATGCAACCATGCAACCATGCAACCATGCAACCATGCAGTTTGTTTTTTCTATCCTTAAGGTTGTTAGTAACAATGTGGCTTCTTACGAAGTTTAATTGGTTACCTTATTTTCACCAGATGCTTGGCTTAACGATATAAATATAGATTTATCAATTTGTTTTTGGTTGTAAGGTATTCGATAAGCCTTCCCTTGAAGGTTTCTGATCCAGTTTCCAGGTTTTTTCTCCAGTAACGTAGCGGTTATGGTGCCCCATGAGTTTCGCAATACGGTTATCCAGTTCTCTTTCCCAAGCGGCCACCGGAAATTGATGATTCCACGCCATGAGAATGCGTTGCTGGGCTTTCGACATGGATAATCCATAGTGGTCGTACATGTAGAAGGTTACCCGTGCTACAAAACCTTTTACTTTGTCCCTGGGTTCTGTCGTTCGCTCCTTGAAATCTGTACGGGTTGTACACTGGCCATACTGGTTGGGCATTGTTCTGGATACCATGCCGTACAGGTAATTGCTTCTGTCCCCGTTCACTTCCCCTATCGCTGGTGCCAGATTAAATAGATTCGCTTCCATTACCCGGAAAACCGGATCGGTCTTGGTACAATTTTTCCTGCCGCCGTTTTGCCAGCATTGGCGTTGATGTCCCATTACCCAAGCCGGAACAATATGCTCCCATTCAATACGCGCGGCACGGTTAGCATTTTTTCGCGGCACGTAGCCGCATGAATCAAGATCAACCCTGCCTCCCGTTTTTCCTGTCCAAATCCACTTGCAGCCACAATATAGTGTTCCCGGTTCAGGTTGATTCTGATCGTGATAAATACTCCGGCGTGCCTGTACTTTGGCTTCGCCAAAAGACTGGGGAGCTGCGTAGGCAGAAAAATAAAAGAAGATACCCAGAACAGCAAAGCAGAAAAGCAGTAACTTCCCCCAGGTATTCCCTGTTTTCATCATTCTTTTGGTGTCCATTTCAATTATTCTTCTCTCCCTGATAACACTCCATAAGTGTAACGGCTTGCAACACGTTGAAGCCTGGCAGCAAAATCGTTGGCACTCGGCACAGGAGACGGCAGAAGCACATCCTTATTCTATTTTAAGTATGGGTTGCTTCTGCCCAGCTACTACCAGCGGAGAAATCCAGTGATAAGAAAATCTGCGCTTGGATATTTTTGGTCCAATCCAGTAACCATGCCAATGCCCGCGCCGTAAATGGGTGCGAACTTTTTTTCCAGTTGGTTCATCGCTATTATTCTCCGCCAACCTTAACTGCTCTCCTATCATTGTCCCTACGCTCCAAAATTGTGACTTTTCTGCTGGAAACAAACGCCAACCCTTTTTGGTTTTCACAGGAACAGGATGCGATGGTATCGTGCCAGGCACACGATTATTATCTACCTCTGGTGAATCGGAGCAGAGATACAGTAGTACCGATATGATCGGGTTTATTTCTTCTGAAATCGCTTTCGTAAGCTCTACTGGCAAATCAGCCTGTTTCTTTGCTTCCGAGATCATTTTTTCCACGGATTCGTAAATTGTCCAGTTTCCGAGGTGTAATGGAATTGGTATTAAGCCGCTTTTGCAATCCAGCAAGAATCTCAGTTCAGTGCGCTTTGCTTTTTTGTCCCACTCCAGGTGTGCCCAGAACCCAAAAAGAGATTCTCCCATCCATTGTGATTCTGGTATTTCAATGTAGATGCTCCATTCAGGGAGCCGGTAAAAAACTTCAGAAGGTAAGATACTCGAAATCGGACTAGCGATAAGCGCGGTAAATAAATCCTCATTTATCTGATATATGCCTTGGCTGTATCGCCATGTGCCGATCGCAGCAAGCTTGGCAGCGTTGCTTACCTGCTCTATAAGAGCATTATGAGGATACTGTTCAAATTCTATTTCCAGCCAATCATTCAGTGATAAAAAACACCAGTTTGGCAGCTCCCTCTGGCTGCGGAATTTATTTACGAGCGTAGTCAGATCCGGATACATGCGGCTAACTACATGTAGATGTTTAATAGCACGATGATGCGTGTTATTCGGTAGCATTATTTATTTTAGGAAACCGGGTAAGCAAAGCATTCAATTGTGTTTGTGTTGCCTCAAGCTGTCCAGCCAATCCTGCTGCTCGTTCTCTGGCTTCTGCTGCCTGTCTGATTGCGTTATCCCGCTCATCTTGGATTCTAGCCATCCGCTCTGCAAGTCGGAATGATTCAGCTGCTAACTGCTTCCTCTGTTCTTGGTGAGCGTGTTCCATGCTTTCAATTTTTCCGATAGCCTGCTGATTCTCTGTGCGTAGCCGGTCAATATCCTGGTGCGCCCTGTCCAGCTCTGCACGAAGATCAGTGGCACGACGCTCGACTTCAGTAATCCTGGCTTCTGCCTTATCCGATCTGCTTATAGAATCAGCCAGTTCTAATGTCTGCTTTTCATTCAATACTTTTGCTTTCTCAAGTTCATCGTTTGCACGCTCTATAGCTTCAGCCTGTTTATCAAATGCCTCCGATAGTTGTTCTGATAGCTCGATAAGATCGGTTCTTTCGGCTTCAAACGTTGCTCGTGCAGCTTCCAGGCTGTTATTTACCAGCTGTAATGCAGTTGCCCACAGACTCTGCCCCATTTCCTGCAATACCACCTGTAAATCAGCTGGTATTGGCTCTCTAATGGTTTGTATCTGTTTACGTTGCAGTTGCCGCCATTCTTTCATGACTTCCGCAACGGTGTTCATGCCAGCCCGGCTCAGTTGGCGTACATCCTCAATACGTGGATATTCCCCATCTTTGCTCGCTGCATACAGTTCGTCTGCTGCCGTAAAGATGCGCTCTTTTATTTCCTGATTAATTGTCATGGTTGAAGGTTTTTATAATAATAGTAGTAATATTACTACTATTATTATTACTTTTCTACTTAAAAGAAGATTTGGGGCAGGAATCTGTTTGTTCACGAATAGTGCCCAATGCTTAGGCGATGGATCAAAGCCTTAGTATCAAACAGAAAATACAGTTTAATCTGAATCTTACCCACAGAATTTGTGGATAAGTGTCCGGATGGATTACACCAGAACACTGGAACAGTTGCGCGCCGCCTTTGCTAAGGAAAGCATCCCCTCGGAATTTTTGTCACATTATTAGCCTAATAAACCCTTTGTGTGTCTTAGACAGAGTGACGGGTTAAGTGACAATTTTTGACGGTTATAAATTTCTTATTCATACTGTCACATAATCGAACGTATATGTGACAGGTGAAAAAATGCTGATTGGCTACATGCGAGTATCAAAGGCAGACGGATCTCAAGCTACGGATTTGCAGCACGATGCCCTGATAGCGGCGGGTGTCGATCCATCCCATCTTTATGAAGACCAGGCTTCTGGCAAACGTGAGGATCGTCCTGGTCTGACAAGCTGTCTAAAAGCGCTTCGGCGTGGCGACACATTACTGATATGGAAACTAGACAGGCTTGGACGGGATCTGCGACACCTGATCAATACCGTCCACGATCTTACCGCGCGTGGTATTGGCCTGAAGGTATTAAGCGGGCAGGGTGCGGCTATCGATACCACGACGGCTGCCGGAAAACTGGTTTTTGGCATTTTCGCGGCTTTGGCTGAATTTGAGCGGGAACTGATTGCAGAACGTACCAAAGCTGGCCTGGCTTCAGCCCGCGCACGTGGCAGGAAAGGTGGCCGTCCTTTCAAGATGACTACTGCCAAGCTGCGTCTGGCGATGGCCGCAATGGGTCAGCCAGAAACAAAGGTAAGCGATCTGTGCCAGGAACTCGGTATTACACGACAAACCCTGTACCGACACGTTTCCCCCAAGGGAGAGTTACGTCCGGACGGGAAAAAATTGCTGGACGAGCAATAGATCGGTAATTGTGTAATTTAAACAAAGCAGAAAAACAGCCGTTAATGCTAAAAATAGCGTGCTATTTAATAATCATAATCACAGTGTTATATGGGGTAGATCAAGCAGTCGTGTCACCAGCCGACATTTTTCTGAGTTTTACTTATTATTCATTGAGTTATGAATCTATGGTTTGTCGAAAACTTCCTACAAAGGAAGTCGTTCAGTCATATCCAAGTCAAATCGCCCATACGGATTGACATGCTCCCAAATCAGGGGAGATAGGGTTTCCGATCTTTGCAAGGAACATGGGAGCGAGCGTGACATTTTCTATCGCTATGTCGGCCCGAATGGCGAACTAAGGGATACGATAAGCGCTCTCTCGGCTTAACGCAGGATTTCGCCCTCTCCCGCAAACGATCCCTACTTGGAGGTTGGTGCAAAGGACTGTTGAAGATCTGTCGACAAATAAATGTTTTCCGGCATTCAAATTGTCCAACTGGCGGCTGGTGACACAACTGTTGGGTCTACCCCTTTATCCATCAGAATCCAGAAAATATCAGAAAGAGCCTCTGCTACAGTGCCTGAAATTGCTGTTCGTACTGGTCGGCTTTGGATAGATCGCCTGCTTTCCTGGCTGCTTGCGCTGCAAGTGAGATC
>WBZR01000516.1_pt1 | contig 61227 bp, 53 predicted proteins | sample 5204231 | NCBI WGS metagenome assembly WBZR01 (sample SAMN12412403, study PRJNA552823) | activated sludge metagenome | isolation source: activated sludge from anammox sidestream of wastewater treatment plant... | place: USA: Virginia | collected 2017-08 | reverse complement strand
GGGTGTACAGGCTGTGATAATGCCCGCGCAACTTCAACAACCCGGCGTGCGATCCCTGCTCCGCGATGCGCCCGTCCGCGATGACCAGAATGCGGTCCGCGCGGCGGATGGTCGAGAGGCGATGCGCGATCACAAAGGATGTGCGTCCGCGCATCAAGGCTTCCATCCCTTTTTGAATCAACGCCTCGGTCAGCGTGTCCACGCTGGAGGTCGCCTCGTCCATGATGAAGAGTTCGGGGCGGGCCAGCGCCGCGCGCGCCAGCGAGATCAACTGCTTCTGCCCGACGGACAAAAGGTTGCCGCCCTCGCCCACGTTCTGGTCATAGCCCTTCTCCAGCGTCATGATGAAATCATGCGCCCCGGCGATTTTCGCCGCCTGCTCCACCTCCGCGTCCGTCGCGCCCAGCCTGCCATAGCGGATGTTCTCGCGGGCCGTCCCCGAAAACAGATGCGGCGTCTGCAACACAATGCCGATCTTGTTATGGATCGACTCGAGCGTGTATTCCGTATAATCGCGCCCGTTGATTTTTATCGCGCCGTTTTGCGGCTCATAGAATCGGCACAGCAGATTCACAATGGTGGATTTTCCGCCCCCGGTCGGGCCGACGAGCGCGATCATCTCGCCGGGATTCACCTTCAGCGTGAAGTCGGTCAGCACGGGCTTGCGGTCTTCGTAGAAAAAATCCACATGCTCGAATTCGATCTCGCCCAGCAGAGTCTGCGCCTCCACTGCGCCGGTTCGGTCGTGGACCTCGGGCTTTGTGTCCGCCAGTTTGAAGATTCTCTCCGCCGAAGCGATGGAGTGTTGCGTCTCGGCATAGACGCGCGCCAGGTCCTGCACGGGCCACATCATAAAGGTCAGATACGAGACGAAGGCTTGAATCCCGCCGATGGTGATGAATCCCGTTTCGATCTGAACGCCGCCGTACCAGACGATGGCTCCCAGCGCGAAGGCGGCGATGATCTGCACCGTGGGCAGGAAGAGCGCCGAAAGCCACGCCGCGCGGTAGGATGCGCGGTACATCGTGCCGGTCAGCGTCTGAAATTCGAGCAGGTTGGCGTCCTCGCGCCCCAGCGCTTTGACCACGCGCACGCCCTGAATGTTCTCGTTGTACGCGCCGGTGATCTTCGAGTTCGTGCGCCGCGTGATGCGAAACTCCGAGAGGATGTACTTCTGGAATTTGACTGCCACGAAGACCATCATCGGGATGATGACCGAGACGATCAGCGCCAGCCGCCAGTTGATGATCGCCATGAAGGTCAGCGACGTAATGATGTTCATCAGCGCCCAGACGCTGTCCACGATGCCCCAGGTGACCAGTTCGGAGACGCGCCCCGTGTCCGAGGTGACGCGCGCGATCAGGCGTCCCACCGCGTTCTGGGCGTAATATGAGAGCGATAAATTCTGCAGGTGATTGAAGAGCAGTTTCCGCAGGTCGTATTGCACGCGCTCGCCCAACACCCCGGCGAGATAAATGAATATGAACACGAACGCGGACTGCAACAACAGGAACGCGCCGTACACCCACGCAATGCGGACGATGTAATCCATATCGCTAAGTTGAATGCCCCTGTCCACGATTTCCTTGTTCAGGTAGGTGAAGTAGGCGTCCAGCGCCGAGACCAGCCCGATGGCGATCAGAAAGGCGGCGACCCACCTCCAATGCGGCTTGATAATTCCCAGGATCCGCCAGAACACCGGCGCGGTCAGGTTTGATGTATGTTCTTCTTCTTCGAGTTCGAAGAGGTCTGTATTTTCAGACATGGGTTATTCTCCGAACGGGCAAGGGTGAATGATGAGGGATGAAGGATGAATATTTCAGGTCGTTCATCCTTCATCATTCCTCCTTCATCCTTATATCTTGCCCATTCTTTTCTTGATTTTTGTGACAATCGTTGTAAATATTGCAATCAGTTCGTTGGTTTCCTTGATAAGCGGTCCAACTTTTTGAGCGGACACGATCCCGGCGCGGACGAGAAGGTCAAGCCAGTAATCGGTTTCGTCCAGTTCCTGCAAGACAGACCCAAACTTGTTGACCATATCCGGGTCGGATTTTGCGCGATGTCCTTCCCGGTAATTCGCTCCGATGGATGTGCCGGAGCGCAGGACTTGTTTGCCCAACACCTGCGCCTCGGTCGTCTTGGGCAGGCTCGAATAAAGGCGGACAATTCTTAGCGCAAATTCGCTGGTTCTGCTTCGCAAGTCTTGAGGAGTTTCTGCGCTCATCTTATCTGCTCCAATCCATTCTCAGTCAATTTTGCTCTTCCATTCATCCTTCACCATTCATCCTTCATCCTTGCTCTTTCATCCTTCATCATTATTTCTCTTTCCAGTTCCTCGTCAATCCGCGTCTGAATGTCATACACTCTTCGGTACATGCTTCCGATTTGCGTAACCAGTTCCTCGTGCGTTCCGTGCTGCACAACCTGACCTTTATCCAGCACAAGAATCAGGTCCGCCTTCATCACCGACTGGATGCGATGCGCGATGATGAAAGTCGTGCGGTTTTGCATCAGGTCGTCCAGCGCCTGGCGGATGGCGGCTTCGGTCTCGGTGTCCACCGCCGAAGTCGAGTCGTCGAGGATGAGGATCTTCGGGTTCTTGAGGATCGTCCGCGCGATGGTGACGCGCTGTTTCTGCCCGCCGGAGAGCGTCACGCCCTTCTCGCCGACGATGGTGTTGTATCCGTCCGGGAAGGCGGCAATCACGTCATGGACGGCGGCGGCTTTCGCGGCGGATTCGATCTCGTCCTGCGTCACACTGCGCCCCACGCCGTACAAAATATTCTCGCGGATCGAACGGCTGAACAAAAACGGCTCCTGTTGCACGATGCCGATCTGTTCGCGCAGATACTTGCGCGGGTAATCCCGCAGATCCGCGCCGTCGAGCAAAATTTCGCCGTCGGTGAAATCGTGGAAGCGCGGCAATAAATTCACCAGCGAAGTTTTCCCCGAACCGGTCGAGCCGAGCAGGGCAATGGATTGCCCCGGTTCGACGCGGAACGAGACATCCTTGATGACGTGCTTCGTCCCGTCCGAATAAATAAACGAGACGTTCTTGAATTCGATCTCGCCTCTCACCGGACCCTGCGGCTGGATTTTGCCTTCGTCGAGGTCTTCGCGCGCCTGTTTGGCGACGTCCATCAAACGCTGATACGAAACCATGCCGGACGAAGCCTGAACGATCACGCGTCCCAAATTGCGGATGGGGAAGATCAGCCAGACAAGCAAGCCGGTATACGCCACAAAATCGCCGACTCGAATCTCCCCGTTGAGCGTCATGAACGCGGCGAAGACAAACCCAAACAGCATCTGCCCGCCGAGGACGATGTCCGAGAGGGGCCAGAACAGCGAGTGCATCAGAAGCAGAAACTTGCCCTTGACGTATTTCAGCCAGTTGTCCTTTTCAAACTTCTGCATCTCGTAATCCTGCCGCGCAAAGGCTTTCACCACGCGCACGCCGGTCAGGTTTTCCTGGAGCGTCGTCGAAAGCACGGCTTCCTGCGCCTGATAATCCTCGTAGGCTTTGGTCACGCGCTTGAAGAACCACAGCGAGACCCACAGGATGAGCGGGATGGTCACGACCGAAATCCAGCCGAGTTTGACGTTGATGTACAGGATCGCCGCCCAGTTGACGAAAAAGATCAGGGCGATTCGTCCCACGCCGATGGCTTGTTCCGAAAAGAAGCGGCGCAGAGAGTCCACGTCCGAGGTGACGCGCTCGATCAAATCTCCCGTCGGCGTTGCGCTGTGATAGGAAAAACTCAGACGCTGGATGTGGTCAAAGAGGAAGTCGCGTAATCGGCGGGTGATGCCTTCGGCGGTGTAGGCGGCAAGCCGTCCCGAAAGAAATGAGCCGCCGCCCTCGATCAGGGCGAGTCCGATGAATCCCAATCCGATCCACATGTAGGTTCCGGTCATCGTCGCCCCGATCATTTTTCCCTGCTCCAGAACGTCGTTGGCGAAGAAGCGCAAAAGCAGGTACACGGATGTTTTGGCGAGCGCCGAAATGGCGAGTGTGATCGTGGCGAGGATGTACGAGGCGCGGAAGTCCGTCATCATGCGCCAGATGCCGGCCAGGCGGTTTTTGTGAATGGCGTTGCGAAAGTCGAAGGTTTGTGCGTTGTTGGTCATGGCGATTTCTCCGTATGTCGTTGCGAGGAGGGTGTTCTTCCCGACGAAGCAACCTCCCAGGTACGAGGAGATTGCTTCGGGCTCCGCCCTCGCAATGACATGGGTAAACAAAAAGGCTGCGGCGCGTGCGCCACAGCCCAATAAAACAAAGGAACTGAAAGAGACCTAGATTCGGTCAATAGGCGCACTCCGAGAAGGCAATTTGCCGTCTGCATCAGGAAGAATATAGAAGATTGTGACGTTCATCAAGAGCGCGCTCCTTTCTTTTGGATTTATACGGCAAAATTTATTTTGCCATACGGTCATGAGTTTACACCCGCGGAAGGATTCGTGTCAAGCGTCAGGAATTACACCCGCAACTTCTGCGTACGACCAGTTCGCTTTCCAAAACCACGCGCTTCTTTTCGAGGCGTTTCTTCGAGATGAGCCGCATGAGCATGTTGACTGCTTCGACGCCCATTCGATAGGTGGGCAGGTTGACCGTGGTCAGCGGAGGGTCCATCAGCGCGGCGAGTTCGATGTTGTCCTTGCTGACGACCGCGACATCCTGCGGGATTCGTTTTCCACTTTCTTTCAAGGCGCGGACAACGCCAGCCGCCATCAAATCCCCGGAGACAAAGACCGCCTTTGGAGGCTTGTTCAACCCAAGCAATTGCAAGCCCGCCCGGTAGCCGTCCTCCAAAGAGTAGGCAAGAGTCTGGATGACAGAATCCGGCTCGAGGTCCAGGTTCGAGGCGGTGAGAGCGCGTTGATATCCCTTGTAGGCGTCGTTGAAGTTATGCCATGTCAGCGGCGCGGTGATGAACGCGATCCGCTTGTGGCCGTGTTCGATCAGGTGGCTTGTTCCGAGGAAGCCGGCGTTATCGAGATCGAACAGGATCGAGTTCGCCTGAAACTGCGGCGAATCCGCGAAGATGAACGGCGGTCCAGCGGAAAGGACGGCGGGCGGCTCGTCGAACTTCGACATGGTCGAGGCGGAGACGATGCCGTCCACTTTTTTGGCGATCAACTGCCGGATGGATTGAAGCGTCAACTCTTCGTTATCGCGCGTGATGCAAACGATGGTCATGTATCCCATGCGGCGCGCGACCTCCTCCACGCCGCTGAGGAAGGGATCGTAGAACGAGTAAATGTTTGGGATGAGAACCCCGATCGTGTGGGACGGGGAGGCGGATTCTGCGGAAGCGGCTTTTTTTCCATTGTAAGGCTTGACCCGCGTCCCCCGGCTCGGACGGGTCTCTGCCAGTCCGTCGTCTTCGAGGGCGTGATACGCCTGCCGGACGGTGTGCATGTGGATGCCGAGTTGGTCGGCGAGGTCGCGGATGGTCGGCAGGCGGTCGCCGGGTTTGAGTTTGCCGCTGGCGATCAGCCATGTAATCTGCTGCCTGATCTGGGCAAAGATCGGCAGGTTTGACTGGGGGTCAATGTGCAGGGGGAGGGGGGAGGAAGGGTTCATTTCGGATAAATAACATCAGATTTGGGCGGGGGGCTTGAAATCACCCTATTTGTTATAGTATAGTATAACAAACATTCTCCGCGCCAAAGGAGGCGGTTTTGAAAGCCTGGTTGAAATTTGCGTTGATATGGCTTGCAGGGGCGCTGACGCTCGCCGCCTGCGCGAAAGAGAAATGGGAGTACGTCTCCATCGGCGGAGACTTCACCTACGCCATGCGTTGGAACGAGGCGTACGCGGCGTACATCGAAGATGATTTGGGCGTCGAAGTCACACTGACCGATGTCTCCTTCCATTCGCGCAAAACGCTGGGGGAGATGCTGGAAATCTTGCAGACCGACATGGAGTTCCGCTCGCTGGTGGAAAACGCAGAGGTGGTCACCTTCGATGTGCCAACCGAGTCCTATCTTGGGGGCGCGGAGGGCAGGTACATGAGTGAGATGTGTGGGGGAAATGACAGCGAAGAATGTTTTCGCATTGCGCACGCAAGGGCGGTCAAGGAATTGAGAGCCTATCTTGACGAACTGATGAAACTCGCAAACCCGTCCGACACCATCATGCGGACGTTCTTGTACGGAACTTTAGACGCATATTTGGCGGCGGCGTTCGATACCGAATTGACGGAGGAGGAGGTGCGCGTCTTCACATTCCATGCGGACTTGATGAATGAGGCCATTCGGGAAATCGCAACTGAATACAACATCACGGTCATTGACATTGCGCCTTACTTCCAGCCGAACGGTCCCGGAACGCCTGCCAGCGAAGACTTTGTGACGCGCCTCGGATTCACGGACAAAGCGGTGTTGACGGTGGCGGATCTGTTGCGCGAGGCGGGGTACGCGCCGTTAAGGCCGTAATGCGGAATTTATTCCGCAATAAAAAGCGATATGAATATCGCCCGACATAAGGAATGAAAGGAGAATCCCCATGAATACCCTGTTTCGTCTCGTTGTTTTATCCGCCTTGTCCCTGAGCCTCGCGGCTTGCGGAGGCGGGGGCGCGGCGCCAGCCGATTCCCCGGAGATCGCCGTGATCGAAGGGATCGAAGCCGCCTGGAATGCGGAAGACCTGGATAAGGTCATGTCCTACTACACAGACGACGCAGTGTCCTCCAATTCGCTGGGAAAGTATACCGGCAAGGACGCAATCCGCACTGAGTGGGAAAAATGGATAAACGTCTTTACGATGGATTGCAGGAACTACAGCCAAAATGGAAACACCCTGACGTACGAATGTTTCCTCGAAGCCCGTGAGGGAACGAACACGACGCTCGAATATTATGAGACGGTGATCGAAAACGGGAAGATCAAGTCGGAGATATTGACGGGGCAAAATCTTAATCCGTGATGCGTAATTCACATTTCACAATGTCGTTCTGAGCGAAGCGACACATGCACCGCTTTGCGGATGCAGTGCGGTGAGAACCTCTACGACCACCTCAGAGACCCTTCGCTGTCGCTCAGGGTGACACAGGTAAATAGAGGATCGAATGAAAAAAAACGCCTTCTATCTCCTTGCAACCCTTCTGCTCGCGTCGTGCAAGGCACGCGCGCCATGGGATGTCGTCATTATGGGGGATAGTTTCTTTGGGCGAAGCGTCATCGCCGACCAATACGCGGATTTCATCGCCGAAGACCTGGGTGTGGAGGTGAACTTGCACAAGAAGGCGGTTAATGGGCAGGAGCCGGAAAAATTGCTCGCGAACCTCCGAAGCGACGAGGAACTGCGTCAGTTGATCCGCGATGCGGAGGCGGTCGTCTTCGATTTCTCGCCGGGCTGGTCGAACTCCGCGGAACTCAAGTATTTGGTCGGGACGTGCAAGGGAGACGAGGATCAAGACTGCCTGCGCGAGGCGCTGGAAACCGCCAAAGCGGATTGGACCGAAATGACCGATCTGCTCGCGGAGTTGACGGCCGGCAAAGTGGTGCTGATCCACACCTTCACCTTCGGCGACTGGCCCTACGACGGCTATTACAAGGACAAAGTCACGCCCGAACAACGGACGGTCATGCTTGGTTACTTCCATGAGTTTCAAACCTTTCAAGAGCCGGACGCGCTGGCGCGCGGCATGATTGTCCATCACATCTTCCCGCCGGAGATCAGCGACCCGCCGCCCGCCGAATATTTTCAGGCGGATGGTTTTCATTTATCTGAGGAAGGCAGCCTGGTCGTCTCGACGTTGATGCGAAACGCCGGTTACAAAACAACGTGGACTTATCTCATCTGGGGAACGGCGCTTCAATCGCTTGGAGCCAATTTCCCGGAGGTGTATGCGGCGTACACCGAAGAAGAAATGGGAGTTGAAATCGAGATCGTGAACTACGCTGGCGGCTCGAAGGAATCTTCTTTTCTAAAAACTCTCGAAAGCAAGCAGGATTTGATTGACGCTGTCCGCCGGGCAAAGTTGATGACCTTCGACTGGAATCCAAGTTCAGTCGATTCAGCCGAGAGAAAATTCCTGAACGGCGAATGTGGAGGGACGGATAACCAGGATTGCCTGCGCGAAGACTATGCCCAAGCGCAAAAGGATTGGCTCGCCGCGCTAAACCGGGTGATCGAAATCCGCGGCGGGGATACGACCGGGATGCGCCAGATCGTAATGGGAAACTGGCCCTATATGATCCATTACCCGAACATCGCGGAGGAACAGCGGTCTGTGTTGGTCGCGCACTTTATGGAGATGGCGTCGTTTCTGATGGCGGAAGCCGGGGCGAGGGGGATCGAAACCGTGCAGGTCTTCCCCGGAAAATATTTCGACAATCCGCCGCCCGATGATTGGATTCATGGAGTCGGTTTGACGGAGGAGGGGGACAAAGTGATCGTCGAGGCGTTGATGGAAATTGAGATTTCTAAATGATGTGTCTTTTTCTGCCCTTCGGCTACGGGACAATCCTTCGGCTTCGTTTCACTTCGCTCAGGGCCGTCCCTCCGCTCTGGGCGGCAGAAAATATAGTAAAGGAGAATCCCATGAAACCCCTGATTCAAATCCTCGGTCTACTCGTCTTAACCCTGAGTCTCGCGGCTTGCGGAGGCGGGGGAGCGGCGGAAGCCGACTCCCCCGAAATCGCCGTGGTCCAGGCGTCTGTAGCCGCTTGGAATGCGGAAGACCTTGAGGCGGCGCTGTCCCACTATGCGGACGACGCGGTGGTAGTCAACCTGCTTGGGACATACGCTGGCAAGAAGAAAATCCGTTCCCTCTTCGAGAGCGCCATAGACGAATTCACAATGGATTGCCGGAATTTCAAGGTCAGCGGCAACACCGTCTCGTACGAGTGTGTACTGTTGGGAAGGAGCGATGGCAAAGCCTTTGCCGGCGAGAAGTATGAAGTGGTAATCGAAAAAGGCTTGATCGTGAGCGACAAGTATGTCGGCAAATTCGAGCCATAAACACATCATGAAATCCCTGTTCCGCATCTTTGTTTTAACCGCGCTGATCGCGGGTGTCTCCGCCTGCGCCCTGCGCGAAACCGTTGAGTTGGTTGTGATCGGAAACGCCTTCGGGTCGAATACGATTCCGCAACTCTATGAAGCCGCCGTCGCCGAAGACATGGACGCGAAGGTCAATACCTATTCCTGGATGAAGCCTGCTGCCTCCCCGGCAACGTACCTGGAGAATCTGCAAACCGAGACAGAATTACGGAAGGCGGTCAAGAACGCCGATGTGATCCTCATTTCCTTCTCGCCCAGTTGGGGCAACGCCGCGGACAACATGTACTTCAACGATCTGTGCGGCGGTGATGACAACCAGGATTGCCAGCGCAAGACGACTGCCAAGGCGAAGCGTGATTGGATCAGCATCGTGAACACGATTGCGGAACTGCGCGACGAACAACCTGTGATATTGCGCGTGATCTCTTGGGGGGATTGGGTGTATCCAGCGTATTACGGGGATACGATCACGCAGGAAGATTATGCCGTCCTCGTCCCATACTTTCGTGAGTACCAATCTTTGCAGGCTTCCATGCCCGGAGTCGGCGCGGCGCTTGCCTTCGCAGAGGATTACAACGACATTCCATCCGAATATTTCACAGACGGCTTGCATCTCTCCGATGCCGGGAGCGCGGCGGTAGTGGATCTTCTCCACAATTTGGGATATGAACCTGCCATCATTGAAGGGTTTGCCGACCTGACCGTGACATTCAACGAAACGGGATGTACAGTCACCCCGCTGGAAGGGGAGATACCCAATCCCATCTACATTCGTGTGGAGAACCCAACGGACGGCGATAACGCGCTTCTTACCCTTACGCTGAAGGAGGGAAACGGTGTGGAGGACATCCTTGCGTTCGGGGATAACGGACTGCCTCCATTCATGGAAGGCACTACAATTCCGCATTATTCGCCGGGCAAAAACGCCAAAAATCTATTTGAAGTTCCGCTGGTAGATGGTCGCGAGAATTATCTCGTCTGCGCGCAGGATGGAGTCGGCGCGCTGGCTGTGCCGTTGATCTTGAAACCTTGATCAAGTCCGGTCTCGAGTTGACGGTGTTGAAGTAACCTCCCGCCGTTGTTGAAGAAGGCGATTCGGACTGTTCGATAATTTTCAATACGGTTGAAAATTATTTTCAAGTCCATATTTCTTCAAATTCACCCGCTCATCTGGAATCCGCAAGCGACAACCGCTATACTGCCGCGATTATTCGATCAAAGGAATCGCGGCATGTTTATTTTTTCCCGTTCGTTTCACGCGTTGCAACTGACAATCCTGCTTCTCTTTTTCACCGTCCCCGCCCGCGCCCAAGCCGCGCCCGTCTGGGAACTGGCGGGGCAGATGCGCGACCTTGCTTTTCAAGCGCAGACCGAGTTATATGAAGCGACGCGCGCCAGCGATCCATCCGCGCATTACCAAACCGCCGCAAATTTCATTGACCAAGCCACGCAAATTTACGAAGCGAGTCTGCAACCCGCCTATCGAGAATCCGCGCCCGAAGCGGACGCGCTGATCGTGGATTCCTTGACTCGCGCGCGCGCCGCCGCCACAAACGGCGATGCGCCTTCGCTTGCCGCCGCGCGCAGTCGCCTCTGGACTGCGCTTTTGCAGGGTAGCCAAACTTTGACCTTATCCACGCTCAAAGCGGGCGACTTCGCCTCCGCCGCCGAATGGCTGAAACTGCGCGAGTATCGTGAAGCGACGCGCGTCAGCACAGTGGACGATCCATCAGCGGCGGCGATTTCTCAACTGGAACAGAATCAACTATCGGCGGGGGAAACGGCGGACATCATCGCCAACGACCTGCGCGATTCGTATTTCTTCCGCTTGCGCGATGCGTTGACTCAAACCCAATCTGCCGCCGAGAAAAATTTTTCCACCCGCGCCGCGGAATGGGCGGGGCAGGCGGCGGGATATTTCTCCATCCTGCAAGCCGACATGGACGAAAAACTCGGCGCGGACGCGACAAACGCGCTCGCCAAGTCCTTCGCCGATTTGGAAGCCGCCGCGTTGAATCAAGATTGGGCGGCGGTGAAAACGCTGGCAACAAACATCCGCGAGATGTTGAGCGCGTATCAGCCTGTTGAACTGACCTCCGCCGAAATCGCCGAACGCGGAAAACTGCTTTATCTGTTTACGGATTTGATTTATGTCGAATATAAAAACGGCGTGCGAGACGGACAGATCACGATTGCGATTGAATATCAGGAAGCCGTCACCTTCCGCGCGCAAGCCGAAGCGGCGTTTGAAGATTTGCGCCCGTTCATCGCCGAAGCGGACGTGGACTCTGCCGCGCGTTTTTCAGCGATACTGAGCGAACTCGAAACCGTCATCGCCAACCTCGGCGACCCGCAAGACGTGAAAGTTTTGACAGACGAAGGCTTGGGGATAATCGAATCCACGCTCAAAGTCAGCGCGGATTCAAACGACACCGCCGCATCGTTTACCATTCTTGACACCCTGCTCAATGAAATAGTAATTTCTGTCCGCGAAGGGCGTTATGAAGATGCAGAACGCACGCGCATCGAAGCCTACGCCATTCTGGAAAGCGGACCCGAGCAACGGCTCGTTCATCGCGCGCCCATCCTTGCGCGCGAGTTGGAAGGTTTGTTTTGGGAAGGCACGGAAGGACAAAAAGGCTTGGCGACTCTGATCGCGGAAAAAGCGTCAGCCGAAGAAACTGCCGCGTGCGTGAACCAGCTCAACGTCAAGTTAAAAGAAGCGGAAGATTTTCTCTCGGTCGGCATGAGCGGCGCGCTTGCCGTCGTCAACAGCATGGTCATCATCCTGCGCGAAGGCTTGGAAGCGGTTCTCATCCTCGGCGCGATTCTCGGTTATCTGCGCGCCACCAACAGCCCGAAAAAATTCAGCGCGTGGGTGTATGCGGGAACTGCCGCCGCGATTTTGTTGAGCGTTGCCACATGGTGGGCGGCGGAGACGTTTATCACCATCACGGTTGCGGGGCGCGAGATTATCGAAGGCGTGGCGAGTTTGGTGGCGGTGGCGGTTTTGTTTTACGTCACCAACTGGCTGTTTGAAAAAGTGTACGTCACCGATTGGATTGCCTTCGTCAAAGAGCAGGTCGGCAAGGCGCTTTCCAACGGCTCGGCGTTGGCGCTGGCGGGGCTGGGATTCACAGTCGTTTATCGTGAAGGTTTTGAAACCGTTTTGTTTTATCAGGCGCTGGCGTTCGACGCGCAGGCAAGTTCCATCTGGCTGGGGTTCGTCATCGGCTTGCTCATCATCTTCGCGGTGGCATACGCCATTTTGAAAATGAGCAAACGCCTGCCGCTCAAACCGTTCTTCACAATCACGGGCTTGTTGCTCATGGCGCTCGCCTTCAACTTTATGGGCGCGGGCATCCGCGAACTGCAAGAGGCGGGCATCGTCTCGGCTCACCTGCTGACGTGGATTCCCGAAAACTTGATTCTCATGGAACTCTTCGGCATCTTCCCCACGCTCGAAACCACGCTCGCGCAAGTTTTATTTTTGATTGTCTTAATCGCCACGTTTAGTTACAGCGTCTGGCGTAAGAAAAAACAAAGTACCGCGAGATTTATCTCGCAACCCCAAACCTCATCACACCCCTCAAAGGAGTAAAGTTTTACATGAAGAAAAATTGGATCGCTTTCCTTATAGGAATCCTGACCCTCAGCCTGATTCTCGCCGCCTGTGCGCCTCAAGCCGCGCCGACAGTTGATTCTGTTTCGACAGATTCTCCCGCCGCCCAAGCCGACCTCGGCGCGGTCAAAGCCTACGCCGTGGAACAGGCGTCCCTGATGAAAGATGCGACCGCCTCCCTGCGCGCAAAAGCCGAAAAATATTACGCCGCCCTCGCGCAAATCAAATCCGAACAACCAGAAGCAAACCCCTACGAAGTGTTGTGGGCGAATCATCCCGACGCGGTCAAAGTCCTCATCGAAGGGATGCGCGCCGACTGGATGACCGCGCACAATCATTACGAATCGAACGAAGGCATCATCGCGGGCGTTCCGTCTCTGGCGTATTACGACGCATGGATTGACGCAGGTCCGCCCGCCTCCGAAGACCCCGAAGCCGTTCAGTGGACGTTGACTCTGGCGGACGGCAAAGTTTTGGAAAGCCCTGGAAATCTCTTTCACACGCTGGGCGAGCCGATTTTGTACGGAACAGTGGATGAATACATCGGCTTGGCTGTGGACTTGAACGGAGACGGCAACACAGGCTTGAGCGAAGCCCTGCCCGAAGCCGAAATGTTGCTTGCCACCGCGCAAGCGTTGGACATCGCCTCGGGTCAAATGCTGGACGCGGTCAACGCCTGGCAACCGACAATGGAAGACGCTTTCATGGCAATGGCAACCATGATCCCCACCATGAACGAATATTTTGAACAATGGAAATTATCGTCCTTTGTTTCGGGCGATGCCTCCGTGCAAATTAGTTTTGTCGCCGCCAGCCGCCTGCTGGATGTGACGGGCATTTTGCAAAGCCTCGACCTGACCTACGACAACGTCCGCCCTGTGGTTGGCGCAGTCGACTCGAAACTGGATGAGCAAATCGCCGCAGGCTTTACCGACCTTGTCGCTTATGTCGGCGATTTATATACAAAGGAAAAGGCTGGCACAGTCTTCACCCCCGAAGAAGCGGACGCCTTCGGCACCGAAGCGCAGGATAAAGCCACCGCCCTCGCCGCGTTGGTCGTTCAAGCCGCCGCCAAAGCGAACATCGCGCTCGACCTCGAAGCGGAAGGCTGGACTCCCGATTCCCCGCCTGCCATCGAAGCCATCGCTCCCGCCCCCGCGCCGATTGAGTAAAATACCTTCGTCAAACCCTCACCCTGACCCTCTCCCAAAGGGAGAGGGAACTCCCTTCCCCCCTCGGGGAAGGGCTGGGGATGAGGGACAGCAAAGTGAGTAGATTTATGATTACGCCCATAACCGCAAAAACCGCCGAAATCCAAAACGTAAAAGTTCGCACCTCCCCCGCGAGCGCCATCAAACATTACCTTCTGCCGTTTATGGTCTTCTTCGCCGTCGCCCTCGTCAGCGGATTGTTCTACTACCTCGTCCCACGCTCATGGAATTGGCTCGCCTCGCAAACCGCGTTATGGATTCACTTACTCACGGGCGTTATCAGTTTCTTTTACCTGGTTCCTTATGTTTTATCGCATCACAAAGAGAAGAAAGAAGCCTTCATTAACCTGATCTTTGTCTGGCGCGCTTTTCGCCGCCGCGAAAACGAAAACGACTGGTCCTATCAACAGCGGATTTTCGGTCACATCCTCAATTGGGTGATGTCATTACTCGGTCTCAGCGGATTGATTCTCCTCATCCCCAGCATTTTATGGATGAGCGGCATGGTTTTCATGGCAGGCTACCCCGCGTATAAAATCGCCAACGCGGCGCATCTGGGGCTTGCCCTCATTTCACTCGCCTTCATCGGCTTTCACGTCATCCGCAGACCGAAGCGCGCCAAAAAAAATATTAACCGCTAAGGACGCAAAGGTCGCTAAGAAATAAAACAGATTGGTGAAAAAAGATTCTTTCGTCCGCTAATCAACGCTAATCCTTACGAATTTGAATGAGATTAGCGTTGATTAGTGAAGATTGGCGGATTAGTTATACTATCCAAATGAAAAAACTCAGGCTAAACAAACCAACCCGATTTCTACTCATTGGCGGAGTCATCTCCGCCATTGCGCTTTTTGCCGCCATCTTCCTTTTACCCAAACCGCAAGGCACGGGTCAGGTATTGAATGAAGATATCCCCTTCTACTCCATGCCCTGGAACGACAACCCCTTCGCGCCTGGCAACATGCAAACCACAGACGGGAAATTGCTGAACAACGCGGACATCCCCTCCGCCGAATTTTGCGCCCAATGTCACCAACCAGAATACCGCGAGTGGATCAGTTCCATCCATGCCGTCACGGGTCCCGACATTATTTACGAAACCGCCATCAGCAACAACGAACTCGCCCACAAAAACCGTCACGGCACGGAGAAAATCCGCTGGTGCGATTCATGTCACGAACCTGTCAACCTGCTGATGGGCGAAATCAACCCGCTTCCCGTCGTCGGACCCAGCCCCGTCACCGCCGAAGGCACAACCTGCATCGTCTGTCACACCGCCGTCAGCGCCGACCCATTGGCAGGCAACGGCGCGCTCACGCTCGACATCAACAACATCAACGACTACACCGAAGCGCTCATCATGGCGGCGCCCGCCGAACACGCCCGCGCCATGCAAGCCAAATCGCACAACCCGCTCATGGGCAGTTCCGATTTTTGCGGCGCGTGTCACACCGAGATTCGCCCCGTCGAAGTCAACGGCAACGAACCCATGCACCTGCAAAACACATTTGAAGAATGGCAGGACAGCGAATACGCCGAAAAAAATATCCAATGCCAGGATTGTCACATGCACCCCGACCCAGCGGCGTTCATCTCTCAGTTAAACGAAACAGGTCAAATTCCCGAACGAATCGTCTCTCATCGCTTCGTGGGCGTGAACTATCTGCTGACCGATTCCAACCTGCCATCCAATCTGGTGACATATCTGCGCGGCGGACTCCCGCCTGGCGGCATTTCGACTGACGAATGGAAAGCCGACCTGCTCGAACAAAACCGCCTCATTCTGGACCTGTTGCAGGCGGCGGCAGACCTGAGCATTTCCGCCCCTGAAAGCGTTTCCCCCAACTCGACAGCGAATCTGGATGTCACCATTGCCAACAGCGGAGCGGGTCACAGCCTGCCCACAGGTCCGCTCGACCAGCGTCACATGTGGCTCGAAGTCAAAGTGACGGACGCGGCAGGCAAAGCGCTTTATCACAGCGGCTGGTTTGACGACAAAACTGGTCAAGTTGACCCGAACGCCGTCATCTACCTGAAGATTCTCACCGACAAAAACGGCGCGCCCATCTACGAACACATCCTCTTCGACGTGGAAAAATATCACTACACCCGCGACCCCATCCCCGCCAAAGCCAGCGACACGATTCCCTACTCGTTCACCGTCCCAGCCGACGCGCAAGGTCCGCTCAAGGTGGAGACCACCCTCTGGTATCGCCTCGCCCTGCAAGAATTTGTAATCTATAGTTTGAAGATGGATGTCATCCTTCCGCCCGTGATGATGGAGCAGGCATCGGCGGAAATTTCAACGCGTTAATTTATCCTATGGGATGTAAACTTCGCACACGCCGGCGGCGATGTCGCAGCGCGCCACTTCTTCGTCGAGCCATAAGACGCGGAATTGGGTCGAGCCTTCCTTGGGAGTCCAGAACAGGACCTCGAAGGGGCGGTCAAAGCGGGCTTGCACGGTTTTGATGATCCCCGCCCAACATTCAGCGGGGTTAAGATAGGGAGGGTCCTGGTCGCCGTACACGGTGATATTCACGCAGAAATTGCGCGGAAGGTGATCGAGGTCCGGCGTCTCCCATCTATGACCTTCGAAGTAATCTTTTGCGGGGACGCCTTGTTCATCCAGCCGTTGAAAGACAAAGGCGGAAAGGGAGCGCGTTTCGTATGACCGGTTAAGCATGTAGAAACTTGTCGCGTTGTAAAAGATAGTGTAATGGCTTCCTTCGGGATAGAGAATCGTCGGGACGATATTGGCGGTGGGGGAGGGCTCGGGCGTGGACGTGAACGGAATGGGCGTCTCTGTCGGCGCGGGGGAAGAGGTTGGGGACGCGGACGGAGTCTGGGTTGCAGGAACAAGTTCGAGCGGGGTCTGAAGCGCGGGGGTTTCGGTTTCGGCGGGCGAAGAGGCTGGGAGGGTGAATCCGTTTCGGGCGAAGAGAAAGGCTCCGATCCCCAAAAAAAGGAGAAGGACAGCCCAGATCCAATAATTTCTTTTTTGCGCGGGGGCGCCCGACCTCACGGTGGCGGGCATTTTTGCGACGATCAACTCCGGCGCCTGGAAGGGTTTGTTCGCGGCGCGTTTTGAAATCTGTTCGATGGAGTGTTCGCTGCGGCGCACGGTCGGCGCGCCGACGGGCAGCGGCGGCAGGGGAGTCTTTTTCATCGAGCCGGTTGGGGCAAGTGAAAATTCGAGCGCGTCCATGAACTTTGCGCCGGTCTGGTAGCGTTCGCGGGATTTTTTTTCTAACGCCTTGAGCAGGACGGTTTCGGCGTCGGTCGGCAGGTTTGGGTTGAGCGCGCGCGGCGCGGGCGGTTTCTCGGAGATGTGTTGCAGGGCGACGCCTGCAGGGGATGGATCGTTGAACGGAACTGAGCCGGTGAGGATTTCGTACATGATGACGCCCAGCGAATAGATGTCGGATTGCGGCACCGCGTCGGCTGAACGTTTGGCTTGTTCGGGCGATATGTAGTGAGGCGTCCCGAAGATGTTTCCCATGGAGCCGTCGCGCACTTCGAGCGCCATGCCGAAGTCGCCGAGCAGGACGCGCCCGTCTTTGGAAAGCAGGACGTTGGAGGGTTTGACGTCGCGATGGATGACTCCGTGACGGTGGGCGTAATCGAGCGCGTCTGCGATCGCCCGACCCACGCGCAGGGCGTCTGCGATGGGCATGAGCGTGTTTTCTTCGCGGTACAGGTTCATGATCGCGCCGAGGTCCTGTCCGTCCACGTATTCCATGACGTAGTAGGGGAAGCCGGGGGCATCGTCGGCGTAATAGATTTGGACGATGTTTTCGTGCCGCCATTTTGCCATCATGCGCGCTTCGTTGACGAAACGCCCGGCATAGGCGGGATGGTTTTTATAACGCTTGTCCAGCACTTTGATGGCGACAGGGCGGTGCAGTTTTACGTCATGCCCGAAGTACACCATCGCCATGCCGCCCTGCCCGAGCAGGCGTTCGACCTTGAAGTTGGCGAGAGTCGTGCCGATTAGCGGGTCTTTCATCGGGCGGGTTTTCCTTTGAGCTGGCGTTTTGTGACGGATTTCCGACTGGCAGAGGCGATGCGCGTCAGGTCGCGGATGAAGCGATTGAAACCCTCGACGTAGGCGTCGAGGTAATCCTGGGTTATCAGGGTTGCGAGGTCTCTACGCCCGATGTTGTGAAGCGCCTGCGCGTGAGGGCGGAAGTCGCGCAGGTGGATGCGCAGGTTGAGTTTTGCGTCTGTGATGACGCCCCAGGCGAGTTGTTTCTGGTTGTTGTCGTCCTTGGCGGTCATGAAGCGCGTCAGCGCGCTGGTTGGCGCGACCGCGCCGACGTTCGAGATCACTTCGCGCCCTTTGATCAGGTTGTTGAGCGAATCAAAGCGTTCGGGTATTTTATCCAAAAGCCGCTGGATGGGAAGGGGCAGGTGCGCCAGTAGTTTGATCGCCCCCGCGGCGGCGCTCTCTCCCTGCGAAGCCATGTCTTTGGCGCGCGAGAAGTAGGTTCCCAATCCGCGCAGGGTGGCGAGGTATTTTCTTTGCGAGGCGTCGAAGGCGTCGAACAGTTCCGCCCGGTTGCCGTCGGGCGCGTTCTCGTAGGCGTCGAGAGCCTTGAGCGTTTCGGAGTGAAGGGGGAGCAGGTTCAATTCCGCAAGCGGGGCTTCGATGCACAGCGGGGAGACCCGTTCGCGCGGCGCTTTGAGGCTGGCATCCATGGGGATGAGGATCGAGGGATTGGTGCGGCTTCCCTCGCCGACGACCTGTTTCAACGATGCGGCGACGTCGGGCCTGGATTGGGAGAGGCGTTGAATCTCGTCGGATAATTTTCTTGAGGGAATGTAGGTGGCGGCGTGGATGGCGCGATATAGTACGAGCAGGTCGTTGACAGTCAGTTCGATTTCTTCGCTTCGTTTTTTGAAACTTCTCCGCAGGGTAAGGCAGGCTTTGATGTCCAGCCGGTCGTTTTCGGCTCCCGCCTCGGGCGTGACCTTGGGCGCCTGCTGGACGAGCGCCAGGTCGGCGGGGGAGAGTTGGAGCGCGAGCGAAGTGTAGATACGGTTCGAGGCGGGTTCGGGGTCGTCGAGCATATCCAGATAACGCGCCCAGGAGAGGGCTTCGTTGGTCATGATCTCGGAGAGCGCGGTTCCCCATGCGCCGTCGAAGAAGATGTGCGACTGGTCGAAGACGAAGGTCTCGCCGGTGTCAAAAATAGTCAGCGCGTGCGATCCGATCCCGCGTTCCGTCATGCGCAGTTCGGAGAGCGGCAGGGAAGAGGAGCGGACGTCGGCGTTGATCAGGATCGGCGCGAACTTGAGGTTGTCCAGGTCGTTGACCAGCATCGGGTCGAGTTTGGAGCGCAACCCCGCCAGTTCCGAGCGTTTGACGCGGGCAAGCGACGAGATTTGAGACGGCACAGAGAAGGGGGAGGCAAGCAAAGCCGCGACCTGCGCGCGCGCCGTCAGCGCGTCCAGGGGTTTTCCCGCTTCGTCGCAGACCGGGAGCAGGTAATAACTGTCGTTGTAAATGACGCCGATCTTTGCGTCGGCGAGGTTGAAGGGAACCCGCGCTTCGCCGTAGGCGCCCGGTTCGAGATAGGCGAGGATGGACATCTGTCTCTGGTAGGCGACCAGATCCTGCGCGGCGGCGTTTACGAGCGCGTCGCGCCACTTCATGGTGACTTGTTCGGGCATGGTCTGGGATCGTTTGCGGATGAATTCGTCGAACTTCATGCGGCGGTAGGCGGGGTAGTCGTACATCGCGCCGTCTTCGTCGCGGCGGTAGGGGCGTTCCAATTCCCATTCGCGCAAAATACGTTTTGCTTTCTGGGTTTCCATTCCCGCTTCGCGCATCGTCTTTTCCATCAAGGAGATCGAAACGCGTTCGCGCCATTCGTTTTCGAGCAGGCGCGGATATTGATGCAGGCAGGCGATGGACGCCATGACCCAGGCGGTCAGCCGGTCGGTCTTGTCGAGCCGGATGCCGTGTTCGTTGAGCAACGCGTCGAAGCCGCGCGTTTCATTTGTATGACGCGCGGTATCTTCGCGCAGCGCGTAATCGGCGTAGAACTGCCACATTCCTTCGGGGAAGGCGGACGCTGGATCCTTGCCCGCCAGGCGCAATAAATTCTGATAGCCCCAGATCACGGCGGCGGGGCCGGCAAAAAAGGCGGCATACACTGCCTGGTCTAAAATCTGTTCCACACCGCTGAAGAGAGCCGTGACATCCTGCTGTAATTTTTGAACGGGGATGCGCCTGCCCGGAAGCCGCGCCAACCCGCTCAGGATCATGCCCGGCACGTTCCCGGCGGGGACGACGCGCGAGACCAGTTGCACCACCGCCTCGATCTCCGGCAGGGTTAACCGCGAAAGTTGCTGGATCGAACTGCTTTTCGCAACCGTCCCCAGGCTGGCAGCGGTCAACTCCGATGCCTTGTTGACGCTGGTATTTTCGACGCTCATCAAAGGCGATTATATGTCACGTTGCTTTTGGGGATGTTTGTGCTTTCAGATTTGTTAGGCGGTTCTATGTACGACAAGGCTCGCCTTGTCCGCCGCGCGGGGCAAAATAAATTTTGCCGTACGACAAGGCTCGCCTTGTCCGCCGCGCGGGGCAAAATAAATTTTGCCGTACGACAAGGCTCGCCTTGTCCGCCGCGCGGGGCAAAATAAATTTTGCCGTACTGCTATAATCGCATCATGTCTGTTCATGGATTTCGACTTACCTCGAAGAGAATCCTGTCCTTCGACCCTTCCGCTTCATCCCTCGACGAGTTGACGGGTCGGGTTTCAGACGGCTTTTACTCCACCTTTACCACGCTCTCCGGCGGGACGCGCGTCCTCGGCTTGAGGGCGCACCTGAAACGGCTGTACGGTCCCGCGCGCAAATTTCATATTCACCCCGCAGTGAATCAAGCGACCCTGCGCCGTTATATCGCTGAACTCGCGGCGGCGAACCGTCCCGGAGAATCGCGCATCCGCCTGATCCTTACGAAGGACAGAGGCGATATGTACCTCGGCATCCTGCCGTTCACGCCGTTGTCCGAGTCTGTTTACCGCGACGGCGTTCAGGTCGTGACGGCGGAAATGGCGCGCCACGATCCGCGCATTAAAGGCACGGATTTTATAGCCCAAAGCGCCGGTTTAAGGAAACTGATCGCAGGCGGGGTGTACGAGGCATTGTTGACCCGGGACGGAAAAATCCTGGAAGGCATGACGTCTAATTTTTATGCGGTGATTTCTGCGACAGAGTCAAAAGTCTCCCAACTTTTGGAATCGCAAAGTAAACTTTGCGGCACACTGGTTACGGCTCAAAAGGGAATCCTGCTCGGGGTGACGCGGCGGGTTGTGATCAGGCTGGCGAGAGGGGAGGGGATGCGGATCGAATATCGCCCGCCGCGCGTTGATGAAGATTTCGACGAGGCGTTTCTCACGTCCAGTTCGCGGGGCGTGGTTCCGATTGTGGCGATTGACGGGAAGCCGGTGGGGCAGGGGAGGCCCGGGGCGCAGACAAAAAGACTCTCTTTAGCGTATCAGGCTTACGTCCGCGAGAGAAGCGAGGAAATTTTTTCGTAAGGCAGAATGTTATTTTGACTTGCTTTATCCGCCGCGCTCGAACAGACGGGTAAGGATCAGGCGCGCGAACTCGATGACGCGGGTATGAGATTCGGGGGAAGCGTCCAGCCAGAAGGCGAGGTTGAGGTTCAGGACGACGTTGCCCTGCAGAACAACCGCGTACAACGCGACTCCATTTTCGTCCTGCCAGAAGCGGGCGTCGTCGCCGAGGGAATCGGGGATGGAGGCGTCGGGATGGGGCGCGATCAGTTCGTCGAAGAAGGCGGCGGCGCGGGCGGAGTCGGATTCGACGGCGAGGGCGTAGTAGAACGTGACAGCGGTCTCGGATGGCGCGGTCATGCAATCGTAGGTCATCACGCCGTTCTCGCCGATCGCGCCGCTGGAGGTAAGGGGAAAGTCAAGCGACGTTCCAAGATAGGGCGAAAGGTTTTCGGTTTCGATCAAACTGCAAGCCTGGAAAAATTCGCCGGGAGGCGCGAGCGTTCCCGGGTCCGCGAAAGAGCCGCCTGCTTTCGCTTTGGGCGTGGGGAATTGCGAGATCAAACCGAAGCGGGCGATGTAATCGTAGGGCTGTCCGATCAAACTGACGGTTGTGGGCGTGGTTGGCAGGTAATCGCTGGGAACATCCACCGCGATGTCGAGTTCATCGCATTTTTCGCCGAGGTCGCCGATGCCATGCAGGGTAATTGCGCCTTGCGCATCTGTGACGCCGGAGGAAAGGTTCGCGTTGTCGCGGGTCCCGGCGTGATACATGGCGACGGGAATTCCCGCAAGCGGACGTTCGCGCTCGTCCTGTTTGCCGTCCCCGTTGGAATCTTCCCAGACGACGGCGTCGCGCGCGGGAAAACATTCGGAGATGGGAGAGCCGTAGCCGCTGGGAAGGATGGGAGTCGGTTGGGAGGACGCGCCGCACGCGGCGAGCAGGAAGGAGGGAAGTAGAAAGCGGAGGGACTTCATGATCTTTTCCATTTCGAGTCTCGTTCAAAGACTTCGTAATAAGCCCTGTCCAATTCTTCGTCGCTCAACTGGGTGTAGCGGTCGGTGACTTGAATATTTTCGTGGCGGGCGAGGCGCTGGGCGATGGCGAGGTTGCCCGTGCCGCGCAGGGTGGACGTGACGAAGTAATGCCGGAAGGTGTGCGGGGTGATCGTCCCGGCGAATTCCTCTCCCAGAAATTGTTTGACTCTGTCGCGGACAATGTTGCGCCCGGTTGTGGTGGTCATCGGCTTGACTTTTTTTCCCGCGCCTTTGTCGTGCCGCGCAAAGAGGGGCAGGGAACTCAGTTGCTTTCCCGAGGCGCCGTCCAGTTCGGCGCGTTGCGAAAGATAATCCTTGAGGGCTTGCATGGCAAAGGCGGTGAAGCGGACGATGGCCTGTTTGTTGCCCTTGCCGGTGATGATGGCGCGTCCCTCGTTCCAGTCCATGTCGCCGCGGCGCAGGTTGCAAGCCTCGTGGACGCGCAGTCCGGTCTCGGCGAGGGTGAACATGAAGGCGCGATCCCGATATGCGCGTAGTTTAATGTTTTCAGTGTCCTCTTCGTCGGCGGGCGCGGATATCAGGTTTTGAACGTCTTTCGCTTTATCCAACAGCGCATCCACCTCGTTCATGCGGTATTGCGGCACGCTTTTGCCGGGGCGTCGCGCGCGCTGGCGTTTGAGCAGGGTCAGCCGCGCCAGGTTGACATGCGCAAGGTCTTCGGCGGCAAGAAAGAGGTAGAAGCCTTTGACCGCCTGCAAGTACAACTGTTCGGTGGCGGTGGTGTATGGGTTGAGGCGGTCTATGAATTTGGCGAAGTAATCTTCGTTGAATTTTTCGAGCGGGGCGGCGGCGGGATCGAGTCCTTTTTCCGTCAGCATCTGGCGGAAAACATTCAGCGCGTTTCTGTACGCAAGCGTGGTCGCCTTGCTGCGCGCGCGTTCCACGGCGCGCAGATATTGCGCCATTGCCTCGTCAACGGTCAGGGTTTGCGTTGTCTCGGTCATGCGGTCATTATACGAAATCCGGCGTATCTGTCAATGCTTTCACTAATGGTAATTATCGAAAGCATAAAGGGAGTTTCCGCGCCTATCAGGGTGGGAAATGAATCGCCCCTCCCCCGCATGGCATTTTTATCCACATACAGAACCCAAAATAAAACTGGCGCGGATGTTGCTGGAACGATTTAATGTTTATTCTTCACCCTTCTATATTCATCCTTTGCGCGATCTCCCCTCCCCTGGCGTTACTGCGTAAGGTTGGGGGTCATATCGGTGAAACTCAAACAAACTGAAGTCTGCGGTCTGATTACCTTACACTCTTAAAATCAGGACGCGGACGAGCGCGGAAAACGCGAATTCAAGGAATTTTTTCGGGCGTTTTGTCAAAAAAATCTGCGTTCATCCGCGTTGTCCGCGTCCTAAAATCAAGTTTGCGGTACGGTTTTTTTATGGTTGCGGAGCGTCCTTCGACCTGGAAAGGGCTCACGGTCGAAGCGCGCTTTTTGCCTATATAATTGCGGCAAAGGATGACGCATGACAAAACAAACTTTTCACCTGGTTTCGCTTGGTTGTTCGAAAAACACCGTCGACTCGGATTCGATGGCGCAATTGCTCTCGCGCGAAGGTTATCGCTTTGTTGAAAACCCGGCGAAGGCTTCGGTCTTGATCGTCAACACATGCGGATTCATCGGCCCGGCAAAGGACGAGTCCTACCGTGTATTGAACGAACTGGCGCAGGGAAAACGTAAAGGGCAGACGCTCGTCGCGGCGGGATGCCTGACCCAGCGTTACGGCGCGGAGGTGGCGAAGCGCGTCCCCGGCATAGACGCTGTCCTCGGTACGCGCCGCTGGATGGATATTGTGCAAGTAGTGAAAGAGGCCCGAAACGGAAACCGCCCCGAACCGCTTTATCACCTGCCCGACTCCCCCACCGTGGGCATGGATGAAGCCGGGGCGATGCGCGTCAGCGTGGCAGGAGCGAGCGCGTACATCAAGATCGCCGATGGATGCCGCCGTCCGTGCGCGTTCTGCGCCATTCCACTCATCAAAGGCACGGCGGTCTCGCGCCCGGTCGAAGTCATCGTCAACGAGGCGCGGGCATTGCGCGACAACGGCGCGCGCGAATTGATCCTGATCGCGCAGGACACGACGGATTACGGCCGCGACCTGGGGATGAAAGACGGCTTGGCTCATCTGCTCGAACAGCTGACCGACTCCGTGCCGGATGTGGATTGGATACGAATCATGTACGCCTATCCGGGTTACGTCACCGACCGGCTCATCGAAGTGATGGCGACGCGAAAACAAGTCCTGCCCTATCTCGATATGCCCCTGCAACACGCGCACCCCAAAACCTTGTATCGCATGAAACGCCCCTCCAATATGGACTGGGTTTATAAAACCGTCGGCAAGATGCGCGCGAACATTAAAGACCTCGCCATCCGCACGACCTTCATCGTCGGTTATCCCGGAGAGACGGAGGAGGAATTTCAAGCGTTGTACGATTTCGTGAACGAGATGCGCTTCGACCGCGCCGGGACCTTCCGCTTCTCGTTCGAGCTGGAGACCGCATCCGCGCCGCTGGGCGACCCGATCCCCCCGGAGGTTAAACAGGAACGCGAAGGGCGGCTGATGGAATTACAGCAGAATATTTCCCTGCAAGTCAATCAGAATTATGTCGGCAGGACGCTCGACGTGCTGATCGAAGGCTTCGACAACGGCATCTCTGTGGGACGTTCATACCGCGACGCGCCCGAAGTGGACGGCTTCGTTGTCGTCGAAGGCAAGGCGAACATCGGCGACATCGTCCCGGCGAGAATTACCGGCGCGTTTACGCACGACCTTACGGGGACGCTTGTTGAAGAAAAGAGATTGATCAGCCTGTGAAGCGACGCGAAAGAAAAATCCGCTCGAATAAGAGCGGATTTTTCTTTTACCGTCAGGCTGTCTGCCGGGGCCAGATTGCCAGTTCAAGCGTCACGCGCTCGAAATAACTGTTTTCGGGCAACGCGCCCCTGCCGTACTCAGCGTCCACAACGGTGGCGAGAAGCTGCAGAGTGGCGGTTTCCAAAAGAATCTGCGCCTGTGGCTCCATTAACAACAACTCCCCTTTGGGTTCAAGCCGCGAGCGGGTTGCGGGGTCGGAAAAAGCATGGGCAGACATCAAGACCTTCGTGGCGGTCTTGATATCGTTTTTATCGAACAACCAGACCTCCAGCGCCGTCACCTTCTTCGGTTCGTCGACGTCGATGACCTCCGAAACGCCCACGCCATACTCGCCCAAAAATTCGCCGGAACCGGTGTCAATGCTGAACGACTCGTCATAGAGATCGTCGCCCAGCACATAGGTGGTCATCATCTGGGTGATCGGCGGCGCAAGCCCAATCTCCTCAAAATTCGTCTTTGTCGCCGAGCGGCTGATCTCGGCGGCTTGCATCGTCACCGTCACCGTACCGGAGCCGCGCTTGCGAAACAAGCGGAACAGGTACATCCCGCCCGCCGCCGCCACACCCAAAACCAACAGGACGCCGATGCCAATCAACGCCAGGCGCAGAGTCGAAGACATCCCTGTGGAAGAAGGCTCATCCGCCGGCTGCCCCCCGCCCGACGAAAGCACATCCGACACCAATTGACCGTACGCCTGAATGACTGCGGGGTCCTGGGCGCCCGGGTTGTTCTGAATACTTTCATACGCCGTCTGCGCCTCGGTCCCCAGCCCCTGCCAGCGTTGCACGGCAAGGTTCGGATCCTGGTTGAGGCGGAAGGAATCTATCGCCATGCGCAGGTAATCCTCCCGCAGATCGGCGCGCAGATAATAAGGCGTGGCGTCCTTGAACTCGACGGGCGCCAGCACCCAGCCGATCAGGAGGCCCAGCCCCAACCCGGCGACAAAAAGCGCTATCGGCATGATGGGGATTTTTTTCAGGAACGCGACGACGAATTGCATATCTGTCTCCTTCGCTTCTATGCTATGGCTTAATTATACATCGGATGTCCCGCCCCCGCATGGCAGTATTGCTCCAAGGCTCAATGCCGCGACACAGAACCGCGCCTCGCGCCTGGCCCGGAGCGGGTCGGTCGCCCCGGGCATCTTCTACGCCTTTTCCCCGCGCGGGGGCGAACTTCGACACGCTCAGGACACCGTCCCCGCGCTATTCCTGCAAACCCCGCTGAAGCGGACTCCGCATCGAAAAATTTCAGGCGTTCTCCAGCGTCGTTTCTTCAAGCGGGAAAAACTCGGAGCAGTTGGCGCATTGCGCCTCGCGCTTGTTTGCAATGACAAGCAAGCCGCCGCACTTCGGGCAGGGTTTTGCGAGCGGCTTCTTCCAGGTTGTGAAATCACAATTCGGATAATTGGCGCAGCCGTAGAATGTGCGCCCCTTGCGAGTACGCCGTTCCACCATGTCGCCGCCGTCTTTCGGGCAGACAACTCCGATTTTCTCCAGCCAGGGTTCGGTGTAGCGGCAGGCCGGGAAGTTCGCGCATGAGATGAATTTTCCGAAACGCCCATAACGAATGATGAGTTCTCCGCCGTCCTCCGGGCATTGCCTGCCAATCGGCTCCGGCTCCGACTTGTGAACCGGCATTTCCGCCTGCGCCTTCTTCACGTCGGCTGAGAACGGCTCATAAAACTCGCGAATCGCGTCCGTCCATGCCATCTCACCCTCGGCGATCTTGTCGAGGTCTTCCTCCATGTGCGCGGTGAAGTTCAAATCCACCACCTCGGGAAAATACTGCATCATCAGATCGTTGACCTGAATGCCGATATCCGTCGGAACGAGCCGCTTTTCCTCGCGCACGACATATCCGCGCTGTTGGATGGTCGAGATTGTCGGCGCGTAAGTGGACGGGCGCCCGATCCCGTTTTCTTCCAGGGCTTTGACGAGCGACGCTTCGCTGAATCGCGGAGGAGGCTGGGTGAAATGCTGATCGGGGATCAAACGAATCAATTCCTGCGCCTGCCCCTCTTCCACCCCGCGCGGAATCTTGACGTCCTCCTCCTCTTCCTCGGCGCGCGAATCTTCGTTTTTAGATTCCTGGTACACTGCCAGAAAACCCGCAAACTGCGCTTCGGAATGTGAAGCGCGCAAAAGATATTCGTGCGCTTCCGACTTGCCAGTCACTTCGACCTGCAAGGTATCGAAGACCGCAACCGCCATCTGTGAAGCGACGAATCTCTGCCAGATCAACTGATACAGTTTGAACATCGCCGGGTCGAGATACTGCTTGACCTTCGCCGGGTCGCGCATCGCCGACGTCGGGCGAACAGCTTCGTGCGCCTCCTGCGCCGACGCGGATTTGGTCTTATAAACAGGCGGCTCGGCGGGCAGATAATCCGCGCCGTAATGCTCCATCACATATCTGCGGGCTTCGTCCTGCGCGAGAGTCGAGACGTTGGTCGAGTCGGTTCTCATATAGGTAATCAAACCCGTCGCGCCGCCCTCCCCCACGTCCTGCCCTTCATATAATCCCTGGGCTAGCGCCATCGTGCGCCGCGCCGTAAAGCCAAGTTTTTTCGAGGCTTCCTGTTGCAAGGTCGAGGTTGTGAACGGCGCGAGCGGTTTCTGCCGCTTCTCTCCGCGCTTGATCTTCGAGATGACGTACGCGGCGGTTTCCATGTCTATCAGAATTGGGTCCACCGCTTCACGGTTGGGGAGTTCAGGCTCCTTGTCATCAACGCGCACAAGTTTGGTCAGGAACGACGATTTCAACTTTTCGGCTTTGAACTCGGCGTGGATGGACCAGTACTCAACCGGTTTGAAATCGTCCACCTCGCGCTCCCGATCCACGATAAGCCTGAGCGCAACGGATTGCACCCGTCCCGCCGAGAGCCGTCCGCGCACTTTTTCCCATAGAATGGGGCTGATGCTGTAGCCGACGAGTCGGTCCAGCACGCGCCGCGCCTGCTGCGCGTCCACAAGGTTCATGTCAATATTGCGCGGATGCGAGAACGCCTCCGACACGGCGGGAGCGGTGATCTCATGGAATACCACCCGTTTCGTTCTCTCCGGCTCGATCTCCGCCGCCTCCATCAAATGCCAGGAAATGGATTCACCCTCGCGGTCGGGGTCGGTAGCGAGATAGACCTCCTCGGCTTTCTTCGCCAGTTGTTTGAGTTCCTTGACGACCCCCTTCTTTTCATTTGGCACGCGGTATTTCGGCGCGAAGTTATTCTCGACATCAACGGATAATTGCGACTTCAACAGATCGCGCACATGTCCCACCGAGGCGCGGACGGTGTAGCCCTTTCCCAAAAAACGCCCGACCGTTTTCGCCTTCGCGGGCGACTCGACGATCACCAGTTTGCCCTCGCGCGCTTCCACTTTCTCCGGTTTCTCCGGCGGAGTCAAACCGGCATGGGCTTCTGTTTTACCCATGCGGAATAATTTTGTGCCGCAAACGGGGCAAACCCCGGTCGTCACCGCCGAACCCCGGGCGTTGAACCCCGCGACCGGCTCCTTCATCTCTCTTTTGGTCTTGCACTTCATACAATAAGCTTCCATAAAAATTTTCTCCGGCGCATTTTCAAGCAAAACAAATCTGCGGACTTGTTTTACGCTCATCCCCATACATAAAATATCCCGCAAGGATAAACCTCACGGGATGAACATTCTACAACAAGTTTCCGTTTTTTTGCAAACGGGAATTTTTGTAATCCGGCTTACAGATATCTTTCCTGGTTGTGTTTTTTCAAATGCTCCACGATGTCCCGCACTTTCTGCGACTGATCCGTTTTGCAAACCAGCAAAATATCCGCCGTGTCCACGATCACCATGTCGTCCACGCCGATGGTGACGATCATGCGCTCGCCCCCGCCGCCGTAGATCATCGTATTGTGAGTCTCGTGCGCGAGATGAAGGTTCATATTCGTTGCGATATTTCCATTCATATCCGGCAGCAGAACCTCGAAGAGCGACGACCACATTCCCACATCGCTCCAACCCAATCCACCGGCAGGGAGGACTGCGACCCGCTCCGCTTTCTCCATAATGCCGTAATCCACGGTCTCGGTCTTCAAACCGGGCCAGTGATCCCTGAGAGCGCTTTCGTAATCGCGCGTCCCCCAATGGCTTCCGATGCGCTCCAATGTGGAATGCAAGTCCGGCATCTGCCTTTGAATCTCTCGAAGAATTGCGTCCGCCCGCCAGATGAACATGCCGCCGTTCCACGAATGGTCGCCTGAGCGCAGGAGTTGCTGGGCGGTTTGTTCGTCCGGTTTCTCTTTGAAGTTCTTCACCCGATACGCCGGATATTTATACTCGCCGTCGAGCGCCTGCCCCTGCTGGATGTAGCCGTAGGCGGTGGATGGGTTTGTAGGCGTGATGCCCAACACAACCAAATACCCGTCCGCCGCCACCTCGAAGGACGCCTTCAACAAATAATGAAACAAGTCCACGTTGCGGATGAAATGATCCGAAGATAACACCGCAATGGACGCCTGCGGATCGCGCTTCATCAGCGCCATGGCTGCCAGCCCCACTGCGGAGGCGGTCCCGCGCGGAGCTGGCTCGATGATGTAATTCTCGGCGGGAATATCCGGCGCCTGCGCCTGCATCTCGCGCGCCTGCTCGTCCACAGTGACGACAAAAATCCTCTCCGGCGGAAACAGCCCGCTCAAACGCTTTACAGTGCTTTGAAACAACGTCTCCTGCCCGATCAACGGCAATAATTGTTTCGGTCTCTCCTTGCGCGACAGGGGCCACAAGCGCGTCCCCCCGCCGCCCGCCATGATCACCGCATAGGTATGTGAAAAATCCACGCCCACGATTTTATCTCCTAAACTTTGTATTCGGATTGCGTTTCTCTGACCGCTACATAATTCATCCCGCCCACCTGCCGCGCCAGGCCTTTCAATTCCATCATCGCCAGCGCGGCGGAGACCTTTTCAATGGGCAGCCCCGCCCGGTTGCGAATCTCGTCCACATGCAAAGGCTCTCCGCCAAGCGCGTTCAGCACAAGCGCTTCGGTCTCGTCCGAAGGCAAAATCTTCCGCGCCGATTTGCGATCGCTCATGCGCGTCAAATCCAGCGCCTGCATCAGGTCGGCGGGGGTCAGCAAAGGTTGCGCGCCGTTTTGAATCAAACGATTCGTCCCTTTCGATTGCGGCGCGAAAATACTGCCCGGCACGGCGAAAATTTCGCGTCCCTGCGCCGCGGCAAATTCAGCCGTGATCAACGCGCCGCTTGTCTCCGCCGCCTCCACAACGACAACCGCCAGCGACAAGCCGGAAATGATCCGGTTGCGAGGCGGAAAGTTCGAAGCGTCCGGCGGAGTCCCAACCGCATAATCGCTGACGATTGCGCCGCGTTCCATCATCTGTTCGGCGAGTCCGCGATGTTCCGGCGGGTAGATCTTATCCACGCCCGAGCCGAGGACCGCCATCGTCCGCCCGCCGGCTTTGAGCGCGGCCTGATGCGCGATTGCATCCACCCCGCGCGCGAGTCCGCTGACGACGGTGATCCCATTCGCGGCGAGGAAGGAAGCGATCTCCTCCGTCACCTGCCTGCCATAAGGCGTGACCTTGCGCGCGCCGACGATTGCGACCGCGAACAGATCGTCTGTCAAATATTCGCCGCGGATATACAACACGGGAGGCGGCTGATCTATCTCTTTCAGTCTTGCCGGATAATCTTCGTCCATCCAGGTCAGGATTTTAATTCCTCCCGCCTCGATCCGCGCCCATACTTGATTCAAATCAATTTGCCTTCTCGCCCCGACGACTTTCTCCGCCAACTTCGCCCCCAAGCCCGATTCAACCAATTCCGCCGCCCCGGCATTCCAGGCAGATTCAAGGTCGCCAAAATGCGCGACCAGAGCCTGCATACGCACCGCGCCGATGCCCTTGATAAGATTGAAACCGATCCAGTATTTCTTTTCGTCCATGCGCGGAGATTGTATCATCCCCCGCCTTTGCGGATCAAAACCATCCTTCGCTCCACCTCAGGTATAATTCCCGCCATGCAAACAGACATAAAAAATATTATCGGTGTGCGTTTCAATCCCATCGGCAAGGTCTACCATTTCGACTCCTCCTCCCTGCCCGACTTGAAGACCGGCGAATACGTCATCGTGGACACTTCACGCGGAAGACATCTCGGCGAGGTCGTGCAATTACTGGGCGAAATTCCACCCAAGCCCGAAGGCGGCTGGAAATCCGTCGAACGCCGCGCCACCCCGCGCGACCACCTGCTTCAGCAATCCTGGCGCAACAAACAGATCGAAGCCATGATCTCCTGCCGCGCCCGCGCCTCGGAGTTGAGATTGCTTGAAAAGATCAAAATCGTCGCCGCCGAATACAACTACGACGGCTCGCGCCTGGCGTTCCTCTTCAGCACAGGCGAAGAGGAAAAGGTGGACCTTAAATCCCTGCGCCGCGACATGGCGGAGAAATATCCCAACACCCATGTCGAGATGCGCCAGATCGGCCCGCGCGATGTGGCAAAACTGATCGGCGGCATGGGCGCGTGCGGAATCGAAACCCGCTGTTGCTCCAAATTTCTGACCGAATTCTCCCCCATCTCGATCAAGATGGCGAAGGAACAGGGCATCTCGCTCACGCCCGACGAAATCACCGGCATGTGCGGACGCTTGCGCTGCTGCCTGATCTACGAATACGAACAATACGTCGAGGCGCGCAAGACCCTGCCGAAGCGCAATAAGCGAGTCGTCACGCCCAAAGGCGAGGGCAAGGTCATTGACCTCATGCCGATGAGCGACAAGGTCGTTGTGCTGATCGAAGTCGCCGGCGAGCGCCCGCAACAGTTCACCTTCCTGCGCGAAGAAATCCAACCCTGGGACGAACTCGAAGCCCTGCGCCGAAAATCCGAAGCGCCCTGCGACCGCCACGAAGGCGGCGGCTGCAACTGTGGAAAATCGAAAGCCAAGAGGAATTAATTTTTCACGAATTGCGAAGCGCGCAATCCGTGATGCCTATCTCGCATCTCGCAACCCATGACCTCCCCTACCTGCTGGACCGAACCGCAACGCATCCTCGTTATCCTGGCTCACCCCGACGACCCGGAATTCTTTTGCGGCGCAACCCTCGCCAAATGGGCGCGCGAAGGTCATACCATTCAATATCTTTTACTGACCTGCGGCGACAAGGGATTCAACCCCGCCACCATGCCGGATATGACGCCCGACAAACTGTGCGGGATTCGACACGCGGAACAGGCCGAAGCCGCCAAAGTCATCGGAGCCGCACCGCCTCTCTTCCTGGACCTCCCGGACGGATACCTGATCCCAGACCTGAATCTCCGCCGGGACGTTGTACGCGAAATTCGCAAACACAGACCGGACATCCTCGTCACCTGCGACCCGCAGAATCTCTTTGCTCTCTACGGAATCAACCACCCCGACCACCGCGCCTGCGGACAGATCGTCCTCGACGCGGTCTTCCCCGCCGCCGGAAACCCAGCCTACTTTCCCGACCTGCTCGCGCAAGGATACGAACCGCATATGCCAAAGGAAGTCTGGTGCTCGCTCACCAACCAAGCCAACACCGTCCTCGACGTGACCGAATATTGGGATGTCAAAATCCAGGCCGTCCTCAAACATAAATCACAAGCGCAGGACGCCGACAAACTCACCGAACGCCTGAAATCAAGAAGAACCGAAGACAGCACGGATGAAAACCCGCGCTATGAAGAAAAATTTCGAGTGGTGAAGTATTCGTGAATGAAGCGCGACGAAAAACGCGTGATGAGAAATAAGTAACGAGAGATGAGAAACGAAAAGCGAGGGGGAAGAATCCGTGATGCCTAACTCGTAACCCGCATCTGGTAACTCGCCTTCGTAACTCGTATCTCAAGGAGCCCCATGAACCCCTTCCTCAAACAAGCCCAGGAACTATTCCCCTACACCCAAGCCCTGCGGCGCGACTTTCACATGCACCCCGAACTGGGATTCAACGAAATCCGCACGGGCGGCATTGTGGCGAAAGAACTCGAGAGCCTCGGCATCGAAGTGACCAAGGGCGTCGGCAAGACCGGCGTCGTCGGCTATCTCGAAGGCGCAAAACCCGGCCCGGTCATTCTGCTGCGCTTCGACATGGACGCCCTGCCCATCGCCGAAGACACCGGCGCGGAATATGCCTCGCAAACCCCCGGTGTAATGCACGCCTGCGGACATGACGGTCATACCGCCATCGGCTTGACCGTCGCAAAAATATTGAACGAAAGAAAAAACGAACTGGCGGGCAGCGTCAAATTCTGTTTCCAGCCCTCCGAAGAGGGAACGAACGGCGAAGAAATCGGCGGCGCGTTGATGATGATGCGCGACGGCGTGCTGGAAAGCCCCAAAGTGGAAAAGACCCTCTCGCTTCACATCTGGAACGACAAACCGCTGGGATGGGTCCACGTCGCCGAAGGTCCCGTCATGGCGGGCGCGGATCTGTTCGTCGTCAAACTGACCGGCAGCGGCGGGCACGGAGCCGCGCCCCAAACCGCAATTGACCCGATCGTCTGCGCCGCGCAGATCGTCGCGGCATTGCAAACCATCGTCTCGCGCAACATCGAACCGCTCAAACCCGCCGTCGTCAGCGTCACATCCGTTCACAGCGGCACGGCTTTCAACATCATCCCGCAGACCGCCGAATTAAACGGAACCATCCGCACTTTCGAGCCGGAGATCAGGAAGAAAACGCATGAACGCTTCGAGCAGATCGTCCGCGGCGTTGCGCAAGCCATGAACTGTAAAGCCGAAATAACCGTCAAGCAAGTCACCGCGCCGGTCATCAACAACGGCGCAGTCGCCGCAAGCGTCTTCAACACGGCGCAAACGCTTTTCCCGCAGACCGAGATCTCGACCAACGCCTATCTCACCATGGGCGCCGAGGATATGGGATACATGCAGGAAAAGGCCGACGGCTGTTATTTCTTCATCGGCTCGGCGAACGCGGAAAAGAATCTCAATTACAATCACCATCACCCCAAATTCGATTTCGACGAAACCGCGATGGTCGCGGGAGTCGCATTGATGGCGTCCGCCGCGGCGGATTTGCTGAAAGGAAAATGATTCGATGAGGAAAATTTCCGCGTTTCTTCTCCTGACGTTTGCGCTGGGCGCCTGCGCTTCGGGCGCCGCTTCCGCCCCGACCGAATCCACCGATCCCGCCGCTGGGACGGAGCCCACAGTCCCAACTGAGTCCGCGCCTTCAGAAAACAGCGACCCGCCCCCGGCGGAGAGAGAAGCGGTCTTATCCGAATTCGAGAACGAAGTCGTTGCGAGGGAATCTGCCGAGGGCGAATACATCCCCGCCGAAGTCGGGTTCGTCATTCAAACCGGCGGAGGGTTGCAGACCGGGGCAAACGGGCGCGCGCGGATGGATTTGAATCCCGAAGGGACGATCGTGCGCGTTGCGCCGAACTCCGCGTTCACACTGCCCGAAGTGACAAACGACGGCGGCGAACCGAAGACAAGCGTCGAACTTTTCTTTGGAAAGATTTTCATTTTGCTGAACGGCGGTTCGCTCGACGTGCAGACTCCCTCCGGCGTGGCTTCGGTGCGCGGCAGTTTGTTGAGCGTGAGTTTCAATCCTGCCACAGGACGCGTGCAAGCCGCATGTCTTGAAGGTCACTGCGCCTTGATCAATCAAAGCGGCGAAACGGTGGAACTGGAGGAAGGCGAATCCGGTTATGTGGATGAAAGCGGCGGGATTGTCGAGCTCGACGGTATAGATCGGGACGAAGTTTTGGAGTGGCTCGAAGAAGCGCCGGAACTGGGCGAGTTTCTCGAGGAACTTCCCGACCCGGAATCCTTCCCTGAGATAGAGGATTTCGAAATGTTCGAATTTGACCCCGCTGAATTTTTCGATGAAACGTACGCTGAAGACGGTTTCTTCAGTTTTGACGAGGAAATTCCGCTCGAGGATGGAGACTTCATAGAAGAGACGGATGTGCCAGACGAGGGCGATCCAACGGGCGGCGACGGCGGAGGCGATCCAACGGGCGGCGACGGCGGAGACGAGTGATGAGGCGCGCAGGAAAATGGGCGCTCGGCGCGGCGTTGACTGCGGCGGCGGCGTTTGCCGCGTATCAATCTTCGTCGGCGCCGGGAGCCGTTGCGCCCACTGAGGAGTTCGTCGAATCCGTCGTTGTTAGCGAGCCGGCTGTCGTAACGGAATCGCCGATCTCAGATCAGCCCTGCGGTTATCAATGGGCGACCGAGGACATGCCCGAATTGACTGCGGAAATTGATGTCGCGGTCAAAAGGTTGAACCCCGAAGCGTCGGCGCGGGCGCAGGCGTTCGGCGAGAATTGCGTCCGCGCCGACGGCTCATCCACTTTCGGCGCGATGGAGACGGATTTCTATGTCACGCTCCCGACGGACGACCTGACCAAAGAGGAAGATTTCGGCAATTGGATTTCGCAAGTCATGGGGGTTGCGATCGAAATTCCGCGCGAACGCTTACAGGGACCCAATTACGGCTTTGTCGAATTCACCTTCGAGCAGAGCGAAGCCGAGCGCGTCATCCTCCGCGTCCCCATCCAACGGTATCTCGACGAGGCGCGGGGTAAATCCGGCGCGGAGTTGTTTCGGATGTTTTATCAGCCGTAGGCGAGCCAAACGACGAATATAAAAGCCGCGCAGTTGCGCGGCTTTTATATTCCAGCCTGTCAACTTACTTGTCTTGAATCTCCGCCGCCCTGAAGGTGTTCGCCATCAACATGGCGATGGTCATGGGTCCCACTCCGCCGGGGACGGGGGTGATGAATCCGGCGACTTCCTTAGCCTCTTCAAAGTTTACGTCGCCGACCAGTTTTTGCATGGGTTTGCCGGTCTTCTGGCTGATCACCGGGGAGCCGTCCGGGTTGAGTTTTGGGATGCCGTTGATGCCCACGTCAATGACCGCCGCGCCGGGTTTGATCCAATCGCCGCGCACCATCTCAGCCCTGCCTATCGCGGCGATGACGATGTCCGCGTCGCGCAACACGGCGGGGATATCCCTTGTCTTCGAGTGGACGACGGTCACCGTGGCGTTCTCCTTGATCAGCAACAACGCCGCCGGCATACCGACGATGTTCGAGCGCCCCAGCACAACGGCATTTGCGCCTGCGATTTTCACGCCCGCTTCCTTGAGCAGGTAGATGCATCCATAAGGCGTGCAGGGGACGAAGAGCGGCACGCGTCCTCTTTGGGCGAGGCGCCCGAGGTTGATCGGCGAGAATCCGTCCACGTCCTTTTCGATGCTGATGAGCGAAAGTACGCGCTCTTCATCGAGGTGATCCGGAAGGGGTAACTGGACAAGGATGCCGTTCACCTTCGGGTCGGCATTCAACTCACGGATGAGTTTTTCGAGGTCCGCCTGCGAAATATCCGCGGGGACGGGGCGATGGAAGGAGGTCATGCCCAGTTCGGCGCAAGCCTTCTGTTTCATGCTGACGTAAGTCGCGGAATCGATCCGGTCGCCGACCAGCACCGTCGCCAGCCCCGGCTGGGACTTGCCCGCCGCCAGCCGTTTTGCCGTTTTTTCCTTTACTTCATCGCGCACCTTTTGCGCGATGGCGGTTCCGTCTATCAATTGAGCGGTCATGGGTTGCTCCTTGTGTTTATGCTTCCATCTAAAATTATAAATTCAGTCGTATATCTGATAAAGTGACATTTGTAACGATAACCGTTATACAGGTTGGCTGGATTTCACTCTTTCCGAAGTTTCCCTCGAAAACCCCTGCAATTCCCCTGAATCTTCGGGATATTTTTCCTGAGCCGAAGACTCTTATTCCATACGCAGACGATTCAGACGATCTCCCCGCGAAAAACGCCGTCGTCAGCGTCGTCGAGCCGTACGTTGTCAACCTCGTTCCAGCGCGGCGATGGGGCGACCGCGCCGACGCGCAGGTAGTTGCCCGTCCAGCCTTCCATGCGCCAGCCGTATTCGCCATATTCGGTCGTGGATTCCCACAGCACGGACATCGTCCGCCCGATGAATCTCTCACGATGGGATTTTGCGGATTCTTCGAGAGCCTCTTGCAGGATGCGATTGCGCCTCTTTCTTAACTCAGGCTTGATCTGTCCCTTCATCCTTGTCGCCCCCGTGCCGGGACGCGGCGAATACGAGAAGACGTGCCCGCCGGAGAATTGCATCTCATTCACGAAATCGAGCGTCTGCGAAAATTCTTCGTCCGTCTCGCCGGGGAATCCGGCAATCAAGTCAGTAGTAATGGAGACATCCGGGATCACCGAACGAGCAGCCAGGATAAGTTTGCGAAACGATTCGGTCGTGGTCTTGCGCGCCATCCGCTTCAGGGTGGAATCGCTCCCGGATTGCAGGGGCAGGTGAAGGTGCGGCATGAGGCGGGAATCGCTCCAGAGGGAGAAAAAGCCTTCGTCCAAATCCCAGGGTTCGAGGGAAGATAATCTCAGGCGTCTTACATCCGTTTCGCGCAACAAGGCTTCAACCAGCCCGCGCAGGCGCGAGTTCAATTCATATCCCCACGAGCCGAGATGAACGCCGGTGAGGACGATCTCTTTCGAGCCGCCCGCCAGCGCGAAATTAACGTCTTGAACCACATCGCCGAGCGGGCGCGAACGAGCGGCGCCGCGCGCAATGGCGGTGACGCAGAACGCGCAGCGATTGTCGCAACCGTCCTGAACTTTGATGAAGGCGCGCGTGCGGCGATGAATTCCGGGGATCGGAACGCGCTCCAGCGGTTCGAGGTCGAAAGACTCTTTCGGCATTCCGAGAACTTCGGGGACAAGCAGGTCCTTCTTTTCATTTGTGACGACGTATTTGACGTTGGGAAGGAGCGCCGCTTCCTTCGGCTGAATGGACGTCCAACAGCCTGTGGCGACAATCTCGTTCACGCCCGCGCGCGCAATGGAGCGAAGTTTTCCACGCGAGTCGGATGCGGCTTGCGTTGTGACCGCGCAGGTGTTGACCACCGCCATGTCGGCATGGTCGGCGCTTGCCACGATCTCATGCCCCGCCGCGCGGAACTGGCGCGACATGCTTTCGATCTCCGCCTGGTTCAGGCGGCATCCGACGGTATCGAGGAAGATTTTCATGGGGTGGGTTGGAGAGTAGAGATTAGAGTGGAGAGTAGTTTACTAGTTTCTATTCTCTATTCTCTATTCTCTATTCTCAATTCTCTATTCTCAATTCTCTATTCTCCAAACTTCACGGTTGCAAGACAACGAAATTATCGAAGATGACGTCCACGCCGGGGGCGCCGAAACTGCCCGCAATGATCCCGACGTCGCCGGAGGTCAACGCGGCATCCTGAACCTGCGCGATCTGGCTGCCGTTCACAAAAAAGGTGAGCGTATCCCCCGCGCAATCGGCGCGCAGGTGGTTGATGGCAAGCCCCTTGTTGATGCTGGCGGAAGGGAGCATCTCGCTCTGACCGAGCAGAGCCGCCTGCCCGTCCTTGAACAAGCCCATGCCATAATAGCCGTCGCTGGTGACGATGAAGAAGTAGTAATCGCCGTCGCTGTAGCGGCATAGCACGCCGATGCGGTTCTCGTCGGGCCCCGCCAGTTTGCCGGTGTCCACTTCCACGCGTACATCGGTGAAGTTGCGGCGCGGAGTCGCCCAAAAATTCGTCTGCAAGGAATTGACAAGGATGCGATAGCCGCCGGAGTAGTAATCCATCACGCCCTCAGTCACGAGCAGGCGGTCCCAGCCGGTGATGGGTTGGGCGAAGTCGTCCTGGAAGAGGACAGAACCGGCAGATTGCGTCGGCGCGGGAGATTGCGGTTGATCTGCGGCAGGGGCGCCAGAGCAGGCGGCAAGCAGAAATAAGATTGCGAGAGCGATGGATGAGAAACGATTCATGAGCGTGATTTTATCATTCTACGGAAAATACTTTTCAAGCAACTGCCGCGCGGTTTCGGCATAAACGCCGGCGCCCTCCGAATCGCGCGCGAAGACGAGAGAGTTGTACGCCGCTGCGCGGTCGCCCTGCGCGAGATAAGTCATGGCAAGGTGAATGTGCGCTGGGAAATATTCGGGCGAGCGTTCGATGGCGGAAAGCAAAACCCCTTCGGCGCTGGCGAAACGTCGGGTTGACAGATAAAGATAACCGAGCGTATCCAACACAACCGGGTCCTCCGGCGCGAGCAAAGCGGCTTGTTGCGCGGCGGGTAAGCCGACCTCTTCCAACTGCGCGTTATAGTCCGCGCAAAAGAGAGCGAGCAGACGCCAATAATCCGGGACGGCGGGCGCAAGTTCGACGGCGCGTTGATAGGCTTTAAGCGCCGCCACCAGGTCGCCGGTTTTGGAATACGCTTCGCCAACCCCCGCCTGCCACTGTGGATTGTCCGGTTCGATGCCCGCCGCGATGAGGTACTCCGCCAGCATTTGTTCATGTTTTCCCCGCCGACTCCAATATAAGGCGCGCAGTGCGCGGACGTCCGCCGATTGGCGATTCAACGAAAGGGCGCGATTAAGTTCTTCGGTTCCATCGCCGCCCGTCTGCTGTTTCGCTTCCCCAAGCCATGCCCACGCCTCGGCGTTTTTTTCGTCGAGCCGAACCGCCTGTTCGAAAGCGAATTTCGCCAGTTCCCAATCCTGCACCAAGCCGAACGCCTGCCCGATCACGACCTTTTTCATGGATTCGCTTGTTTGCAAATCGGAGACAGCCAGGGCGGCGCGCAAGGTCTGGATGGCCGAATCCGCTTTGGGATTAAGAGTCGAGGCGCGGCTCAATTCGGGAATCGCGGCTTGGGGGTCGAAGAGAGTCAACAGCAAGCCGAGTCGGTAGGCGGCGTAGGCGTCCGATGAATCCAAGCGAGTCTGCTTCTCGAGGGCGAGGCGTTCCGACTCCCAGTCTTTGTTGTCGCGATGGATGTAGGCAAGCAAGGCGAACAGGCGGGCAGATTCGACCTGCGCGGCGCCGTCGCTGCAAACGGCAAGCGCGGACGCGTCGTCGAGTTGGATGCGGGCTGTGCAATGCCAAACCCAGCCTTCCTCGGTAAGGGTCGAGGATTTTGCAAAGTATTCGTCGGCGGCTGGGAAATCGTCCGCCTGCGCGGCGGCGATGCCGGCTTGTTCGTACAGGTCGTCGCGCCAGAAAAATATCCGCGCGGCGCGCTCATAAAATTCTGCGGCTTCCTTGTACTCCCCGCGTTCCCGCGTTTCCTCCGCCCGCTTCAAGGCGGAGACGCCGGAAAGAATCATGGACGCGACCGCCGCCAGGACCAGGAGAGCCGCGACCCAATATGGATTTATCCTCCATCTCAGCATGATTTCAATTCTAAGCGATAATCATGAACTGGCGTATAATCGCGCTTGAATGAGCGAATTCATACAATTGGTTTTGACTCAATTGACCGTGCCGCCGGGCGATCTTATCTACTATATCGTCCTGGCGTTCGTGGTCGCAAGCGCCCTGCAATCGGCATTCAATCACTGGCGGGCGAGCGAATTCCCGCAGGCGAAGCGCGCTTTTATCGGGCTGGGGATCCTGCTGGGCGCGCAGATCTTCATGTTCCTCTTCAGCGGGTTGGGGTGGCAGGAACTTGTGGATCCGAAAGCCGTCCTGCCGCCGTTGGATCGCGCCTTTATCGCCTTTAGCATCGTCTGGATCACCTGGCTGTACGGATTCCCGGAGCCGAACCGAAGCGCCGATGCCGCCGTCACACTCCTGAGCATGTTCGTATTTACGGCTTTGGGGTTAAGCCTGCTGTCCTGGAATCAGCAGATCGTCAATCCAGAGTCCGCCACCCTGACATATAACCTCACGATGGACGACATGGTCTGGCAAATCGGGTCGTTGATTCTCTCCCTGCTTGGCGTCTGCGTCCTTTTCATCCGCAAGCCGGACGGGATGTGGTTTGGCATCCTGGTCTTGTTCCTCGGCTCTCTCGGACACGCGGGGCAATTGCTCGTCGGTTTGGAGGGCGATTTCCCCGGAATCGCGCGGCTTGCTTATATGGCGGCTTTTCCGATCCTGTTGACCCTGCCCCAGCGATTCTCCACCTACGAACCGCCCCCTCCCCCGGCGGCAGTCAAACCGACGATCCGGAAGCAGGATACAAGCGGACGCCCGGAACGCCGCAGGTATAGCGCCGATCCAAAGACTTTCCACGCGCTGTTAGCGGTTGCCGCGGGGAATAATTCCACGAAGATGAGCCAGGCGATCACGCGCGCCATCGCGCAGACCATGCTCGCCGATCTGTGTTTCATGATCTACCTGACGGACGAAACAAAGCAGATGATCATCGCCGGCGGATACGACCTGATCCGCGAAGACAGCCTCGAAGGCGGCCCGCTCTCCAAAAATTCAATTCCCATGCTGGCGAATTCGATCCAGCGCGGGCGGCCCCTGCGCCTGCCCGCCAGCAGCACCTCGGCGGACATCAAGGGACTTGGCGATATTCTCGGGATGACCAATCCCGGCCACTTGCTTTACGTTCCGATTCTGACTCCAGAAAAAGAACCGCTGGGCGGCATCCTCCTGCTTTCGCCGTATTCCGACCGGACGTGGAGCGCGGAAGACCAGGCGTTTCTCGCCAACATTGCGACATCCCTCGTGCCAGCCATCCGACGCACGCAAAGGATCACTCAATTGGAAGCCGAAAGCGATATGGCGAAGGCGCGCGCGGCGGACCTTGAAAAACGCATTGACGACCTTACAAACCAGCTCGACAAAGCTCGAAACGAAGCGGATAAAAACCGCTCGACGGATGTGGCTTCGCTCATGCGCGCGCAGGAGGAATCACAGTCCATCATCGAACAGTTGCAACGAGAAAACGCCGAGTTGCGGGCGGGAAGAAATCTGCCGACCGTCCAGGCGGAGAACGAACTCAAGACGACGCTTCAAGAGATGGCAAAACTGCAAAACCAACTCGCTGAAGAACGGATGAAGACGCTTGGGCTGGAAAGGGGGCAGATTGCGGCGAAGAACGCCGAACAGGCGGAAGTCATCGCCTCGATCTCGCAGGAACTGCGCCAGCCGCTCTCCTCCATCGTCGGTTATACCGATCTGCTCCTCGGCGAATCGGTGGGCATTCTGGGCGCATTGCAAAGAAAATTCGTGGATCGCATCAAAGTCTCGACGGAGCGCATTCGCAGCCTGACCGACGACATGATCCAGATCACGACCCTCGCCACCGACCTGAACGAACTGAAACCTGAAACGGTGGACTTGAACGGCATCATAGACAACGCCATGTCGTACACCAGTTCGCAGATTCGCGAGAAGAATATCTCCATTCATCTCGAAGTCCCCAAATCGCTCGCTTCCATTCATGCGGATCGCGAAGCGCTCCAGCAGATCCTGATTCATTTACTGCAAAACGCCGGGGCGGCGACCCCCCACGAAGGGACGATCCGACTCAAACTCCAGACCCGAAGCGAGGATGGGATGGAATACATCCTGATCCAGGTGACAGATATGGGCGGAGGGATCGCTTCGGAAGACCTGCCTCGAGTCTTCACGCGCCTTTACCGCGCCGATAATGTCCTAATTCAAGGAGTGGGGGACACCGGCGTGGGTTTGTCCATCGCCAAAACCCTGACCGAAGCCCAGCATGGACGCATCTGGGTCGAAAGCGTCAAAGGCGCCGGCTCCACATTCAGCGTATTGCTCCCCATCTCCGGCGAAAAGCTGGCGGAAAAACTGAAAAGGAAATAGCGAATGCGAAACGCGCGCGAGTTCGGGTACGCGCTGACAGCGGCGTTGCTCTCCATTGGGTTGATGCTGGGCGCGTTGTCCATCTCTCTGGTGGGGTTCATCCCCGAAGAGGCTCCTCCGCCCACTGAAACGCCAATCGCCACGCCGATCCCCATCACTCCGACCAACACGTTTCCGCCCACGCTCACGCCGCCGTCCGACGCGGCGACTTTGACCTTCACCTCTACAAGCACAGTCGCCCAAACCGCCAATTGCCCGCTCCCCTCTGGCTGGATAACCATCACCATCGGAGCGGGAGAAACGCTCGAAAGCATCTCCGCAAGATACGGCGTGACCAAAGATTACCTGAAAAGCGTCAACTGTCTGATCAGCGATTCTCTCCTTCCGGGGACCCGGCTTAACGTGCCGAACAACGCCACCAGCACGAGCGCCGCCTGCGTCCCGGGGCGAAGCGATTGGGTGAAGAATTACGTCGTTAAACCGGGCGACACGTTCTACAACATCGCTTACAGATATTTTACGAGCGATTACGAACTGAAACGCGTCAACTGCCGTTCCACAGACCACCTCATCCCCGGCGAGATTCTTTGGACGCCGAACGTCGCGCCGCGGGCGCACACAAACACCCCGGCGAAAACCCAGACTGCGACAAACGATTTCACCGTCACGCCGTTGTTCACCGAACCGGGGACAATGCTCCCCTTCACCCTCACTCCTTCGGTCGTCCCGACGACGCCTCCTTCGACGCCGACATCCACCGCCACACACATCCCAACGCCGACCGTGACGGCCTTCCCCTCCGCTACAACCACGCCGTAACATTAAATTCACATCGTAAAATTCATTGATGAAATCGAACAGCCTCCTTATAGCGACCGCCCTGCTGGCAGTTTTTCTCTCGTCGTGCGCGCCTCAGGCGACCGAACAACCTTCCCTGCCCTTCATCCTCATCACCGCCGCGCCCAATGCAAGCCCCACCCCCACGCCGTTTCAACCCTCGCTCGCAACGCCGACCTCCATCGTTGCGATTGCAGGGGATTTAAACCCCACGCCGATTCCGATACTGCCGACTGAGACTCCCTTCCCGACCTCTCCGCCTCCCGCCACGCCGACAGCGACAGCCTCTTTCGAGCAGTTGTTCCCCACCCAGGCCGCGCCGCCCCCCGAGTCGCCGATGGGCGACCCCGCTCCTCCACCGCCGCTCCTCACCGACAATGAGACGATCAACTTCCTGCTCATCGGCTCGGATCGCAGACCCTCCGGCTCTTCTCATCGCACCGACACTTTGTTGATCGCTATTGTCTGGTACAAAGAAGGACAGGTCTCGCTCATCTCGGTCCCGCGCGACACCTGGCTTTACATCCCCACAGTGGGGATGCAACGCATCAACACCGCCTATCAAAGCGGGGAATTGGGCGGATATCCCGGCGGCGGGATGGGCTTGTTGAAAGATACCATCCTGCAAAACTTTGGCATCCGCATTGACCACACCGCCATGGTCGAATTCGACGGCTTTCGCCGCATCGTGGACACCCTCGGCGGGGTTGATGTGCCGGTCGCCTGCCCATACACCGATTGGCGATTAATATCCCCCGGTCTCGACGAAAACAACGAGAATAACTGGTGGCTTTACACAGTCGGTCCCGGACAGGTTCACATGGACGGCGACCTGGCGCTGTGGTATGCGCGCTCGCGTTCAAAATCCAACGACTTTGACCGCGGGCGCCGCCAGCAGGAAGTGATCCGCACGATCTTTCAAAAGGCGCTGCAAACGAACACGTTCAGCAAAATACCCCAACTGTATAACGATTTTTCCAGTACGGTCGTCACCGACATGAGCCTCAGCGACATGCTCAGCCTTGCGCCGTACGCGGTCAACTTTACAAACGCGAATATCCGCAGTTATTACATCCGTCCGCCTTACGTCGTCTCGTGGATGACGCCCGGCGGCGCGTCGGTGTTGCTGCCGCAGGAAGAGGCATTGAGAGGAATGTTACTCGAAGCGACGACGCTTTCCACTTACGCCGCGGCGCGGGAAAACATTGTCGTCGAAGTGCAGAACGGCTCATATTTCGACACCATGGAAACGCTCGCTGCCTCCCGCCTGAATTATGCCGGGTACGAAACTGTGATCGGTCTTGCCGAGAACCGGGAGTACGGAAGCACCGTCCTCGTGGATTTCACCATCGCCCAGGATCCAAATCAACGCCAGACTATCCTCAATGTGTTGGGGACGTATTCCGCCAACGTCATCTCCCTGCCCGACCCGAACAGCGCCGCGCAATATCGGGTCATCATTGGATCGGATTATCAAGCCTGTTTCAAACCGGAAGACCTCGCGCATTGATGATGCGTAGTCTGCGTTCTTAAACGCGACACCCGCCGGCAATTTCCTTGCAAAAGAGACGCGGCTGGACTATAATCCCGCCCGTTCATCGGGCGCATAGCTCAGTTGGTTAGAGCGCATGTATCACACACATGAGGTCCGGGGTTCGAGTCCCTGTGCGCCCACCATCAAACCATTGCTTCGGCGCTGAACCAATCCTGCGTGTGTAGTGCGGGTTGCGGGTCGGCAGGTTGGGATTTTGGAAGTTCCAGCCTGCCGACTTTTGCGTTTTATTTTCTTCGCTTTGCAACCAAGACGATTCCGAAAAAGGCGGGCAGGAGGAAGGCGCTTCCGCATAAGGGGTTGGAGGTTTCCGGCGCGGGGGTTTCCTTCGGCGCTTCGGTGGGGTGGGGCGTGGACGGCGTGGAGGTCACGGTGGGGATAAAGGTCAGGGTGGGTTGAGCAGGATACGGCGTGGGAGGAACCGGAGTGGCCGTCAGCCCGAGCAAAGTAAAACTCCCATCGTCGTTTGCCGCAACCGCTTCGGGGATTGCCCTCGAAATTTCCTCCAGCAGTTCTTTGGCGCGTTCGTTGTCCGGGTCAAGTTCGAGCGCGGTTTGAAGTTCGGAGAGAAGCGTCGGCAGAAGGTTTTCTGTGTCCGCGCCGCCGCCCCAGTAGATTTGATAAGCATACTTTGCCCACAGCAGATCGGCGTAACCGGTGTGCCAGAGCGAGTCATCCGGCAGGAGCGCGAGACATTTTTCATAGGCTTCCCTGCTCAATGCGAACAACTCCCGCCCGCCGGGATCGTCGCGCAAAAAGCCCTTCGGTAATTTGGCGGCTTCCTTGTATGCCTTCGCCAGTCTGCCCCACGCTTCGCCGTCGCTCGGGTCTCGGGCGACATTTTCTTTTTCCTTCAAAACTTTTTGCCAGAGCGCGGGATCGAGGACGGCGACTTGGATGTTGTCGGAATAGGTCGGCTCGAGATCGGTGAACGTCCAGCGGATTTCATTCCCGCTTCGGACTCCGCCCGGGGTGGATTCGCCGTACCCGGACTGTCCCGTCAGGTCGAGATTTTGCTCGTTGACTTCGTACGGCAGGCGAACGATGATCTCGGCGCTCCCAATCGTGCCGTTCCAACCCGCGCCGGTTTCGAGAATGTATTTGAACGCCTCGAAGGGATAATAACCATATCCGTTTACCGTGTAGGAGACTTCGAGTAGCACGTCTTGATTCGGCGGGAAGGCTACGTCGAAAACTGCCCAGGGAATTTCATCGCGCTCCGGGTAGGAATATTCGCTGGACGAAAAGGGCTGAATCTCGCGCCGCGTGGATACATTTTTGCCGTTGACCTTGACATTGATCGAATCAATCTCCGGGAAGTTGCCGTAGCCGTCGGAGTTGCCATTGAAGAACGAGAGCGGGAAACGCGCCGCCATTTTTTCTTCCGTCGCGCCGAGGTTGCGCATGGTGAAGGAGGCTTCCGTCTTTGCAATGGCGTTCCCGTCATTGGCAGGGTCGGCGGAGATGGTCAGGATGACCGTCTCGGAGACCATCCGCACCTCGGTGACGGATTCGCCCGGCAGGAGAGTCGTCCCCGGAGGGGCTTCGGGCGGGGCGGCATCGGCGCGGGCGGTTTGACGCGGGAAGATGAAAGCAACTATCAATAGAACGGCGAACAGGGCGAGAGTCTTTTTCATGTCTGTCTCCTCGATTTGTCATCCAAATATACACAGCCGATACGCATCGGTCAACTGGACATAAGCGCCAGACAAAGGCGGTATAATTTGGAGCATGTCGCTCGAGAACAACTTGTTTTACAAGTTTGAATGGGATGAAAATAAAGCAAGAATCAATCTTGCCAAACACAAGATCAGTTTCGACGAAGGCAGGACGATATTCGCCGACCCGTTTCTCATCACGATTGCCGACGATGAACATTCTCATAACGAAGATCGGTTTGTCAGCATGGGAAAGTCAACAAACGAGAGAATCCTGCTGGTTGTTCACCTTGAAAGATACATAAAAAAACAAACCATGTCCTGATCCGCATTATCAGTTGCCGCAAGGCGACGACCGCCGAAAGAAAAATATATGAAGAAGGAAAATAAAATCCCCCCGGAAGAATACGACGACGGTATGCTCCCTGAATACGATTTCAAGGGGAAAAAGGGCGTGCGTGGAAAGTATTACCGCGCCATGCAAAAAGGATACACCGTCCATATCCATAACGAAGATGGAACTGTCACAGTCCAGCGCTTTGGACCTGTGGTCAGGCTCGAACCCGACGTCGCCGCGTACTTCCCTGATTCCGAAAGCGTCAACAACGCCCTGCGGACTTTGATCGCGCTCGTTCCAGAAAGAAAAATCGGCGAGAAAAAAGCAAAATACAAAGTCACCAAACAAAAAGCAAAACGAGCCGCCGTCAAAAAATAGGCGGCTTTTTTCAACCTGCAACCTGACACCTGAAACCTAAAACCTGAAACCTAAAACCTGAAACCTGAAACCTGAAACCTGACACTTGAAACTCACCGACACCCACTGCCACCTCGACTATCACAAATTCGACGCCGACCGCACGGACGTGATTCAACGCGCAAAGGATGCGGGGTTGATTCGGCTCCTCGTGCCGGGACTCCACCACAGGTCCAGCAAAGAGGCGGTAAAGTTGGCGGAGTCGCATCCTGAAATTTATGCGGCAGTCGGGTTTCATCCCACCGATCTGGACGAATATTCCGAAGCGGCGTTTCGGGAAATCGTCGCGCTGGCGAATCATCCAAAGGTCGTCGCCGTCGGCGAGATCGGGCTGGATTATTACTGGGTCAAAGAGCCGGAGAAGCGCGCCGTTCAACGCGAAGTTTTGAAGCGGCATTTGCATTTCGCGCGGGAGATCGGCAAGCCCGTCGTCATTCACATGCGCGAAGAAAAAGACGCATGGTTTGGGCAGGCTTCGCTCGACCTGCTGGAGATTCTCGCCGAATGGCACAGCGGCTTGACGGGCAAACTAAGAGAAGCGCCCGGCGTTTTACATTCATTCAACGGAACGCTTGAAACCGCGCAAAAAGCCATTGCGATGAATTTCTTCATCGGCGTGACCGGACCCGTCACCTACCCCAAAGCCGAAATGAAGCGCGAAATCATCCGCCAATTACCAATCGCCAATCTCCTGATCGAAACCGATTCCCCGTTTTTGACCCCCGCCCCGTTTCGTGACAAAAGGAACGAACCTTTCTTCATTCGGCACATTGCTGATAGAATAGCGGAAATCCATTCCAAAAGCCCTGCGGAGATCGCCGAAATTACGACCGCCAACGCGGCGCGACTCTTCGCGTGGGGAGATTGACTTGAACGCTGTAACTTTTCTTTCACCCATAACCGAAGACATCAAACTGGTCGAAGACCGGATGCGCGCACAGGCGGATGAAGCCCACCCCGACCTGCGCGCCGCGCTCGAACACCTGCTCTCAGCGGGAGGCAAGCGCGTCCGCCCGACTTTGGGCTTGCTCGTCGGCAACATGCTGAACGCCCCGCACGAAAAACTCGTCACCCTCGGCGCGGCGGTGGAACTGCTCCACACCGCGACGCTGGTGCATGACGACCTGATAGACGGCTCCCTGCTTCGCCGCGGCACGCCGACGCTCAACGCGCGCTGGTCGCCGCCCGCCACCGTGCTAACCGGCGACTTCCTCTTTGCCCGCGCCGCCAAACTTGCCGCCGAGACCGACCACCTGCCGTTGATGAAACTCTTCTCCGACACGCTGGCAGTCATCGTCAACGGCGAATTGACCCAGATGTTCACCTCGCGCGGGCTGATCAACCGCGAAAATTATTACAAGCGCATTTACGCCAAGACCGCCTCGCTGTTTGAAATGACCGCGCGCGCCGCCGGAATGGTCAGCCCGGTGGGCGAAGAAACCGTCGAATCCATGCGCGACTTCGGCTACCAGATCGGGATGGCGTTCCAGATCGTGGACGACGTATTGGATTTCTCCGGCGATCAGAACGCCGTCGGCAAACCGCTCGGTTCAGACTTACTTAACGGCCTGGTCACGCTCCCCGGCATTTACTACGCCGAATCCAACCCCGCCGACGCGGACATCCTCTCCCTGCCCCAGGGCGGATGGACCAACGCCGAAAACATGACCCGCCTTGTGGAAAATATCCGCGCCAGCGGATGCGCTCAAAAAGCCATGCTCGAAGCCGAACAACACATAGACCGCGCCCTGACCAGACTCGAATCCCTCGAACCCTGCGCCGAACGCGACGCGCTGGAAAACCTGGCAAAATATATTGTGGATAGAAAAATTTAGGTTAGTTGGGTGGTCGAATAGTCGAATAGTCGAATAGTCGAGTGGTCGGGTAGTCGCTTGGTCGGATGGTCGGGTAGTCGGGTAGTCGAATAGTCGAGTGGTCAGATGGTCGGGTAGTTTTCCACTTTCTACTCTCCAACCTCACCCTTCACCCTTCACCCTTCAACTTTCACCCTTCATCCTTCACTCTTCATCCTTCATCCTTCACCCTTCATCCTTCACCCTTCACCCTTCAACCTTCATCCTTCACCCTTCATCCTTCACCCTTCATCCTTCATCCTTCACCCTTCCCATGCCCTCCCCCCGCAAACCCTTCCGCTTCAACGTCGGCTTCATCATCCATGAAGAGGTCGGATACAGCCACGACTTTTCCTTCGAGTTCGAGAAGATCAAACTCGGCGACGACCTGGAACTGCGGAATTTTGAAGGCAATGTCAATGTCGGCAAAACGCCGCAGGGACTGATCGCGCAAGGTAAATTCACGGCGGAGACCACCGTCACCTGCGCGCGCTGTCTCACCGACTTTGTGCAAAAATTGGATTGGGAATTTACCGAACTCTATGCCTTCGACGAACGTTCGATTTCGGAATCCGGCTTACTCCTGCCCGAAGACGCCCAACTGGAAGTGGAAGACCTCCTGCGCGAATACGCCCTGCTGGAGATTCCCATCAACCCGGTCTGCAAAGCGGACTGCCAGGGCTTATGCGCCGAATGCGGGCAAAACCTCAACGAAAAAGACTGCGGACACCGCCCCGAAGAACCCGATTCTCCCTTCGCAAAATTGAAGGATTTGCTGTAAAATATCGCCCATGAAATTCACTTCCGCCTTCCCGATGGTGACAGATACCATGCCCATGCAAATGGAAATGTCCCCCCGCGCCAAGTGGAAAGCATAGTTTTTCATACCTGAAAAAAACGGGCTGTCCATTTTGCGGACAGCCTTTTTATTTGATCGCCTTCGGTGACCGCTGACGGCCCATAGTCGCTCTTTCCATCGTCAGTCGTCCAGAGTCAATGGTCGCCATAACCTAGAACGAGGAAAATCCAATGTCTGAAACCATTTTAGTCGCAGTCGCCTGGCCGTATGCTAATGCCGAAATCCACGTGGGCAATATCACGGGTTCACATTTGCCCGGAGATATCTTCGCCCGTTACAACCGTCTCAAAGGGAATCGCGTGCTGATGATCACCGGCACCGACTCGCACGGCACGCCCGTCACCATGAGCGCGGACAAACTCGGCAAACCGGTCGAGGAAGTGTACAAATCCTTCCATGAAGGCTTCATCGAGCTGTTCCAGCAGATCGGCATCACCTACGATTTATACACCACGACACACAGCGAAAACCACTTCAAAGTCTCGCAGGCGATGTTCCTCGCCCTGCAAAAGAACGGCTATCTCTACCGCGAGTTCAGCAAGCAATGGTACTCGCCCAGCGCGGGCAAATTCCTGCCCGATCGTTACGTCGAAGGGACTTGTTACATCTGCGGCTATGAAAGCGCGCGCTCCGATCAATGCGACCGTTGCGGCAACGTGCTGGAGCCGGAGAAACTGATCAACCCCCGCGCCACCACCGGCGACGGCGCGCTCGAACTGCGCGACACCGAACATTTCTATCTCGACCTCTCCAAACTCGAACCGGACGTTAAAAAATTTCTGCAATCCCGCTCCGCACACATGCGCGATACGGTTATCGGCGAGTCGCTGCGCAAGATCGAAAGCGAGGGGTTAAAGCCGCGCTCCATCACCCGCGACCTGGATTGGGGCATCCCCGTCCCGGTGGACGAGCCGCAGTGGAAGACCAAAGTCCTCTACGTGTGGTTCGAAGCCGTCATCGGCTATCTCTCCGCCCCAATTGAGTGGGCGCAGTTATCGGGTCAGAAAGAAGCGTGGCGCGACTGGTGGATCAACCCCGAAGCGAAGCAATTCCACTTCATCGGCAAGGACAACATCTTCTTCCACACCTCGCAATGGCCCGCCGAGTTGATGGGCGCGGGCAGCGCGTTCCTCGAATTCTTTACCGGCGAAAAAGACGCGCCGCTCATCCTGCCGTACGACGTGCCCGCCAATCAGTTTATGAATCTCGAATCGCAGAAGATCAGCGGATCGCGCAACTGGGCGGTCTGGGGACGCGACGCGCTCACCCGCTTCGACCCCGACGCCATCCGCTACTACCTGACGGCGAACATGCCCGAAGCCAAAGACAGCGATTGGGACTGGGCGGAGTTCGTGGCGCGCAACAACAACGAACTCGTGGCGACGTGGGGCAACCTTGCGAATCGCGTGTTGTCGTTCTGTTACAAACATTGGGATGGTCACGCGCCGGATGTTGACCCCGCCTCGCTTCGCGACTCCGACCTGGGCCTGCTCGCCGCCATTGAATCTGGATTCAACACTGTGGGCGCGGAACTTGAAGCCGTGCGCCTGCGCTCCGCCCTGAGCGAGACAATGAAACTCGCCACCGCCGTCAATCAATACCTTGACGTCAATGCGCCGTGGAGCGCCGTCAAAACCGACAAAGACGCCGCCGCAAAAACCATCTACACCGCCTTGAAAGCGATTGATTCGCTGAAAGTCATGTTCGCGCCCTTCCTGCCCTTCACCTCCGAACGCCTGCACGGATTCTTCGGCTACGAAACCCCGCTCTTCGGCGAGCAATACACCGAAGAAGTCACCGACGCAATCGGCGCGCACAAGGTGTTGCGTTACCGCGCGGGACAAACTGGAAGTTTGTCGTCCTGGAAGCCCAGCGACCTGAATCCGGGGCAGAAGTTAAATCAACCGGGCCCGCTGTTCAAGAAGCTGGAAGCGGATGTCATAGAGGCGGAGCGGGGCAGGTTGGGAAAGTAGCGGGGCGCCTTCCGCGTTTCAACTCCATTTTCAGCGCTTTCCCCTCCATTTTCCGCTGTATAATTCCCGCATGGCAGACTGGATCGGCAAGACCATCGGCAAAGTCCGCATCGAGACCTACCTGGCGCGCGGCGGCATGGCGGAGGTTTACCTCGGCACCCACCTGACCCTGGACCGGCATGTGGCGCTCAAGTTCATGCACAGCCACATCGAATCCGAGCCGGAACTGATGACAAGGTTTCAAAGGGAGGCGAAGGCGGTCGCAGGGTTGCGGCATCCCAACATTGTCCAGGTTTACGACTTCGACACATACGAGGGACATCCCTACATCGTAATGGAATATGTCAACGGGCCGTCGCTTGCGTCGTATCTGCGCGGTTTACATAAAAACGGCGGCAGACTGACGCTGAAACAGATCGCGCAACTGCTCAAACCGCTGGCGGAAGGCATTGACTACGCCCACTCGCAGGGAATTATTCACCGCGACATAAAACCCGCCAACATCATCCTCACCAACAACAGCGCCCAATATTCCCCGGACAAACCCTTTCCAGCCGACACCACCTGCGTCATCACCGATTTCGGGCTGGCGCGCCTGACCGGCTCAGTCACGCAAACTGCGTCCGGCGTGGTCAGCGGCACGCCCGCCTACATGTCGCCGGAACAAGCGCAGGGCAATTCGTCTGTGGACTTTCGCACCGACATATATTCGCTCAGCGTTGTGTTGTATGAAATGCTCGCGGGTCGCCCGCCCTTCGACGGCGATTCAACCATCGGACTGATCCTCAAACTCATCTCCGAGCCGCCGCCGCCCATTGAAAACGTCCCTCCTGAAATTCAGGCGGTTGTCGCCAAAGGACTGGAAAAACTTCCCGAAAACCGATACCAATCGGCTCGCGAACTTCTGACAGAGTTCTACCGCGCCGTCGGAATGCACGCCGAAGCGGATACCCTCCATTCGCTCCGGTTCAAGACCCCGCCTTCGACGGTTTCATCCGTCCCCAAGCCTTCGCCGCGCCGAAGCAGTCTCCCCTGGATCGGCGCTGTCATCGCCGCCTGCCTGTGTTTTGGAGTCATTCTTACAGGCGCGATTGGAATATCCATCATCAGATCCAGGTCTGGAGCGACATTGGTTGGAACCGTCCCGGCGGAGGCAACCGCTCCTGAAACGCACTCCGCTCAAACGACGGAAGAAGCGGGCGCGAATCCCGAAGCGCCGATCTCCGGCGAATTTCCCGGCGTGCTTCGTTTTCAAGGCGCATTGGACCAGGTCACCATCAGCGGAATCTTTGCAGAACCTGCGCAAGGATTTCAATATGAAGCCTGGCTGATTGACGACAACAACGAAACCCGCATCAGCCTCGGACTCCTGGAAGAAATTGAAACCAGCCGTTACGGCCTGACCTATCTTGACCCTAAAGGGCGCAACCTGCTCAACTCCTTCAACCGAATGGAAATCACCCTCGAACCCAACCCCGACCCCAGCCCCAACCCGACAGATACTGTTTCATACTCATCCGCCATACCGCCCCGCGCGCTGACTCACGTCCGGCATATTTTGGGACGCTTTCCCGGCAATCCAAACGATACCGCCATGTTGATCGGCCTAACGCAAACCAGCGCATTGATTGACGAAACCGGCAAAGCCCTGTCTCTATCCTATCAAACCGGAGATGAAAAAAGCGTCCGCGCAAACGCCGAAATGCTGATCAACCTCATTGTCGGAAGCCAGAGCAATGATTTCAACGATTGGGATAAAAATGGCAGCGTCGAAAACCCCGGCGACGGATTCGGGTTGTTACTGAACGGCGGACAAAGCGGTTACATCGAAGGGTCCATTGCCCACACAGAACTTGCCGCCAGCGCCGAAGACGCAACCGCAAACATAATCCTGCACGGCGAACACGTTGTTTTCAGCGTAAAAAATGTCGAAGGCTGGTCCACCGAACTTCGCGATGTCGCGAAACGGATTCTCGAATCGGCGCCGGGACAAATCTCCGAAGCGGATATCCGGCAAGCCGCGTCGCTTGCGAACCAAATCCATAACGGCATAGACTTGGACGGAAACGAACACATCGACTCCATCCCTGGAGAGGGCGGCGCAAATACCGCATACGAACACGCCGAATACATGGCGGATATGCAGATCCTTGAAGGCGCGAACCAGGTTCCACCGCCGGGAAATCCATAGCGCCGGGTGGGATTCTTTGCGCGCGTTCGCCTTGCCAAAATTAATGCCGATGGTATAATCTGCCCGCTGTACGATCGGGGTGTGGCTCAGACCGGTAGAGCGCACGGTTCGGGTCCGTGAGGTCCGGGGTTCAAATCCCCGCACCCCGACAGCATTGGAAGAAAAGACTCCCAGCCCGAGGGAGTCTTTGTTTTTACCCGCTCGTCTTGCGCGCCGCGAGGCAAAGCGATTTTTTTTGCGCGCGGAAAACGTAGATTGGACGGATCCCCTCCCGTATCTTTCGCAAATCACTTTTGCCAGGGCAGTTTTTCCAAATCCACATTTCCCCCGCTGAGGATGACGCCCACTCTTAATCCATTCAAGTCAACCTTCTTCTCCAATAACGCGGCGATGACCGTCGCGGCGGAAGGTTCGACGACGATCTTGGCGCGTTCCCAGACGAACTTCATAGATTCGATAATAGCGGCTTCGCTCACGGTCGCAATCCGTTCGACTCGTTGTTGAATGATCGGAAAAGTCAACGTTCCGAGAGAGGTCAACAGACCGTCGGCGACCGTTTTGGGATTCTGCGAAGGAACGATCTTGCCTGTTTTCATCGAACGATAGGCATCGTCCGCCGTCTCCGGTTCTGCGGCGATCACCCGGATTCCTTTTTTCGTCTCCACAGCCGCGATCGCCGTGCCGCTCAATAACCCGCCGCCGCCGACGGGGGCTATGACAACATCCAGGTCGGGGACATCCTCCAGCAATTCCAGAGCCGCCGTCCCCTGCCCTGCGATGACCAGTTCATTATTGTAAGGATGGATCACGCTCGCGCCCGTATCAAGTCGGATTCGCTCCATTGCGCTTTCTCTTGCCTCGAGCGTCGGTTCGCAGAACGTAATCCTGCCGCCGTAGCCCGCCACTGCGTTCTTCTTCACCTGGGGCGCGTTATCCGGCATGACGATGTATGCCGGGATGCCGCGCATCTTTGCCGCCAGCGCCAGAGCCTGCGCGTGATTCCCCGAAGAATGAGTTACCACGCCCTGCGCCGCCTCTTCATCCGTCAACGACCAGACGGCGTTGCTCGCGCCGCGGAATTTGAACGCGCCTACTTTCTGGAAATTTTCGCACTTCATGAACACGCGCGTTCCGACCCGCTGATCCAGGCTTTCACAGGTCAGCGCAGGCGTGCGATGAATATACGGCGCAATCCTTTTCGCCGCCGCCTTTATATCGCTCAACGAAACCGTCATGTCCTCTCCAATCTCCAACTCACCCTGCGCGACAGCCGCCCTGAGCGGAGTCCCGCGCGTAGTTGAAGGGCAGGTTCACAAGGGGAGTTATCAGTTGTCTCAATAGCCTTTCTCGAAATCCACGACATAGTTCAATGGCTTGCCTGAAATATACAGCAGGTAGTTCGCAATAAATATCTTCGCAATATCCTCTGGCAGGCTCGGCGCGGACGTGTGAAAGGTCATCGTCAGATTCTTCGCCGCCCAAAAGGGATGCGTCTCCGGCAGCGGCTCTTCCTCGAATACATCCAACACCGCCCCGGCGATTCGCTCATTCTCCAGCGCTTCCAGCAAAGCGGATTCGTCCACGGCTGAACCGCGCCCGACGTTGATGAACAAAGCATGGGAAGGGAGCGCGTTCAGTAAATCAGAGCCTACGATCTTTCGCGTGTCTTTCGTGTTAGGCAGAATATTTACGAGATAATCCAAATCGTTTACAAACTCGGTCAACCGCTCTTCTTGATAATACTCGTCTACGTGCGCGCTTGTTTTACTCGCTCTCGTATACCCGCGCACCTTCATCCCGAAGAACTTCGCCGTCCGCGCCACTTCCGCGCCGATGGAGCCGACCCCCAACAGTCCAATGGTTTTTCCGCGCAGGGGGACGGCCCGAAATCCCACCCACTGTTTTGCCTTTTGTCTTTCCGCCAACTCGAACAATTTGCGTTCATGCGCGAGTATGTAGGCGAGGACGAACTCAGACATCAACTCCCCAAACACCCCGCGCGCGTTCGTGAGGATGTAATCCCTGCGCAGGGACGGATCGAGCAACGGCTCGACCCCCGCCCAGGTGGATTGCGCCCATTTGAGATTTGGCAACTCCGATAACGTTTTCCGAATCATGAGCGGCGATCCCATCGCGATCGTGGATGCGGGCGACGGTTCCTCCTCGATGACGAGGCCTGGTAAACTCGCGGATTCAAGTATCGCGCGATAAGTTTCGGCGTCCCTGCCGAGGATGACGAGGGTTGGCATAATGCTGTCAATTTTACCCAAATAAAAAGCCCCCGCTACAAGAACGGGGACTTTTTTATATTATCGGCGTCTGCGCCTGCCGCGCAATAACGTGACGAACCAGATCAGGATCACCGCACCGCCGATGGCAACCAGGAAACTGTAAAAATTAAAGCCTGTTACGCCGGGCTGACCGAAGAAATTCTCCATGATGAAGCCGCCGATGAACGCGCCCGCAATGCCGACGATGATGTTCGCGAGCGCGCCCATCTGACGGTCGGTCTTCATGATCAGGCTGGCGATCCAGCCCGCCAGCGCGCCAAAGACGATCCACACAAGAATTGAAAAAAAGCTCATGTCGCTGCCTCCAAGTATGATTTTTATGGATTATATCGCATCGAACCCGGCGCCGACTCGGAAAACAGGGACACGCTTTGAAGAGAGTCCCTCCCTATGGGTTGGCTGTCAGATAAGCGTATAAAGCCGCCAGGTCGTCGTCGGTCATTTGCGCGGCGGATTGCCAGGGCATGGCGTCGCTGAAGGGAGTTCCATCGGGGCGCACGCCCGTCCGCATGGATTGAATGAATTCCTCGAGCGTAATCGAACCGACGAACGGGCGCGGATTCGGAACGGCTGGACCCGCGGGAGAAGCGGGCGTCCCCGTCATATCCGAGCCGTGACAGCCGCGGCAATCGCCGAAGGTGGCGACGTATTTCCCGTATTCGGGAGTTATCCCCGCGGGCGGCGCGTCAATCGAACTTGCGGCTGGCTCCGGCGCTGGGAACATTCCCGACCCCATGATGACCACGCCGAGGAAGTTGAGTTTATCTCCCGTTGGCGCGTCGGCGGTTTCGGCGGGCAGACTCCGCAGGTAGGCGATGACGGCTTCGGTGTCGTCGTCGCTCAGTTCGCGGTACGACAACATGGACATGAACATCAATAAATTCCCGTCCTTATCCACGCCGTGACGGATGGCGCGGAAGATTTCGCCGTCGGTGTAGCCCGACAGTTTCCCGCCAGGCGTGAGATTCTCGGTGGCGACCTGTCCCATGAAGCCGAAGCCTTCATCCTCCGCCATGTTCCAGCCGCCCTTAAATGGAGGAGCTTGATCTACGCCGTGACAGCCGACGCAACCGATGTTGGCGATGTACTCGCCGCGCGCGATCTGTTCGGGCGTCGCGTCCACTTTCAGGTCACGCGGCGACTCGGCTTTCGGGGAATAGACCGTCATCATGCCCTTGATGCCCCAGAAGGAAAGCGCCGCGAAGATGAGCGTGAGCAGACCCGCGCCCAGCCCGCCGAGAATCTTGACCCACATCCGCTGGGCTTTGACCGCGCGGACGGTGAGCCTGCCGAAGAAAACGGTGATTGCAAGAACGATGAGTAGAATGAGCAGGTTTACGAACATGGTATTCTCCTTTGGTGAATTCTTATTTCTCATGTCATTGCGAGCCGCGAAACGGCGAAGCAATCTCCGACTCAACGAGAAGATTGCTTCGTCGGGAAGACCACCCTCCTCGCAATGACGGAACATCAACCTTCCAGCGCCTTCTTCAAGGCATTCATGGTCTCGTCCATCTGTTTGTCCATCTGCCCCTTCATCAACCCTTCCGCGAGTTTGAAGATGCCGCTGAACTCGCCTTCGCCCCACACGTTGACCAGCGTGCCGCCGTCCTGCGCGGTGAAGGTGAATCCCCCGCGCATGGAGGCGGGCGCGTCCACGGTTTTGTATTCGTAGCGCGCGGGCGGCTCCCAGACGGTGACTTCGGACTTCATATCCATTTTCTGACCGAACAGTTTGGAGACGAACATGTACTGCGTCCCGACCCGCGCCGCGCCATCGGTCAGGGTTTTGGATTCGATGAATCCGACCATCCATTTGGAGGCGTTGCTGAAATCGGTGGCGAAGGCAAATGCCTTCTCAGGCGCGCAATTGATGTGGATTGATTTTTCGACTTTCATAAGGTTTCTCCTTTGGTTTCAAATCCGACGCTACAACTGCCCTGGTACGGCTTAAGCCGCACGTTGCCAGGGGAGAGCGTCGGTTACGCGCTACCTACGCGCCGCGTTTGATGAACGCAAAATATCCGAAGGCAAGCGCGAAGAATCCGTGAATGTACAAAAACGAGTTTGCCATCGCCGAACCGCTCATTGCGCCGAGCGCGAAAATGGCGGTTTGCAGGGCGTTTTGCAGGAAGAAAGCCAGAACGATGGAACGGCGGGCGGGACTGTCCTCCATGCGGGCGGCAATCCAACTGACCAAGCCCATCAGCAGGGCGTAGCCGCCGTTGTTTTGAAACATGAGCAAAAATTCGGCGCTGAAATCCGTGATGCCGTATTGCGCCGCCATCATCGCGGGGGCGAAGACCAGAAACGGAATCCCGATAGCCATGTTGAAGGCTTGCAGGTAGAGCAGGTATTTAACTTTCATTTGATTTTCTCCTTTGATTTTGAATCCGACGTTACAACTGCCCTGGCGGGCGTTGCCAGGGGAGAACGTCGGTTACGCGGCGGGCGCATAGCGGACGCACTCTAGCGGGCGCTCAACCACATGCGTCCGAGCCAGAATCCCCAAACGGGGTAGGCAATGACGGAAAGCGCGCCGCCGATATACGTCAACAGATGATTCGGTCCGCCGAGGATGAAGCCAGCCGTCACTAGCACATAGCCCAGACCTGCCGCTATTCCCATCCACGACAAACCGCGAGGCAGAGTTCCGCTTGACTTGGCGAGCCAATGAAAGGTCACGAGCGAGGCGCCGTAAACGCCAAATACGAAGGTGACTAAGTCCCCAAAATTCGCGCCTGTGATGACGAGCAATGTCTGAAGCGCCGCCCCGATCAGCATGGCGACCGCTCCAATCGAGAACGCAATGAGGCTGGCTGTCGGCGCGGAAGCGCGATGGATTTGATACAGCGTGAAAAGGATCAGGATCGCCGTCAGCCCGATGACGATACTGCACACATCATTGATCTTTCCGTACGGATCGCCCACGCTGAAAAAGATGACCAGCGTGATCGCGCCGAGGATGGTGGCGATGGCGCTGAGGGTGGCAGACCAGCCTGCAAGACGATATGGGTTTGTGTTCATTTTCTCCTTTCGGTAAAAACTCCGACGCTAGAGAGCGTCTGTTACGCAGTCCGTGTTAAAACGGCTTGGCGGTCATCAGCCAGGCGATGATGGCGAACCCGCCGTAGCCGATGATCAGCAACAATGTGGGATTCGCCCTCGCCAGCGCGGCGTTAATTTCTTCGTCGCTTTTCACTGGTTCGGCAGGGAAGGGTTTTCCCTTGACCATGTATGGAAGCCCCACGGCTTTTCTGATCTCGCCAAAGACTGCCGCGCCATGAAGCGCCATCAGCACAATGACTACGATCAACAAAATAATCGAAACCCAGATCCAACCGAATTTCCACCAAGCCATGTTGAGGAACGCCGCCGCGAGTCCGAACACGACAATGGCGAGCAATGTCCATAGCATGGCGGGATACGAAGCCAGTGAAAGGTCGAGCAGGGCGCGGACGCGGGCGATGTCGCGTTCCTTTTTGAGGGCGAAGGAAACCGCCGCCGAGACGCCGTGCGCGAGCAGGTATCCGAGGACGCTGGCGACGTGCAGGAAGACAACGATTTGGTAAAGCATGCGAGATTCTCCTTTGGTGAAAATGGGTTGAACTTAATTTTCCTTTGCCTGTCGGGCGTATTGAATTCCCGTGACAATAATGACGAGATGCAAAACGATGAAGCCGATATAAAACGGCGCGGCGTATCCCTGCAAGATCATGTACAGGTCATCCAAAATACCTCGGACGATCTCCAGCGCGACCACCAACCAGACAATAGAGACATTCTTCAACGGGTCACGGGACGCCCACAGCATGAACGCGCCCGTCACGAGCAAGTCCAAGCCGAACATGAAACTGAAATCGAGCAAACCGTGATATGTAACGCCTGAAGTCTCAACGCCAGGCAATATCATCGGCAGGCGGGCGGCATTCAAGGCAGGCGCAAACCCCACGCCCAACAGGATATAGAGCGCCCCCACGATGCGAAACCACCATTTGAGTTTGTTCATTTTGTCATCTCCTTTTTTGACAAATTATTTTCGGATGAATCGTTCATCCATTTTTCGAGAAACGCCGTGAGTTCTTCCAAATTCTTGAACCCGATGCGCGTCTCCGTCTGCGAGTCCTGCAAACTGAACCGCCATGCCGCGTGGTTCTCGTCCGCGCCGCGCTCCTCCCACACGAGCAGGATGTAGTGATGGTAACGCGGCGGGCGGGGTTGGGAAATCGCGGTCACGGGTCTGGCAGTCCAGTCTCAAGTAAGATAAACTTGACCACATTGTATAAAGTCAGCGTTTAGA